>OGYL01000214.1_pt1 | contig 42634 bp, 71 predicted proteins | sample 1576541 | NCBI WGS metagenome assembly OGYL01 (sample SAMEA3541551, study PRJEB24748) | human gut metagenome | biome: human gut; feature: human-associated habitat; material: faeces | place: China | collected 2012 | reverse complement strand
ACCTCTGGTGCACCAGTTGTCACGCCAGTGGCACAGCTGGGCAGCTATGTGCGGATCGGATAAACGCTGAAGGCATCTAAGCGTGAAACCGGCCTTAAGATAAGATATCCCACTGAGTCAATCAGGTAAGACCCCTTGAAGACTACAAGGTAGATAGGCACAATGTGTAAGCATGGTGACATGTTAAGCTAGCGTGTACTAATCGGTCGAGGGCTTGACCAAGCAAGCAGATCTTTGTTCCGCACTTTCGTTGTTCAATTTTCAGGGTGTGTTTATAACTTCATATGCACCATTAGCTCAGTTGGTAGAGCAGCTGACTCTTAATCAGCGGGCCCCGGGTTCGAGTCCCTGATGGTGCACCATACCGCCATAAGGCGAACACTTGGAATCGTCAGATTCAACACAGGAGCCCCCCTGCCCGGGGGCTTCTTGTGTTATCTGGCGATTTTCTCTTTCTTCGGCTTCCTGCATGGCTTTGTCTACATCATTTACGGTGATCTTGCTGCCGTCTCCATCAAAGTTGTAGCAAATGACGACTCGATCTTCGTAAATAAATACAGAGTTAATGAAGGTATCTACTATGCGCTGCATATAATTTATATCTGCCCGGTCACCTTCGGGGACCTTTGAGAGGAAGTACATGATCTTTTTTCCGTCAAATTTCTCCTGCACCAGTTCCTGCTCTGCAATGGCAAACTTGATGTTCTCCAGTTCTTCCTCTCGATCTCTTACTCTCGCCGCAATGGTGGGGGATGCAGCGCCTGCTTCGAGTGCGGCGACAAGATTACCGATTGCTTTCTCACACTCTCTCCTGCGCGATTTTAACCCGTCCAGGATCGCTGTATCTTTCTGCCTTTGCTGCCATGCACAAAGGTCTGCGGCGATTGACTGGATATTTTCTTTGCGCAGTGCCACATCGAGGGTTGTATCGATCACGAGCCGTTCCAAAAAGTCTTTCCTTACCGGCTTCTTCGGGCAGGCTTTGCTTTTATCCCGGCTGTTCTTGTGATGGACGCAACCATAGTAATAATGCTTTGCCCCGGTCTTGCTGGTTCCGCTCTCTCCTGCCATCGGGCCGCCGCATTGGCCGCAGAAGCACTTTGTGGTAAGGATGAACGGTTCGGCAGCTTTTGCTCTTGCCGGTGCGTGCTTATTCTTTCCCAATTTAATTTGCACCCTTTCGTATAAGTCTTTCGGGACGATCTGTGGCATTCCGCCCTCTACCCTGATATCGGCGTATATGTATACCCCGGTGTACCTTTCGTTGCGCAGGATGGAATACATGGATGAGCGAGTGAGGGGCTTTCCCTTGTGGGATCTGATTCCCTTTTTGTTCAGGTCGTCCATGATATGCATTAGCAGTTCACCACCATCGTAGCGCTGAAATATCTCCAAGACGGCAGCTGCGTTGATCGGGTCGGTGTAAAAGCGTTTGTCCTCGCCAGCTTTGTACCCAAAAGGAATTGCTCCGCTGGTGATCTGGCACTTCCGGGCGCTCTCCATCAGGCCACGGCGTACATTCTCGGCGTTCGTTGCGGAATAGAACTCGGCCATACCCATTAGCATTGCCTTTTGCATTCCGCCTAAAGGGCCATCCGCTACGGGCTCGGTGCAGGAGATCAGCGACACGCCATTGCGTTTTATCCGCATTTCGTTCAGCACCATGTCCTCCATGTTGCGGCCGAAGCGGTCGCTTTTCCACACAAGGACGGCATCAAACAGCCCCTTTTCGCTGTCCTTTATCATCTGCCGGAACGCTTCTCGGTCATCGTTGGTGCCGGTCTTGTGCTTATCTGTATAAGTCTGAATGATTCGGTAATCGTGCTGCTCCGCGTATTCCTGGCAAACCCGGAGCTGTCCCTCTATAGATTGATCGGTTTGCCTGCTGCCGGGGGAGTACCGTGCATAGATGCAGACAGTATGCACCGGTCGCAGGTCGTATCTTTTCTTTGCCATTGTTTTCTCCTATTAACTATTTGTGCTATCAATAGCAAAAGACGCCTTGCAAAGCAAGACGCCTTCAGGAACTCCTTCTACACATGGCAGATGAGCTACTATCAGTATATGCGGTTTCCCGGAGTATGTCAATGTATTTTTGCTTCCAGCATATACTAATTGTTCCCAGCGGATTGCCTTTACACCTTGTACCGTTCATAATGTTGGAGTTTTTTCGTTAACGAATGTTCATGATCGAGGTAAAAAGCTGTAATCAACAAACAGTATGTTTCTCTGCGCTCCACAACAACCATATAGAGCTCTTCTTCGAGTAGCATATGTACCCTGGTTGTATTTCGATATGGTTCGCTCCAGACTTTTATTCCCTCGCATTCTTCGCATTGTGTTTTATCACAGTTATAATTCTCAATAAACGCGCGAACCCACCTTATCCTCTCGCACCTTCTAAAATCTGGGGTTCGTTCTCCCTGCTTCAGATAATCTTGACAGGTCACATGAAAAAACGCCTCTTCTTTTCCATATTTAATGGGATGCCTACGAATATTTACCTGCTTTTCTTCAAATAAAGGGTGGGTCTTTATAAAATCGTTTTGAAAAATTTCGTATAATGCCGATTGATAGTTGGGGAAATCATTATTATAGGTATCAAAAAGTTCCAATTTGGGAAGCCAGCAATTCTCTCTCGTCATACTACCCCTCCCGCTTCCCACGAAAGCAGGTTTATTTTTTCTTCACGCAATAGAGTCGTTTTTTTCAGCGTATAGCCAGAACGCTCTTTTATCAAGTCAATTACTTCCTGTTTCGCACTACTTCGGGCAAATCCCTCAGGGAAAACACGATTTTCATAGCATATGGCCCCTATAATAACATCAACCATCTGCATAATTTGAACTTCGTCAGATCGTATGGGTTGTAGGCGCCGGATCACTTTTTGCGAAAAGTCGTACATGGAATTACAGCATATTTCTTTCAGTTCTTTTGCCTTTCGATCCGAATTGGTATCTTTAATGTCAATATAAACCTCATAGATATCGCTTGGGGAGAATATGACCTTAAGCATATCAAAATACATCTTATAATACCAGGTATCGTGTGTTTGATGATAGCGTTCGTGATTTAGCTTTTTCTTATCGGGGATGATAACACCTCTAAAATGCAAATCATCATCGTCAAAAAAGTAATTGACCAAATCCTTATATAAATCAATTTTTGCTGGACTGATTTTTGTCCATTTCATTTCCATAACTTCAGAAACGGAATTTCTTTTTTTAATTTGGCGAATTCGCTCATTGATCTCCCTAAGTTTCGATTGTGGACACCAAACAGCGCCTAAAACCATAACATTACTTTCATCATGCTCAAGATGACAAGTCTCATCACAGTAAACATTGTAAACCATATTTTCACCACCTGCGTTATCAAATTTTCTTTTAGTTTGCTAAACAGTATAAGTCCTTTTTATTGGACACCCTGTGGTGTACTATTATATTTGTAAAGAACATATGTTCTAAATCTCCAAGATAACCCTGGCAATCTCTTTTTTCAAGCACAATATACAAATTCATTCACCATTCTTTGGAAGCCGGACAGATTTGTCATGTAAATAGGACAGATTTGGCAGAATAAATGTTAAATTTGTCGGTAGAATTTTACAGTTTTATGAGTTATAATCAAATCATAGAAAACATTGGAAACGCAGATTTGACAAAGGGGAGGGGACATAATGAACCGGAGAGAAGAGTTGAAACAGGCCGTTGAAAGAATGACACCAGAACAATACAAATGGTTTATCGATCAAGTGCGATCTTTGCTATCTGCATCACCTTCTCCATCTGCTCATCAGAAAGAGACTCAGCAAACGCATTAAATCTTTTCTTGGTGGGTGACGGCTCGCCATCAGTGGATTCTATGCACATCAGTTGTGCTGGTGTGACCCCGAGGGCATCAGCGAATGCCGCTATTTTGGATTGGGAAAGATCCACTAACCCAGCTTCGATTTTTGCAATAGAGGATCTATCTTTGTAGCCTACCATTGTTGCAAGCTCTTCCTGAGAAAAACCTCTTTTTTCGCGAAGATATTTAATGTTTTCAAAAGTTTCCATAATATCAGCTCCTTGCTGTTACAATATCATAAAGGTGAATGAGTGTCAACATTATTTGATAAACTTATAAAAAACTGTTGACACATATTCACATAAGTGCTATTATAAGGATGGTGAATTTAATTCACTAAAAAGGGGGTGATGAAATGAATTACTCGAAATTTAGAGAGGCTGTCGCATATGTTGGAATCAGCAATCGAGAGATTGCGAAGCTGCTTGGTATCTCGGAACAGTCCCTATATAATAAGGCAACGGGGAAAACCGAGTTCAAAAACAGCGAAATAAAGTTACTTTCTCAAATTCTGTCGCTGTCGCTTGATAAGGTCAATGATATTTTTTTTGACGGTAAAGTGAATTAAATTCACGAAAAGAAAGGAGGGATGGCATGAAATCATATGATGCCTATTTGGACAAGCTGGTACATGACAGCATAACAATTAAAAGCCAAATCAACGACTTGGCTTTTGGGCTAAAGGAAATATCAGGTAAGTTGGACACATTGATAGCGCTTAAGCAAGCTGAATTATCACCCCAGCTACAGCGGCGAGTGCAGCAATGCCAGAAAGAACTGTGGTGATAATAAATCGACGGTTCTCGCGTTTTTCGCTTTCTTTCGCTTTTTTAATGGTTTGTTCCCAGTCATTAAGTTCTGCCATTGTTCTAAGCCGATCTTTTGGGTCAGATGGAATAAATGTTGGCATATAAAGTCCTCCCATGGCATGATAGCTATTTTATTACATTATACCACGCGAGGCGGAGCGGGAGAAGGTTTGAAAAAGAAATAGGAAGGAGTGGGAAAATGTCAAAAAAAGTTGATACATACCGTAGGCTGCGGGCGTTGATGCTGGAGCTTGGCCATGATCAGACGAGTCTCGGAAGGCGCATCGGGCTGAGCCGACAGCAGATCAGCGATAGGATGATTTGCAAAACCCAGTGGACGCTGGAGGAAGCCTATAAGGTTTGCGACACATTATTTATCCCTGTGGAAGAAATTAGGGTATTTTTTCCGCCAAACGGGGTAGAGGAGAAGAAAGGAAAGCGCAGAGCTGACAAAACACCGCTTGACACGATGATTAAAGCTGCTCAGACAGCCATTCGTGGTATCGGCGAAGAAAAGCAATAGTCATTGCCGAGCAGGACGACATCAGAAATTCGTATTGCTCCTGCGTGAAAAGGTCAGATGGATGCTTTAGGAAATCTGGCGAAGCTTTCCCCAAGTCGTACATAAACGAATTGAAATTGAACTGAGACACAAAGTCTTGGAAAGACGGCAGCTTGTTCATATTGTCACCTCCTTTCAAGATGTATTCTACCATAAGATGGTAGCGACAGCAATGACGGGAGCGGAAGGCTTAGAAAAAGGGAGTGAGAACAATGGGCTATAACACACCAGCAGCGGAGAACCTAAAGCGGCTTTTGAAAGAACGGGGCCTTACCGGGTACAAATTCGCGGTAACAGCCGGGTACACTCCGCAGCAGCTTACAGATATGATGCATCACCGCAAGATCATGCGGCCGCCGGATATAATCCAACTGGCAAATGCGCTACAGGTCCCGGCGGGGGATTTGTTGGCAGGAGCAGGGGAGGACGAATGATGCCGCAGAAAAGAGTGGAGCTTCTCGGCCAGCAGCTGGAACTACTGGCCGAGAAGTTCAAGGAAATGGTTGCGATTGCAGTTAGACAGTTTCTAATTCTTCTACGAGTTTTTTAATAAAATCTGCAACTTGAACCGCTGTGTTTTCGCAAGGGGCAATGGTGGGGTTTGTTTTGCACATCTCGATCACAAGATCCATGGCGAGCCGCTTGGATACCTCTTTTGTCATCTTATCACCTCCAATCTGAACTGGATTGGTACATAGTTCATTAGTATTATACAACATTTCGCGTCGATTTTCAATATATAGTGGAGAATAAATGTTCCTGCACTATATATGCTAAAGGAGGAGCATATGCCTAGGGAACAACCAATGAAGGTAATAACGGTAGGGACCATAAATATTTCCAAAATGCCGCAGAGCAAAAGGGATTTCCTTTGTGCCTGGCTGATGGAAGCAATGGAGCGCTTCTATTCCGACCCTGCCAATATGGCCGGTTTTCTGGAATGGGAAGCGAACCTCGAAAAAGAGAAGGAGGAACAACATGGAAGCAACAACCAACACCTTTATCCGGTGGTTTAACTCGGATGAGATCGTACCCAATAAGGACGGGCATTACCTGTGCCAGACAATGCAGGGAAGATACGCCTCCCTGCCGTTCAGTGTAAAGTACCAGATGTTCAATGTAACCGGAGATTATGTGGAGACCGCTATCGAAGTCCAGTGGTGGGCATTCCTACCGGAGCTTCCGCAAAAGGAGGTACAGGAAGATGAGTAAAAAGGAGTGGCTGCAGGAAGCCTTGGCCGTAGTCCTCGGAATGGGAGCCATCTTCGCAGCAGCGGCGCTTCTGCTGCTGGTGAGGTAAGGCTATGGAGCAGAACGAGAGGATAGCAGTTATCCGGGAGAAGTTCCCCGGTTACACCAAGCCGCTGGACAGTATGTGCAAACGGCCGGAGTATTATGGCATCCGGCGTACTGCCGAAGCGGAAGCGCTGATAGCGGACAAGCCCGGCAGGAAGCTGGAAGCAAACTATAAGCTGTCTGTGCGTATTCCTTTGGGTTATGTGAATATGGCGGAGTTCCGTCAGCAGCTTATCGAAATGGGTTACTGCAACTTCACAGCATGGGTTCTGCGCTGTATCCGCCGCCAGCAGGAGGAGTACAAAAAAAGAAAGGCCCCCGTCAGAGACGGAGACCCAACCACCACCACAACTATACACGATAAGGGGAGGGATGTCAAGTGATCGTCTACAAGGGAACCGATAAGGATATGAAGTGCCGGGGCTTCCAATTCGATCTTGGCAAAGAATATGTGGAGGAGGAAGCGAAACTGTGCGACAAAGGTTTCCATGGATGCGAGTACCCGCTGGATGTGTTCGCCCATTACGCCCCGGCCGAAAGTCGGTTTTTCGTGGCTGACCTCGATGGCGTGACGGCCGAAGAAGCAGAAGGCGACAGCAAGCGAGCCGGAACGAAAATAAAGCTCCGGGCGGAGATCGGGATTGCAGGCATCGTAAAAGCTGCGGTTGAGTACATAAAAGAAAAAGCAGAGAGCAGCAAAAATCACACCGGCAACCGTAGCGCAGCCACCAACACCGGCGACTGGAGCGCAGCCGCCAACACCGGCGACTGTAGCGCAGCCACCAACACCGGCAACTATAGCGCAGCCACCGTTGATGGAAAGGAGTCTATTGCAATCGTCACCGGAGTTAATAGTAAGGCATCCGGCGCCATTGGATGCTGGCTCGTCCTAACCGATAGGGGCGGCTGGAACGGTGATACTTACCCCATTAAAGAGGTGCGAGCTGTAAAGGTAGATGGTGAGACCATAAAACCCGGGGTATTTTACAAACTGGAAAATGGGGAGGTCGTGGAAGCATGAACCCATACGATATCCCGGATAGGCCCATCCCGAGCTGGGTGGATAACTACGATGATAAGCAGCACATCTGCCCGGAGTGCGGCTGCGAGATCAACGAGACAATTTACATTAAGGACGGAATGGTCATTGGCTGCGAAAACTGTGTTAAGCGGTTTGACGCCAGCGATGCGGATGCTGACAGGTATTTTGATGAAGAACCAGACAGATATTAAGGAGGAGCTATGGAGAACTACTTTCGAGAATTGAACAGCATCAACTGCTCTGACAAGACAGAGAAGAAGAATGGCCTTACATACCTTTCCTGGGCATGGGCCTGGGGAGAAATCAAGAAGCTGCACCCGGATGCGACCTACACCATCTACGAGAACGAGGCAGGATGGTTTTATCACACCGATGGCCAGAGCTGTTGGGTTAAGACTGGCGTAACCGTCAACGGCATCGAGCATATTGAGTACCTGCCTGTTATGGACAACAAAAACCAGTCTATCCCGCAGAGCAAGGTAACATCCTTCGATGTCAACAAGGCCATCCAACGGTCGCTGACCAAAGCCTGTGCCAGACACGGCCTCGGCCTGTATATCTACGCTGGCGAGGACTTGCCGGAGGGTGCAGAAAGAGAACCGGAGCCTACCGAGTATTGCATCGACTGCGGGCAGCAGATCACCGGTATCAACAAGCGCAACGGGGAGTATTGGCCTGTAAGCGAGATCGTCGCCTACAGCGTCCAGCGGTTCGGCCGCAAGCTGTGCCCGAACTGCCAGAAGAAAGCCTTTGCCGCCGAAAAGGAGGCCGAGAAGAATGAAAACAAGGCTCCGGTTTGATTATGCCGGCTGGACAAGAGACCGGAACGGCTACGGCATCACCCTGTATACCAAAGATGCCGCAGCCGCCCAGGCTTTCCTTGATGAGATGAAGCCCGGCAAGATGTACGCCGCCGAACTAAAGGAGCACCACGAGCGCAGGAGCCTTTCGGCCAACTCGTACCTGTGGGCACTCCTTGATGATCTGGCCTTTACCCTCTCCACCCAGGCGGCCCCGCTGACTAAGGAGGAACTGTACCGGAAGTACATTAAGGAGGTCGGCATCTGGAAGGATGTGCACAATATCGAGCCGGAAGCCGCCAAGACCGTCCGGACAGCGTGGGAAATGCTCGGTACTGGCTGGGTAACGGAACAGGTAGACTACGAGCCAGACGGTGACCATCTGGTGATCCGGCTGTACTACGGCAGCAGCACCTACAACACCAAACAGATGTCCCGGCTGCTGGATGCCGTCATCGCAGACTGCAAAGAGCAAGGGATAGATGTTGCCACACCGGCCGAGCTTGCCTTGCTGAAGGAGGAATGGGGCAAATGAAAAACGAATGGGGCGTAGAGCTTGACCGAAACGGTTACGCTCCGAGCATCGTACAGGCCGACACATCAAAGTGCTTTTTGTGCCAGAGGTCAGGCGTAAAGCTCGACCGACACGAAATCTTCGGCAACGCCATGCGGAGCAAAAGCAAGCGCATGGGCCTTTGGGTTTCCCTGTGCCACACGCCGTGCCACCTGACACACGCACACAGCTGTGCAGAGGTGATGGACTGGCTGCACCGGCTGGGCGAGCAAGCTTGTATCGACAACTACGATTTCACGATCCCGATGTTCCGGGAGGAATTTTACACGAACTATTTGGAGGAAACAGAATGCTGAACAAAGCGATACTTAATGGGCGGCTGACCAAGGCCCCCGAACTGAAGCAGACCAACAGCGGCAAGAGCGTTTGCAGCTTTACTATCGCCGTAGACCGCAGCCGTGACCGGGAAAAGACTGACTTCGTACCCATCGTAGCATGGGGCAAGACCGCCGAATTCGTAAACCAGTGGTTTGGCAAGGGCGATCTTATCACCATTGTGGGGCGCATCGAAGTACGCAACTACGAGGACAAGAACGGCAATAAGCGCACAGCCACAGAAATCATCGCAGAGGAAGCTCTTTTCGGTGGCAGCAAATATACCGGAAAGGCAGAGGAAAAGCCCGCAGAGAGCGAGCAGGGCGGATTTGAAGAAGTCGAGGGCGCCCCTAACGACCTCCCTTTTAATTAAGGGTTACGCTTCCCAGTAAAAAGCGACAGGAGGACAACCCATGAAGTACCTTAAAGTCTTTACAGACTTTGCAGATGCCATGGAGGAACTCGGAGATGCGGAGAGAGGGCGGCTGTTCACGGCTATGCTGAAATATGCAGAGACGGGCGCAGCCCCCGATTTCCGGGGAAACGAGCGTTTTATATGGCCGGTAGCAAAGTTGCAAATAGACCGGATGGCTGCTGAATGCGAAGGAAGAGCCAAAACAAGCAGGGAAAACGGTTCCAAGGGCGGTAGGCCGAAGAAAACCCAAGGTAACCCAAAAAACCCAGCGGGTTTTTCAAAAACCCAGAAAAGCCAAGACAAAGACAAAGACAATGACAAAGACAAAGAAAATATTCCCTCCGGGAATAATACCCCCCCTACCCCCCCAAGGGGGCGTGTGGATGTCCCGGAAGCCTTGATGGAGAACTGGAACGGCTTTTGTGAGATGCGCAAGAAAATCAAAAAGCCCCTCACTGACCGTGCCGCAAAGATGATCCTGAATGAGCTGGAACGGCTGGCACCTGGGGACAACCACACCAAGGGACTTATTCTCGATCAGAGCGTTAAGCGCTGCTGGCAGGATGTTTACCCGTTGAAAGGCGACAAGTCTGCTGGTGGGACAGACAATGTATTTTTGCAGATGCTGCAGGAGGAGGGACAACATGAACCGCACTGAAACACTGGCTGTTATGTCCATCCTCAAGGCCGCTTATCCAGCGTACTACCGGGACATGAAGCGGCAGGATGCCGAAGCGGTGGTAAACCTGTGGGCGGAAATGCTGGCAGATTACCCGGCTAACCTTGTGGCAGCGGCGGTTAAGTCCCACATTGCCAGCGACCGCAAGGGGTTCCCTCCACACATCGGGGCTATCATAGCCGCTATTGGTGAGATCAACAGACCGGCGGAACTCTCCGAGGGGGAAGCATGGGCGCTGATTGCAAAGGCCCTGCGGAACAGCGGCTACAACAGCGAGAAAGAGTTTGCAGCCCTGCCGGAGAACCTACAACGGTTGGTAGGACACCCCTCCCAGCTGCGGGAATGGGCCAGCATGGACACCGGGACAGTGCAGAGCGTGGTGCAGTCCAACTTTATGCGCAGCTACCGGGCAAGACAGGAGAGCGAGCGCAAAATGCAAGCCATGCCTGCGGATATCCGGGCAAAGCTGGCAGGGATGGCAGAGGTAAAGCAGCTGCCCAGCTATGACATAGCGCTGGCGGAGCGGATGATGGAGGAGAATGCGTGAAAATCACTATCCCAGAAATCCCACCATCGCTGAACAAATACGCTGGTAGGGCGAACGCCTGGGACTACCGAGCGGAAAAGCAGCGCTGGCTGCAGCTGTTTGTTGCATACTGCCCCAAGTGCAAACCAATGGGCAAGGCGGTGGTGACCATCACCTACTACTTTCCAACCAGGCACAGGCACGACCCCGACAACTACAACGGCAAGATGCTGATGGACGGGCTGGTGGACCGTGGAGTAATCGCAGATGATAGCTTTGACCATGTCGAGCTGCGGCTGCGTGGGGCATATGACCCCAAAAACCCAAGAACAGAAATTGACATAGAGGAGGTAACGGATGAAAGTACTTGAATTGTTTGCTGGAACGCGGAGTATAGGGAAAGCGTTTGAAAACAGAGGGCATCAAGTGTTTTCTGTGGAATGGGATAAGAATTTTGAAAACATCGATCTTTATGCAGATATCTTAACAGTCACGACGGATGAAATTCTGAATCGTTTTGGACGCCCGGATGTGATTTGGGCAAGTCCGGACTGTTCCACATTCAGCATTGCCGCTATAAGCCATCACCGGAGAAAAAATCCTGTAACAGGAAACCTTGACCCTGTCAGTGACTATGCAAAATTTTGCGATATGGTAGATCAGCATGTATTACAACTAATCAAGGACCTTAAGCCAAGGTTTTGGTTCATCGAAAATCCAAGGGGCGGGATGCGGAAGATGTCATGGATGCAAGGTTTTCCGAGGTACACTGTTACATATTGCCAATACGGGGATACACGAATGAAGCCAACGGATATTTGGACGAACCACCCGGAGCCTAAGTTCAAGCCAATGTGCAAGAATGGTGACCCATGCCACGAAAGAGCTCCCCGTTCTGCAACTATTCGGGCGATGAAGGCCAAGGGGATTGAAATGGAGGTTGGAGGGACACAGTACGGATTAAAGAATAGCCGTGAAAGAAGCATAATTCCTAAAGCACTGTGCCAGCACATAGTGGATATTTGCGAAGAAGGACTATCAAAGGAGGTACCCTGATGGGACAGAAGGATGTAGAGCGGGAGAAGCCGCTTTTTGAGGGACAAAGTGCCGAGGAATTTATTAAGCGCTGGAACGCTGTCACCAAAGCCATAAAAATGCGCGCAGAGATGGCCGAGCATGAAAAGGTGGTGAGTTATGATGTCATACGATAAAGCGTCTCCTAACTCCAAAATCGGCTGTTCTAATTCAAACGATCCGGAGCTCCTGGAGCAGCTGGTGCGGGAGGGCAAGACAAACAGGGAGATTGCCTTAATTCTTGATCTTGATTACGGCTCTGTGGCCTCGATCTTGTATCGCTATGGAATCAAGAGAGACCCAAACCGGCCCTGCAAGAGATGCGGAGGGCCGATAGGCAGCACCAACACCAGACAGCTGTATTGCAAGGAGTGCCAAAAGGCCATGGACAGCATCCGGGCCCGCAAAAGCAGTATGAAAAAAGCCGAGCCGAAGAAATGCGAATACTGCGGGAAGGACTATTTCGGCCAGCCGGGACAAAAGTACTGCTCCAAACAATGCTACAAGGATGCGGCGGCATCCGGTAAGTATAAGCGCCCCAAGAATTGGCTAAAGCGCCGGGATGGGAAAATCGACATCGAGATAAGGGTTTGCGGCAAAACAACAGAGCGCCGGGAGAGTGTGGACTACTACGAGGCACGGGAGATTTGGCACAATGGCTGGATAGGCCGGGGCTACGCAGCGCTGATAACGGTAGATGGCCACAGGCTGGAGACCCTTCCGCAAATAAAGACATTCTTCGGATTTAGGAGGGATTCGCTATGAGGAACTGGGCGGCAGCGGTAGTTACGATAATCTTAGCTGCTTTCTGCATAATGGTTCTATCGGCTATTTCGGCCGAAAGGTGGAGCCATTTGGATGAAGTGGCCCAGGCGGAGATCACCGCAGAGGAACAGGAACGCCGGGAGCAGGCAGCCTATTACAAGGGTTGGCAGGACGGCAAGCAATATTATCTTGAGAATTTTGGAGGGTGAGCCAATGACCGTAAAGGACTACTACGAAGTAATCCGGGACATAGACCGGCTGGCTGCGTTGGTTGACGCAGAGGGGGCAGTCACCCTCGACCATGACGATGCGGAGCAGATATGTGCGCTACTGCTGGACTACAAGGATTTGCTGATGGCACTGGAGGTTGGATGAAATGAGCAAGGCCGTTATGATAAGTATACGCCCGAAGTGGTGCGAGAAGATTTGTAGCGGTGAAAAGACTATCGAGGTGCGAAAAACGCGCCCGAAGCTGGAAGCACCGTTTAAGTGTTATATCTACTGCACGCTGCCGAAGTACCCGCACGAGGACTTTATTGCAACGGATTATCCAAAGCCGCAGTTTTATGGCGGAGGCAAAGTCGTTGGCGAGTTTACCTGCGACGCAATTGCCCGTGTGAACATCTGCGGATTCTGGGACGATAGTGGGAAGCAGCTCGACAATCGGCTCAAAGAAACATGTTTGACCTCAGAAGAGTTATGCGACTACCTTGGCGAAAAGGTCGGTTACGGCTGGCATATCTCAGACCTGAAAATCTACGACACGCCGAAGGAGGTGAGCGAGTTTTCGCGCCCGTTTGAAAACTGCATAGACAAAGTGTGTGATGAATTTGGGTGTGAATCATGCGAAAATGGCGGTCATATTAAGCGCCCGCCACAAAGCTGGTGCTATGTGGAGGAAATGTGATGGATGCAGTAAAGTTTATCGAGGGACGCAACAGGATGTGCAAGAGTTTTTTTGATGGATGTAAAGGGTGCCCCGCTTCTAATGTTTGCGAGGATGACTTATGTTGTGCAGTTGGTCAAGAGTCAACGCTGGACGCTACGGCTCAGATTGCTATAGTCGAGGAATGGTCTGCTGCACATCCACGCAAGACGAGGCAGAGCGTGTTTCTTGAACAGTATCCAGAGGCGGAAATTGACAAATGTGGGCGCTTGATGCTATGCCCAAAACTCATTTCTGCTGATTGCCGGGATAGATACGGAAATTGTTCAAACCGGATATGCTCTGATTGCCGTCGTGAGTTCTGGATGCAGGAGGTAGAGTAATGGCTGAATTGAAACGCTGCCCTGAGTGCGGTGGAGTTGCAACCGTTATCCATATGTACGATACCTACGATAGAGCAGACTTTGGGTGGGATGCCGGTTGTGGGAGATATAGGGCTGGTGATGGCCTCCACACAAAGAAGATGAAAGTATCTGGGCTGCCCAGCAAAGAAAAAGCAATCGAAGCATGGAACAGGAGGGCTTTCGATGAAAAACGAAGTATGGAAAGATATTAAAGGGTTTGAGGGGTGGTATCAGGTGTCCAGTTTTGGGAATGTTCGTAGGGTTGCCCCCGTAAACGGAAGTGTGCGGTGCAAAAATTTAAAACCGTGGGTGAATACGAGAGGATATAGCTATGTGACGCTAAATGTCCATTGCAAAAAGACGGTATTTCGTTTGCATAGATTGGTGGCAGAACATTTTATTGGGGACCCGTTACCAGAAGAAACCGATGTGAATCACAAAGACGGAAACAAACAAAATAACTCTGCGTCAAATCTTGAATGGTGTACAAGAAGCGAGAATATGAAACACGCAATTAGAACAGGCCTATTCTATCCGAGAATAGGCCCGAGGAAGGCAGGCTGACAATGGCTGAATACATTGACCGGGAAGTGGCATTTTGGATAGTCCGATTTGACGGCCCATATAATCGTCGTAGATGCTATTGCTCACATTGCGGAAAACATAACGGGGTTGGTGGCATAGCTCAAAACCAAGAGAAGCCGTACTGTCCCAACTGCGGTGCAAAAATGGACATTAAGGACGGAGGTGACAACGATGCGAAATCCATGTAAGGACTGCATCTATTACCACAAAGAGAACAGAACTTGCCAGTCGAAAAAATGCGCTACTGGCGGCAGCGGAAAAGTGTCTTGGGTCGATAGACTGTTTTGTTCTCCATGCAAAAAGAACGGAGGTGACAACGATGCGGCTGATTGATGCGGATAGATTGTCTGAAAACATATACGATAACATCTCCGCTCCATATGAAGATTCAAGAGAAGCAAAAGAAGAATGTTTGTGTGCGATAGAGGAGGCCCCTACTATTGATGCAGTGCCGGTAGTCAGATGCAAAGACTGCAAGTACAGAGATGGCACACCGGGGCAGCCGAATATACTTTGTGCGCAGATGCACGAGGACGATTTCTGCTCCTACGGCGAAAGAAAGGAGGAACCACATGATAGACTACAAAAAGATCTGTAAGTGGGAGCTTGGCAGGTATTACGAAAAGCTCATGGCCATCGACAGCCTGCAGGACGAGATCGATATGCTGACCGCCAGAATGGAGGGCATCAGGTCGCCCAAAATGGATGCCACACCTGTACAGGGCGGCAGCTCAACTGCCGAGGAGCGCATAATAAACGCCATCTGCAATAGGGACAACCTCACCGTCAACCATGAGCTGGTTAAGTGGCAAGTGCGGCAGATGGACCGTGGACTGTCTATCCTGACCGACCAGCAGCGCAGGATACTTGAGGTGGCCGTCATGCGGCGTGAGTACAATGCCATCGATAGATTATGTGACGAGCTGCACATCAGCAGGTCGGAGCTGTACCGCAGGATGGACGAGGCCATCAAGAGATACACTATTTGCCGATACGGTGTGACCGAGCTGTAAAACTTGGGACAAATTCGGGACAAAATAACGCCTAACATAGTGTATACTTATATCGTGGTAAAATACAAAATTCCCTTGACATTCCTCCTGGTGGGGAGCCGGGCCCCTAATCCCGGCAATCTGCTCCCGTAGCTCAATGGTAGAGCGGCTGCCTTGTAAGCAGCGGGTTATAGGTTCAAGCCCTATCGGGTGCTCCACCTTCATGTTTTACCTCCTTTTTACGGGGTGCCGATGCCCCGTTATCCCATCGGCCGAAGATACATGACCTTCGTAAAAAAGGTGCCGCGCTGGCAGGCCGCAAGTTCGCAATAGTCTGCCTTACAAAAAGCAGCCAGAGAGTACCGAAAGGCGCTCTCTTTCTTTATGCCATAAAGGAGGGGATACCTATGGATTTAATAGTCCGTAAAATCCCGCAGAGCGACACCATCAAGGTATATCCGGTATCTGATGTGCATTTGGGCAGCATCCTACATGATAAAGAGGGCTGGCAAGCATTCTGCCGCCGGGTAGAGCGGGAGGGCGCTTATCTCATCCTTGGCGGCGATCTCATCAACAACAATACCCGGAACGCGGTTGGAAGCCCCTTTGAGGATTATATCCGCCCGCGGGAGCAGAAAAAGATGATGGTGGAAATGCTAACGCCCATCAAGGATAAGATACTCTGCGCGGTATCCGGTAACCACGAAGCGAGGACGGCCAAGGACACCGACCAAGACATTATGGGCGATATCATGTGCAAGCTGGACATGGAGGACTACTACGCCGAGGACATAGCATTCCTCAAACTGGAGATTGGGCGCAGGGCAACAAGAGATATCCCTATCACAAGCTATACGATGGCTGTTACCCATGGCTCCGGCGGTGGCATTTACACCGGTGCAACGGTCAACCGCAATGAGCGCTTCGGCTACACCATAGAGGGCATTGACGCTCTGATTGTTGGCCATACCCACAAAGGCACCATCAGTAAGCCCAAAAAGATCGTGGTGGACAGTAACAACAATGTTATCCGTACCAAGCAGCTGGTAGTGGTTAGCTGTACCGCATGGCAGCAGTACGGAGGCTACGCAGCCCGGAAGATGCTATTGCCAAGCAGCGAGAGCGACCATGAGCAGCCGCAGACGCTCCTGCTGTGCGGGAACAAGACAGGCACAAAGCGGATAACCACTGTTTGGTAACAATATTTGGTAGCCCGGCATAGTAGACACCGGGAGGGTAAGGGCGGGTAATGACACAGGGGGGAGCAATGGCAAATCTACGCGGTATTGCGGCAAAGCTGCAAACAGCACTTTGCCATAAAGGCATATACATAAAGCTCAATCAAGTACAGGCATACTCAGATAAAAGCAAAAGGATGGTGACTAAGTACTTGCTTATCCAAACAGAGAACATAATGGGAAGGAATAAAAACACAACCATCCTTGAAACCTACAAGCTGGCTGATGCAGTAAAGGCTTTAGCTGAACTATACGAGGATGGCGGTGGCTGATATGAAGCTGACGCAAAAGCAAAAGGTATTCTGCGAAGAGTACATAAAGACAGGGAACGCATCGGATGCAGCAAGAAAGGCCGGATACAGCCCAAAAACGGCCCCATTTATTGGAGCGGAGAACTTAAAGAAGCCTCAAATCTCGGCCTATATCAAAAGTAGGTTGGATGAACAGGATGCGGCGCTGGTCGCAGATGCTAATGAGGTGCTGCGTTTTTACTCCGCTGTTATGCGTGGGGAAATAAGAGACCAGTTTGGTCTTGACCCTTCTCTTGCGGATAGGATAAAGGCGGCAGACAGCCTTGCAAAGCGGCTTGCCGCAGCTGATGGAAAGCCGAGCGCAGATATGGCAGTAAAGGTGATTATAGATGTCTGAAATTAGGCTTTCTGAGAAAATTGGGCCTGCTTTTTACGCTGTTGCTAGAGATGTATTCCGCCATGGGCATACCCACTACGATGAGAGTGGCGGGCGAGGGTCCTTGAAATCCTCCTTCATATCCATCATTGTCCCGCTATTATTGGTGAATAACCCCGGCACCCATGCGCTTGTGCTGCGCAAGGTGGCTAACACCATCCGGGATAGCGTTTATGCTCAGTATATCTGGGCTATAGGGGAGCTTGGAATGGCTGAGTACTGGGAAGCAAAGGTTTCCCCGATGGAGCTGATTTATAAGCCTACCGGGCAGAAGATCATGTTCCGTGGGGCCGATGATCCCATGAAGATCAAGTCCATCAAGGTCCCGTTTGGCTATATCGCTGTAACGCATTTTGAGGAAAAAGACCAGTTCGCCGGTCGGGCGGAAATCCGTACTATATTGCAGTCCACAATGCGCGGTGGCTCCAAGTTCTGGAATTTCGAAAGCTATAACCCGCCGATTAGCCGCGATAACTGGGCCAACAAAGACAGCCAGGAGGAACGCGCTGACAGGCTGTGTCATAAATCAACCTATTTGGATGCCCCTCCGGAGTGGTTGGGGCAGCAATTTATTGACGAGGCGGAGCACCTTAAAGCGGTAGATGAAAGGGCATACCAGCACGAGTATCTTGGAATACCCGTGGGAACCGGCGGCAATGTCTTTGATAAGCTGGAGCTACGGGAGATTACCGACGATGAATTCAAGGGCTTTGACCGAATCTACCAAGGAGTGGACTGGGGCTGGTTCCCGGATCCGTTTGCATTCATCCGGCTCCATTATGATAGGGCGAGGGAGACCATCTACCTTTTGGATGAGATATATCAAACTAAGCTGCCAAACGAGCAGAGCGCCCAAAGGATCCTGCAGCGTGGGTATAACGATGCAAGGATAATCTGCGACAGCGCTGAGCCTAAAAGCGTGGCGGACTTCCGCGCTATGCGGCTACCGGCGCAGGAAGCTATAAAAGGCCCCGGCTCTGTGGAATATGGAATGAAGTGGTTACAGCGGCGGACAATCGTTATTGACCGCAAGCGGACACCGAATGCCTATAACGAGTTTGTGGGCTATGAGTACGAAAGAAACAAAGACGGCGATATCATCAGCGGGTACCCGGATGCAAACAATCACCTGATTGATGCTACACGGTACGCGCTGGAACCTGTGAGCCGCAGAATGGGAGTTATTGCATGAGTTATAATGCAGGAATAATCCAGCAGTTAAATCAACTGAACTATGCTACTATCCCGGCCAACTTTTACGACCAGGTGGAGGTTTGGCGCTCCTGGTATGTGGGGGATGTGAAGAACTTTCACCGCTATAAGCGCTATAACGGGAATAAGTGGGTAGGATGCAGGCGGGCCACGCTCGGCATGGGGAAAAAGGTCTGCGAAGATTGGGCCAATCTCCTGATGAACGAGAAGGTCAAGATCACGCTGGAAGGGGAAAAAGAACAGCAGTTCGTCGACCGGATTCTTTCGGAGAACAACTTCTCTGTTAAGGCCAATGAGATGCAGGAAATGAAATCCGCGCTTGGCACCGTGGCCTATGTCCCTCGGGTCACTGGCCAGGCGGTCAATGACAGCGGCGAGGCGATTCCCGGGAATGCGGATGGAATCATTATTGACTATGTTACCATCGATAATATTTTCCCACTCTCCTGGGAGAATGGTATCATCAGGGAGTGTGCTTTTTCATCCATGGTAACGAGGGACGGCAAAAGCTACATCTATTTGCAAATCCACCGCAAGAACGAGGACGACGGTAAATACGATATTGAGAACCGGATTTACCAGGCCAGCAACGGAATCCTTACAGAAACGGATTTGGGCGCTGTGCGGGGCTTCGAGCGGATCCCGCGGGTAGTGCACACCGGGAGCGATAGGCGGCAGTTTGTAATCGACCGGCCGAATATCGCCAACAATGTTGATTATCGCCTGCCGGTGGGAATTTCCGTCTTTGCGAATGCTGTTGACGCTCTCCGCGGGGTGGACAGTGCCTATGATTGCTATGTAAACGAGTTTGAGAATGGCCCCATGATTCTGGCGGTAAAAGTCCCTGCTACAAAGTGGGAGGACGGCAGCCCGACCTTTGACGATAGAGACCGTCGGTTCTTCCTCCTGCCGGAAGATACGCAGCAGGGGAATGTCATTGAACCGATCTCTCCGCCCTTGAGAACTGACCAGCTTAATGTCGGCCTGCAGGACCAGCTTAATATGCTTTCCAGCAAATGCGGGTTTGGGGAAACCTATTACCGCTTTAATGGTTCCGGCGTTGCCACTGCGACGCAGGTTATCAGCGAGAATAGCACCATGTTCCGCACCATCAAAAAGCACGAGATCGTGCTGGAGCAGGCACTAAAGGAACTTTGCCGGATTCTGCTTCGCTTGGGCAATACCGCCATGGGCGAGGGCCTTGACGAGGATGTTGAAATCAGCATTGACTTTGACGATTCCATTATCGAATCAAAGGAGCAGGATTTCAACCGGGATCTCCAACTCTTGAACGCAGGCATTATGAACGACTGGGAATTCCGGATGCGCTGGTTTAACGAGGACGAGGAAACCGCAAAAGCAGCCTTGCCGAAGATGCAGGATATTACCACAGAGCCGAGTGCAACGGTGGAATGAGGTGACGCACAGTGCCGAGATTCCCTTTTACGCCGGAGGTCCTTGATGCTCTCCCGGAGGAAATCGCCGAACTATTCCGCGGCCTGGAAGATACTCTCCTTTCGGAGATATGCAGTAGGCTTAAATTGGCTGATAAGCTGAACGAGGTTACAGTCCTGGACATTATCGCTCTGCGCTCCCATGGGATTGACATTGAAGATATCAAAAAGGCCATCCGAGAGGTCACCGGAATAAGCGAAAAAAGGATCGACGAGCTGCTGAATGATGTGGTGGCCCGAAACCAAGCTTATTACGACGATGTTATCACCCTTTCCGGTGTGACAAAGCCAGATACCCTTGTAAGCGCAGCAGATATAGCGGCGATTAAGGCGCAGACGCTTGATACCTTCCGAAACATAACGGCTTCCATGGGCTTTCTGGTGGATGCAGGGCGTACCCAGCTTCCTCCGGCGCAGGCGTACCAATGGGTGCTGGATAATGCGGTAATGCAGGTACAGAGCGGCGCTATCAGCTATAACCAGGCGATAAGGTCAGCGGTCCGGCAGCTTGCGCAGAGCGGGCTTAAAATGGTGGACTACGAGAGCGGGCACCGAGACCAGATTGATGTTGCTGCCCGCAGGGCTGTAATGACTGGGGTTTCGCAGATCTGTGCAAAATACACCGAGCAGTCCGCGGAATGGCTTGATACTCCATACTTTGAGGTATCTGCCCATGCTGGGGCGCGAGATAAACCCGGCCCTTCTCCATGGTCCTCTCATAAAGCGTGGCAGGGCCGTGTGTACTCAACCCGTGGCGGTGATATTTACCCCAGTATTTACTCCGTCTGCGGCCTTGGCGCGGTGGATGGGCTGGAGGGGGCAAACTGCCGCCATATAAGAACCGCCTGGGTGGAGGGCGTTTCCGAACGCACCTATACGGATGAGCAGCTGGCCCACATTGACGATGGTCTTGGGTGCACCTTTGACGGTAAAACCTATACGGCCTATGAGGCTACGCAAATGCAGCGGAGTGTAGAGCGGACCATCCGGAAGTTAAAGCGGGAGAAAGCCGCCTATGAAGCTGCCGGGCTGTCCGAGGATGCGACTGCCACAAATATCCGGTTGAACCGGCTAAACGCAAAGTATAAAGCATTCAGCAAGGCCGCGGGGCTGCCGGAGCAGCCGGAGAGGATGCGGGTACTTTACCCGGATGATAAATCGACCGAGGCTGCAAATCTGCTGAAGCTCCAACGGGGTGCGGAGGAGCCGATTAGAGCCGCCATCCGCAGTGGGGAATACCCGTTGACGATTAACCCGGAGAAGCAGGCGCGTCATATGAGCGGTACAGAGATTCCCGGTCGCAGCGTCATTACTATTCCGCTGGAAGAGCTACAGCAAATTGTTGATGAAAACGCCGGGAACGGTAAAATCATTCTGACGCGGGACCTCTCCGCCTGGAAAAATACAGAAATTATCTCCGCTGGCCGAGAAATAGGCTACACAGTAAACCGAAAAGGTGCTATAATAAAAACAAGCAGTATCAAGATTCATTACAGCAAAACCGGCGTTCATGCCGTACCGTATTCAGGGAGGTGGAAGAAATGAAAATTGAGGATCCGGAAATCTATTTCGGGAAGAAAATCAAAGTTACTTCCACGGATGGTACTGTACTTACTGGGGAGCTTTACGGCTATGACTATGATATCGACGATGACGGGAATGAATTCCTGGAATTCGATGTTGAGGTCGAAGGTGGAGCCGTTGTTGGCTACACGGGAGATGAAATAGACCGTATTGATGTGCTGTAAATTATAACTGATTTCTTTCGGGGACTATCTTATGATAGTCCTCTTTCTCGTGCAAAATTAACATAATTTAGTTAAGAAACCAGCTACCGAGCGCTGCTCGGCGGTTGGTTTTTATTTTACCAAAACGGCGAGAGCCGTAAAACCGCAGGGCGACGGCCCTGACAATAAACGGAGGATAAAGAATATGAGCGAACCGAATACCAATCCCAACAACAACCCGGCGACTAACCCGGAGCCCTCTCCCGCGAAAACCTTCACGCAGGAAGAAGTGGACGCCATGATCGGCAAGCGCCTGGCAAAGGCAATGAAGGGGATCCCCAGCGAGGAAGAGCTGACCGCTTACCGTACCTGGAAAGATGGGCAGCAAACCGAGCAGGAACGGCAGGCAAAGCGGGATAAGGAATTTGCAGAAAGCAAAACCGCCCTTACCGCAGCGCAGGCAGAGCTTGAGCAGCTGAAACGCGACAAATATGTACTTTCCAAGGGCCTAACCGGCGAGGAGGCAGAGTTTATCGCATTTAAGGCCCTCAAGATGGTGGATGATAAAACCACATTTGAGCAGGCTGTTGACCAGCTTGCCGAAAGCAGACAAAAAGTAAAGTTCGATTGGACGGCTCCTGCCGGAGACGGCCAGAAAAACACCAATATCAACGCCGCTATGAATGATCTTATCCGCGGCGCACTTAAATAACAGAAAGGAAGTATTTCAATGCCTAACATTATCGACAGAACCGCACTTTCCGGCCTTATCCCTGAGCCCGTAACCCGTGAGATTATGCAGGGTGCTATTGCAGAATCCGCTGTTCTCCGCATGGGCCGCAGACTGGCCAACATGTCCAGCAAAACCCAGACCATCAATGTTCTGGATGCCCTGCCCTCCGCCTACTTCGTAAACGGCGAGGCTACCGACACCGGCGCTGGTGATGCTTTCAAGCAGACCACCAAGATGGCGTGGGCCAACAAAAAGCTCTACGCCGAGGAAATTGCCGTAATCGTCCCCATCCCCGAAGCTGCCCTCGATGATGCCGATTATGACATCTGGGGCGAGGTAAAACCCCGTCTGACCGAGGCCTTCGGTAAGGTTATCGATTCCGCTATCCTGTTCGGCACCAAAAAGCCCAGCACTTGGCGTGACGGTGTTGTCCCCTCTGCTGTTGCTGCCGGTAACGGTGTCCCCGTAAGCAGCAATGTCTATAACGACATCATGGGAGAGGGCGGTCTGATTTCCAAGGTTGAGCTGGACGGCTTCAACCCCAACGGCGTAATGGCTGCTATTCAGATGCGCGGCAAGCTGCGCGGCCTGGTTGATACCACCGGCCAGCCTATCTTTAAGTCCGACATGCAGGGCAACACCCGCTATGGCCTGGACGGCATGGATATGTATTTCCCCATGAACGGTGCATTTGACCCCAACCAGGCGCAGATGATCGTTGGCGACTGGAGCCAACTGGTTTACGCCATCCGTCAGGACATGACCTTTAAGATCTTCACCGAGGGCGTTATCCAGGATCCCAACAGCAAGGAAATCGTTTACAACCTCATGCAGAACGATATGGTGGCCCTGCGCGCTGTTATGCGTCTCGGCTGGGAGATTGCCAACCCTGTAAACGCTTTCAACGAGGATATCACCAATCCGTTCCCCTTCTCCGTCTATGGCAAAGGCGGCACCGTTTCCACTGTGACCGTAGCTCCTGCTACTGCTACCCTGGCTAAAGGCGCAAGCAAGGCTTTCTCCGCTACCGTAGCCGGTGAGGGTATCGTCTCTGACGAAGTGGAATGGAGCCAGAACGGCGCTAAGTCCTCCATTACCGAGGATGGTGTGCTGACTGTTGCATCCAACGAGACCAGCTCCAGCATCACTGTCACCGCCAAGTCCAAGCAGGACAGCACCAAGACCGGTACTGCAACTGTCACCGTGTCCTAATTTGAAAGGAGTCGGCCTGCATGGTTTACGCTGATTATGAATACTACTCCGGTACCTATATGGGAACCGTGAGCGAGGAGGATTTTCCGCGGCTGGCCATTCGGGCCAGCTCCTTCCTCGATTACTACACCATGGGCAAGGCGCAGAAGAACGCCGACCTTGACGCTGTAAAAATGGCCTGCTGTGCCCTTGTGGACAAGTTCGCCATCATCGATGCGGCGCAGGCATTGGCCGGAAAGAACCTTGCTTCTGCCGCGGCGGATGGCTCCGAGGTAAAGAGCGAGACGGTGGGGAACTACTCCCGCACCCTTGCCACAGGTGGCGAGGCAGCGCTGTCTGCGCTGTCTGCTACTGATGGCGTAAAAAAGCTGCTGGCAGAAACGGCTGCGGAGTATCTTGCCCATACCGGTTTGCTGTATCGGGGGAGGGGGTGCTGCTGCGAATGTACACTCCCCACACTGTAACCGTCTACAACATTGTGCACGAAACCGACCAAACCACCATGAAGGATGTGACGACGGCTTATATCACGGTAATCCGTGGTGTAATGCTGCAAGCGTCTAAGGCGGCAAATGTGCGCCAGAGTGGGCTTGAGGGGGCGGACGCAGTAGAACTCTATATTCCTTTTTCTGCCCCTGCTGTGGGCAATGACGGCCGTTCTAAACGGTTTGCTGGGGTAAAGGAGTTTTCCGCTGCAACAGACAAGTCCGGATTGTGGACGCTTTCCGTAAACGACGATACCTGTACGACCATATTCATCAAGGGCGAGGTCATAGAACCGACCATGACGGTGCAGCAGCTTGAAGCCACCCATGACGGGGTTTACAAGGTCACCAAAGTGGACGACCGGGATTATGGCAGCGCCGATATGCGACACTGGCAGGTAGGGGGCGCTTAATATGGCGCTGAAATTTACGGTTCACGCGGATGGCTTGATCGATATTGAGGCTGCGCTGGCGCAAGGCTGCCGAAAGGCGGAACACATTGTAGCGCTGCAGGTGAAGAAAGATACGGACTCATTCGTCCCTGCTCTTACTGGATCCCTGACGCAGCGCACAAGGGTTGTTGGAAACGAAATTATCTACCCTGGCCCATATGCGAGGTTCCTATACTACGGAAAGGTAATGGTTGACCCCAATACCGGCAGCACTTATGCTCCCAAGGGTGGCACAAAGGTGGTTACTGACCGCAACCTGGTTTTCAACAAAACGATGCACCCGCAGGCACAGTCTCACTGGTTTGAAGCATCCAAAGCGCAGAACCTTGAGAAATGGGCTCGTGTGGCAGATAAGGCGGTGAAAAAGTTTGGAAAAGATTAAAAAGACGGTATCGGCGACGGAGGAGGACCAGGTGTCGCGGAAGCTCCTTGCCTGGTTAAACACTTTCCCGAATAAGCCGGTTGACCTAATCCGGTTTGAAGCCCTCCCGGCCGATACCGCAGCAATGGCGCTGTCTACGATACAGGCGGCGTACATTGTTAAGAAATATATCCTCGGCGGCTACCAAGCCGAATACCAGTTTAAGATCATCTATCGTATCAGCCCCGGCAACAGTAACGACCTTCGGCTACAGGCCGATGAGCTGCTGAATGCACTGGGGGACTGGGCGACTGGGAAACACCCGGATATTGGTGACGGAAAACGGGTGATTACGCTGGAGCCGACCACAAGATCTTCTCTTTTTGCAATGTACGATAACGGTGACGAAGATCACCAAATCCTTATGAAGTTAACATACGAGGTGATATAAAATGGCTGATATTGCTTTCAACACAACTGAGGGCCAGACCATCGCGCGCGAGCTTATGATCGCATACCTCAACACAGGCACCAAGGAGGCCCCGGTTTGGAGCGCCATCGGTAAGCGTGTAGAGGATTCCAGCGCGGAAATGGATTGGAGTACTGAAACTATTCAGGATATCCTCGGGAATACCTACACAACCATGAAGAAACCCGTCATGACCCAGCCCTTTGACCCGATTCCGCTGGATGCTGGCGACGCTGCCGCGGTTAAGATGTGGAACCTGGGCGTAAAGGACCATGACGCGCAGGCATTGTCTAACCAGGATATGCTGATTGGGCACTTCTACGCGGAAAGTGGAGAGGCTGCTTTTGCGGAGCGTTATGACGGCTGCGCTATCGCTGTTACCGGCATTGGCGGTGATGGCGGCGGCAACCTGACTATTTCCACCGAGATCACTTATGGTGGCAACCGTACACTCGGCACTGTAAAGAAAGGTTCTTCCGGTGCCATTGAATTTACTGCAGCATAAAAGAGGGGGCTTTGCCCCCTCCGGTTTAGGAGGGCATAATGGAGCTGAACTTTGACCTTGGCATAAAGGAATACACCATAAAAGGTGCAAATGGAGAAACCTCGATTCGTTTCAACCCCACCGACGCGAATTTCGCTCGGAGCGCATATGCTACATTCAAGGAATTGGAGCAGAAGCAAAAGGAGCGGGCGGAGCTCATCAATGAAAAAACCAGCAACGAGGAAGCCTTTGAATTTACGGCGAGAATAGATGAGGAAATGCGGGCTTCTATTGATAAGCTCTTTGGTACGCCGGTATGCGAAGCAATTTTCGGTTTCATCAACCTCTACTCCATGGCCGGTGGTTCTCCTATTTGGCTGAACTTCATGACAGCTGTACTTGACCAGTTTGATGAGGGCGTAAAGCGGGAGCGCTATCTTGTATCCGAAAAAGCCAAGAAGTACACGAACAAGTACACAAAATGATGTATGAACTCCCGACAACCGCTGATATTTGCGGTAAGACTTATGAGATACGGTCTGATTACAGACCGGCTCTTGATATTCTGACCTGCCTGGTGGATCCGGAGCTAATGCCGGAGGAGCGTACTATGGTGGCGCTGGATATATTCTACCCGGATATGGCATCCATCCCAGACGAGGGGTTACAGGCTGCCATAGATTATATGGTATGGTTCCTCAACTGCGGGGACGAGGGGGAGAACAGAAAGCGGCCGAAGCTGATGGACTGGGAGCAGGATTTCCAGTACATTGTGGCCCCCATAAACCGGGTGGTTGGCTGTGAGGTTCGCTCTGCCCCGTATATTCACTTCTGGACTTTTATTTCCGCATACTACGAAATAGGGGACTGCATGTTCGCCCAAATCGTGAGGATAAGGAGCCTTAAATCCAAAGGAAAGAAACTGGACAAGGCTGACCAGGAGTTTTACCGGGAAAACCGGCGGTTGATTGATATAAAGCAGAAATTTACTGATGCGGATGAAATGGCAATCAGTAAATGGGTATAAGGTGGTGATACAATGCCGGATGGCGAAATCATAATCAACACAAAACTGGACGATAAACAGGCGCAAACCGAATTAAACCGCCTTACCAAAAAAATCCAAAAGATGCAGCAGTCGCTTGAGGAGAAAAATGGCAAGCAGAACGCTCTTGCCGAGGAGTTCGAGACCGCCAGCAGCGCCGCCGCAGATACCACGGCTGAGGTTGAGCGCTTAAAGGGTGAACTTGAAAGAATTAAGGAAATAACCAGCGGTAAGTTAAGCGTATCTCCCGTTGAAACAATGGAGGCTTACGCCAACCAATCCCAGATTGCTGCCGAGCTGAAACAGCAGGAGGCGCTTCTTGAAAGCCAAAACAAGGAAGCTGACAAACTTCAAAAACAGTATAAGGATATCACTGACAGGGTGGAAGAAGAAACGGCTGCTCTTGAAGAAGCAAAAGACCGGGCCGGGGAGCTGCAAAAGCAGCTTGCTGCAAAGGAGAATATCCCCAAGGTATTCGAGGATGCGTCTACCGCAACCGAGAAGTTCGGCAAACGAGTCAATATGCTTATCAAACGGGCGTTTGTTTTCACGGTCATTGCTTCCGCTCTCCGCCAGATAAGGGATTGGCTTAGCAATGTCATTAAAACCAATTCAGATGCGCAGGCATCCTTTGCACAACTCAAGGCGGCGCTCCTTACCCTTGCACAGCCCCTCCTGAATGTGCTTATACCGGCCTTTGTAACTCTTGTGCGTGTTATTGCGCAGGTAGTCGCGGCGCTGGCACGACTCGTTTCCGGCCTGTTTGGCACAACTGCAAAGGCATCCGCTGATTCGGCCAAGGCCCTGAACGATGAAACGGCGGCGATTAAGGGCGCTGGAAGCGCGGCCAAAAAGGCGGGGAAATCCCTTGCTGCGTTCGATGAAATCAATCAGCTTTCCGGCAGTGGATCCTCCGGTGGTGGCATTTCCATTGACCCGGATTTCTCCATCTTTGATGCTCTCGATGATAGGTTTGATCGGATTGCTAAAGCAGTATTGCTTATTGGCGCTGGGCTTCTGGCTTGGAAACTGTCTACTGGTTTTACTGGAATTCTTGGCACTGTTCTGCAAAAGCTCGGCGGCATCGCCATTGCCGCTGGTGGTTTGATTCTCATTTGGGACAGTGTTTCCGATGCGCTGGAAAACGGTATCAACTGGTCGAACTTCTTCGAGATGCTCGCTGGAGCCGCAGCGCTGGTTGGTGGGTTAACGCTGGCCTTTGGAAAGCTGGGGGCTGGGATTGGCCTTATCATTTCCGGCGGGACAATGCTTATAACTGCCTTTAATGATATTGCAACAAACGGCCTGAACTTGCAAAATGGGCTTTCCGCCCTTGCCGGTGTTGTAATGACCGGCCTGGGGTTCTTCTTCCTGACCGGCAGCGTCATTCCGCTTGTTGTGGCGGGAATTGTGACCGTTATCGGCGCTGTGCTTGCCCTTACCGGAAATCTTGAGGAGTTCGCTGTAAACCTCAAAGAAAACATCCTCGGCGGTATCATTGAGTTTATTACCGGGGTATTCACCGGGGACTGGGAACAGGCATGGGAGGGAGTCAAGAAGATATTCAAAGGTATTTGGAATTCCATCATTATGATTGTTGAAAGCTCCATTAACCTTATCATTAAGGGTATTAACTGGATGATCTCCAAGCTGAATACTATTCACTTTGAGATCCCGGATTGGGTGCCTATTATTGGTGGTAAGTCTTTCGGCATCAACATTTCCCCTGTCTCGGAGGTAAAGCTGCCCCGGCTTGCTACTGGTGCAGTTATTCCTCCTAATCGTGAGTTCTTGGCGGTGCTGGGCGATCAGAAATCCGGCACAAATATCGAGACTCCGTTGGCCACAATGGTACAGGCTTTCCGGCAGGCGCTTGCCGATGGCGGTTACTCCGGCGGCAGCGAGGCGGTGCTGGTTCTCGACAAGGAAGTGCTTGGCAAGGTCATTTATAAGTTGAACAAGGCCGAGGGAAACCGGATCGGCGTTAATCTGGCGGGGGTGTGATATGAGTTACATCAAAATCAATGGCATTACATTTGACGCAGATGTTGCGATCTCGAAGTATACCCGCTATTTCAATGTGCTGGACGGGGAAAACGCAGGCCGAGTAATGACCGGCCGGATGGTCCGGGATGTAATTGGTTCCTACCTTGGGCACAAGGTTACCGTTTTTCGCAGAGGAAACAACCAAAAGGGGCTTGATGACTTTTGGAATTACCTTTTCCAGCACAGCATTGACGATAGCGTGCAGCTGGAAGCGGCAGATGGACAGACCACGATCTCTTATGAAGCCTATTACACCTCGGCAGAGCAGAGCATTGATAAGGCCGAAAATGGCACTAACTATTGGGGCGCGATAGAGGTAAACTTTATTCCTATCGATGCTCAGATAAGGCGGTGAGCCAATGGCCAAAACGACAGTAATTTACCGGGATATTGCCCCCGGCGCGGCGGAGAACGCGACCGTTACCGTCACCGGGGGCACCGGTACACCGAGCAAACTTCCGTTTGGCTCGGACACTGGGAAGATCATCTCCTTGGAACGCAGCCGGTGGCTGCTCGATGGCACCTTTGATGAATATTATGCGGATGATAAGGTGGGCTTTTGGTCTACCGAGCTGTCTGGGGATGATGGCTCCTTTGCCAATCCGCCGACGGTAACGATATCTTTCACGGAGCAGTATTCCAGCATGGGCCTTGGGTTCGTGTTCGATGAGGCAACCGGGGAATATTGTTCCTCCGTCTCCATTCAATGGTGGCAGGGGTCTGTTCTCCGCATTAGCCGTACATTCGCGCCAGACGCGGTAAACTTCTTCTGTGAGCAGCGTGTGGAAAGCTATGATAAGGTTGTTATCACGCTGAATAAAACGGTTGTGCCGCATCGTAGGGCCAAGCTGAATATGGTTATCCTTGGTGTTATCCGCAAGTTCGGCATGAATGAGATCCGCAGCGCTTCCCTGGTAAACCAAATGAATGAAAGCGCTATTGAACTTCCGATTTCTACATTCAACTGGACGCTGGACAGCATCAAGCCTGTTGATTACCTTTTCCAGCTAAAGCAGCCGGTAGAGGTATACAACGACGATAATCTGATCGGTGTTTACTACATCAACAATTCCTCTCGGTCCTCCAAGCGCGTATACACGATTGAATGCCAGGATGCTCTTGGTGTCTTGGATTACACTCCATTCGCCGGTGCGGCTTATCTCGATGGAACGAGCGCAAAGGCCCTCCTGACGGAGTTTGCAAAGCCGTTCTCGGTCGAGTTCGCTGACGATGTGGAAGATACCACCCTCCGGGGGCTTCTTTTGGAGGGAACACGGCGCAGCGCCATCCAGCAGGTTATTTTTGCGTGGGGCGTATGCCTGGCGACGGATGGAAGCAATAAAATCCGGGTATTCAGTCAGCCAACAAAACCGACCTTGATACCAAGGGGCCGGACATTCATCGGCGCTTCCGTCACCACTTCGGCAGTCGTTACCCGCGTAAAGGTCGCGGCGCACGAGTATGTGGAGGCAACAAACGGGACGGTTATTGTGGATGGGAAAAAATACAATGACACTGTAACAGAGTATATCGTTGATAACCCGAATGTTACCGCGTCCGACCGTGAGAATGTAAAAGAGGTCGCTGGTGCTACGCTCGTATCTACGGATAACGGGGAAGCTGTTGCGGATAGGGTCTATAAGTATTACTCCCTCCGGGATACCAATGTTGCAACCGTCGTGTACGGCGGTGAAAAGCTCGGCGACTGTGTCAGCATTTACACCCCGTGGCAGCTGTTGACGACAGGCAACCTCCACAAGATGGAGATTAAGCTTTCCAACACCGTTGTATACAAGTCGGAAGTGACAGGAGCCTGGCGGATAGAGCCGTACTATTACTTTAGCGGTGATTTGAGATGCGGGGAGGTATGACGAATGTATCAACCCGTTCTCGTCCCGAAGATAGCAGCGGCTTTGTTGAGCCCGAACCCGGCCGACATAAACCAAAAGGTAAAAATCATAGTAACGGTAGAGGAAGAGACGATCCTTCTTCGGCCGTCTTTCTTTTTTAGCGGTGATGCTTTCTCCGGAGAAGAGTACGAGCCACTTACGATGGAAGCAGAGCCATACTATTATTATTGCGGCGATATATTCGCCGGGGAGGCATAAATGGCAATTAAAACGGTCAAGGCGACGATTAACGGCCAAACCTATGACCTTGCGCTAAATAGCAGCACAGGGAAGTGGGAAGCCACGATCACAGCGCCTGGCAAGACATCTTATAACCAAGCAGGCGGCTACTACAATGTATCTGTGGCCGCCACAAACGAAGCCGGGACCAGCGGCAGCGCAGATGCCACTACCATTGATGGCCTGAAACTGGTTGTTAAGGAAACTGTTGCACCGGTGATCACTATCGTATCGCCCACAAACGGCGCTTATGTCACAAACAGCAAGCAGCCTGTGGTATTTACCGTTGTAGACGAAGCAGGTGGATCTGGTGTTAATATTTCCTCCCTTGTGGTTAAGCTGGATGGTAAAGCGGTTGACGCTGCTACACTCACCAGCACAGCCATCACAAACGGGTACAGCGTTACCTATACACCGGCTGCGGCGCTTGCGGATGGTGCGCATACCGTCACCATCGATTGTAAGGATAACGACGGTAACGCTGCGACTCAGAAGTCCACATCCTATACCATTGATACCGTTCCTCCGACCCTGAATGTGACATCCCCTGCGGAAGGTCTTGTCACAGCGACCAGCAGCGTAACGGTGGCCGGTACCACAAACGATGCAACCAGCTCTCCTGTTACTATTACAATCTCGCTGAACGGGGAAGATCAGGGCGCGGTCACCGTTGGTGCAAATGGTTCGTTCTCCAAGACTATAGCGCTTGCGGAGGGCAGCAACACCATTATCGTTAAGGCCAAGGATGCAGCGGGCAAGGAAAGCGCCGTGACGCGGAATGTTACCCTTGATACCTCCGTCCCGAAGATCAAGTCCGCGACCATCACGCCTAACCCTGTTGATACTGGCGCAACCATGGTTATCTCCGTTACCATCGAATAAGGGGTGATGCTATGACGCGGGGAATAAGCGTATCGCTCCCCACATCCATTGTCTATGTGACCGGGACAGTAAACGGAACGGAATACACATGGACACTGATGGGGGAGTATTGGCGGGCCATCGTTGAGAGGGCTGCGGATGAAAAATACGCAGTATCTCTCACTGCGATAAACTCGGCTGGGACGAGCGCTACCTACAGCTTTACCCTGAATTATGGATCCCTTGAGTTGATAACGGATAGAACAAAAGCAGGTGTTGATGCAGTAAGTGCCGCTCTCTCCCGGATAGAAGGGGGGAGCGGCACAGCTTCGGATATCGCACTTCTGTCGTCTAACAAAGGGTCCTACAACTACACGGACCTTAACAGGGTGGGGGCGGCTGTTTTACAGGTAGCTGCCGAACTGCGGGAATATGGTTACTCCGTTAGCGTGGGTGGTAAAACGGACTGGACGGAAAGCGATATCCCAACAAAGCAGGGCATTGAACAGTACCTTGCTGACATTGCGGCGATTCGTGCGGCGATCCCGGTTCCCGGGACAACGCCGCAGGTCCCTGCAATGCCGCTGGACTATTCAAAGGCAAACGACATTGAGCAGATTTTGCTTGATGTTTATGATTTGGTAAGAAATATCGAAAAATCTTGGTTCTTCTCCGGGGAGCTGTTCTCCGGGGAACGATGAAAGGAGCGATTAAATGCAGGACAGACTTGCGCTCTTTCCGGGCAGAGTCAAACTCACGCCGGTGAGTGGTCAAACCAATGTCTATGACATGGTACGCCAGGACAGCCCAACTGTGGAGGGTACGCCGCTTAATAAAGCAAACCTTTTATCCGATGAGACTTGCGAGGCAATCGGGATCCAGCCGGACACCGGCACTCCGAATGAAGCACTTGCGGCCCTCAACACAAAGGTGAAAGGCGCTGCGCCGAAAACCGCGACCCTCTCCCTCCCCACGGCATCCTGGACAGGCAGCGGCCCCTATACCCAAACAGTCACCATAACCGGCATCACCGTCAACAGCAAAGTAGACATCCAAATGGACGCAACAGCCCTCGGCGTGCTTATCGATAGCGGCACCAGCGCTATCTGGATTGAAAACAACAATGGCACCCTTACCGCAAAAGCACTGGGCGAGAAACCCAATGCTGACCTTTCGGTACAGGTGACCATCACGGAGGTATCTGCATGAGCGTAATTTACGGTAATCCAATTATTACCAACGGGGGGGGGGGTAAAACTCAACATTGATTACGGTTCTACCCCGCCGAGCGACACCAGTAAACTATGGGTACCGCTCTCGGGGAAGCCGGACGAGGTGGAGTGCAGCCCATTATTGGCATTCGGAAACGAGTATTTTTCGGATTTTGTTCAATTTGATTCAGGCACATCTTATAGCAGCATTCCCGGCTCTTGGGGACATGGATTTTTAGATGGCGACTATATTTATTGGTGGGTTGCTACACAAAACCTTGCTCGTTTTAATATAAAAACAAAGGCAATTGACGCAGTTAAAACGAATTCTCTTATTACGAATATGAGTAATCCAAGCTCGGGCAGTGTCTGCTGCCAAGTTGGGCGAAAAGTATATCTCGCTGCTTCTCAATTATCAGTAGATAGTACAAATAGATATCGTTGTGTATTTGAAATCGACCTCGATACAAAACTTGCAACATTACTTGGACAAATTCCATATGACAGCGAAGTTGAAAATTCAATCATGTATATGGAAATGGTTCATTGTAATGGAAAGCTATATTTTTTCGGAGGGATAAGGCAAAGTTATGCTAATGTCTCTAATCAAATAAAAATATTTGACCTTGAAACGAAAACATCAAGTGTATCTTCAGCTGTTTTAAGCAACCAAGGTCGATACTATTCTGCATGCGTAGTCGGAGCAAATATTTTTATTATGGGCGGTGCGAAGCAAGCAAACGCTTTTAATCAAGTGTATAAGTATGACACATTGACTGACACTATTTCTGTTGTTGCAAGTTATCCTCAAACCGTCGCCGGCATGACGCTAATATCTACAAATAAATACATTTACTGTTTTGGCGGGGCAACCGGCTATTTTAATAATTCTACGCCAATTCCCCAAATTGATAAGATATACAAATTTGACACAGAATCATATCAATTTAGCGAACTCGACATTACTCTGCCCCAGAGAAGTATGTTTATTGTTAATTATAAAGAGTCTGACAATAAATATTACTTGTGTGCCCCCAATAATGCAACATCAGGAAGTGGTTATCCGCCCACAACAACTACATTACCATCTTATTATGATGTTTTTAATGTAAGTTCCCCTCTTACTGAAAATCATTTGTTCCTACAAGAGGACTTCGGAACAGACAGCCTCTGGTCTGCTCTCAAATCCAAAGACACCGACCTCAAGGTAAAAGTCATCAACGCCTACCTCGGTGACAGTAACAATATCGCACAATTAACAAACGCATACCGCTACGACAGCAAAGACCTCAAATGGAAGTCCCTTTCGGGTGAAAGCTATGTAGCAGATATGCAGAACGCACTAAATATATTAGGGGTGAACTAAATACTCACCCCGGAAAGGGTGAATATGAGTATTTTAGGAAATCCCATTACATTGGGTGGCGGTGGAGCTGATTTGAACATTGACTTTGGATCCACACCTCCAACAGACACAAGCAAACTGTGGGTGCCTTTGGCGAGTAAGCCAGACTTCGTGAAATGTAGTCCTGTTTTGAATTACGGAAATGAATACGCTGAGACAAAGAATTGGACAGTTGGTTTTTCTCAGCTTAGAAATGACTACCCGCAAATGTGTTCATACGGTAATTATATTTATTCTGTTTGTCCATATACAGGTAGTCAGCAAAATGATATATATAGATATGATGTAACAACAGGAGAAAGAACGACTTTTTATTCAGACCTGGTTTACCAATATTACGTACTCGCATTTACTGTTGGCAAATACATGTATACTTTTAATCATACCGTTGGACCGAATTCTGAGTATGTAGATAAGTTTGATTTGGAAACAGGAGAAAAAACTACACTAAGAAATGTTTCTTACCCCTTTCCCGGTTCACAAGTATACTATTTTTCAAGTGGCTGTGTTAGTGGCAATAAAATATTTCTTGTTGGCTCATTTGTTGGAAGTGTAAACTTTGCTACTGTATCAGTTTTCGATGTAACAACAGAAAAATTTACTTATCATGGAAATATGCCAGTACAAGCTCAAGGAACATATAATGCAGCTTGTGTTGCAGTAGGAAGCAAAGTTTATGTATTTGGCGGCACAACAAGAGTCTCGTTTGACCCACGGAAGTCTATACAGACATTTGATGTTGATACACAAGAATATACTCAGAATAACAATGTACTACCTTATATGGTGAACCATGCAAATAGGTGCTGTAGAATCGGTAGCTATGCATATATCTTTGGAAATATAGATTCTACTCAGTATCAAAAAAAGATAATTCGTGTAAATTTAGATAACTTGGCCGTTGACGTGCTTGAGTCTGAATTGCACGCAAGTAGAGTATCAGCTTGCTGTGGATTTGTTGGTGATAAATTTTATCTTCTTGGTGGTTCTGAAGTTTCTTCAGTAGAAACATTTACACAATCGACTGTTTTGCAACAAAATCATTTATTCCTACAAGCAGACTTTGGTTTTGACAATCCATTCGCAGTCGTAAAAGGTCAAAAATCCGAATTTGAAGCCTACTTACGAAACGCTTACATCGGAGATTCAAACAACATCGCCCAACTCACAAATGCTTATATTTACGATACAACTACAAATCAGTGGAAAACACTTTCTGGCGAAAGTTATATCCTTGATACACTTAATGCTCTTAATATTATGGGGGTGAACTAATGGGCTATTATACCGAAAAAGCCAAAGAAGTAAAAGCAAAGCAGGAAGCAGAGTTGGGACAGCTAAAAGCAGCTCTGCAAACCCTCGGCGTAGAAACCGAAGAAAAGGAGGAAACAGCCAATGCGGAATGACATCTTAGAGCAGGCGCAGGAAATCCGGACGAGCATTGACAGCGTGACCGTTGCTTTGGCGGACGCTGATGCAGCAAAGAACCCCATGCTGTTCCTACCATGGGAAACTGGCACCAAGTATGCGGTGGGTGACCGCAGACGACACGATGGCAAGGTATACAAGTGCTTGCAGGCGCACACCTCACAAGCAGACTGGGAACCCCCGGCTGTTCCTGCTCTGTGGGTGGTAGTCAACATTAGTTCTCCCGGAACGATTGATGACCCCATCCAGGCATCGAGGGGCATGGAATACGAGTACGGCAAGTACTACCTTGACCCGGAGGACAGCAAAACCTACCTCTGCAAGCGTTTGAATGAGACCGGCACCATCGTGCTGTATTACCTGCCGCATGAGCTTATAGGCCAGTATTTTGAGGAGGCATAACCCATGGAAATTGCACTGGCCCTCCTCGGCTCCGGCGCATTGGCTACCGTCATTAGCTGGCTGCTGCATCGTATTGACCGCAAGCAGGACAAGCAGGATCAGATTATCTCCGGTATGTCAGCCCTGGACAATAAGCTGCAACAGCATATTGATTCTGACGAACGCTACCGGACAGATATGTGCCGCATCCGCATCCTGCGCTTTTCGGACGAGCTGCGCCGTGGGGCGAACCACAGCGAGGAATCCTTTAACAATGTGCTGGAGGATATCGACAACTACACCGAGTACTGTGTAGAGCATGAGGATGTTTACATCAATTCCAAAGCGGATGCAGCGATCCGCAACATTAAGAGCGTCCACGACCGCTGTATTCGTGGCGAACTCAAATTCCTTTAAGGAGGACATACTATGAACGAATTTGTAACTTGGCAGACCCTTGGTACCTATGCTGGCGCTGTGATGATGGTCACCATCATCACGCAGTTCCTCAAGCAGACCCCTCTTAAAAACATCAACACCCAGCTGTTGGCCTATATCATCTCTGTGGCTCTCCTCATCGGTGCCGAAGCCTTTAACGGCTCTGCTCTGACGGTACAGGGCGTGGTGCTGTGCCTGCTGAACGCTGTTATTGTAGCCCTTGCTGCCAATGGTACATATGACGCAGCGACCACCGGCATGATTAAGAAACCTGTGGAGGTCTACCAGCATGAGGAGGTCGTGACCGGTGAGTAAGATTTATCTCTCTCCCGAACGCAGACCCAATCCCCATGGGCCTTATTATGGCTATCCCGGCGTGTACGAGCATGATGTGTGTGTAGAGATCGGCGCTTATTGCGCCGAGGCTCTCACCCGGTGCGGATTCGAGGTAAAGATAGCAGACCCATCCATTAACATCTACCAGCGTGTAGACGAGGGCATAGCATGGGGTGCTGATTATTACATGCCCATCCATACGAACGCCAGCACCGCCACACTGAAAGAGGGCACAGCACAGGGGCCTACCGTTCTTCGCTATGGCAAAGCCGGAGGGGCCAGCGATAGGGCCTGCACCATGACCTATAACCGCCTGATGGAGATTTACCCCCGCAAGACCAAGAGGGGCGTATACCAGCGGGACGAGTTCGTGGAGATCGGCAGAACTCCGATGCTTTCCGTTTACCCGGAGCTCGCTTTCCACGATAACGGAGCCGATGCCCAATGGTTGGTGGAAAACAAAAAGGAGATCGCCGAAGCGCTCTGCAAAGGCGTGTGTGACTGGTTCGGCGTAGCCTATAAGGCCGAAGAAGAAAAGACGGACTATGATAAGCTGCTGGCCGAACTGGAAGAACTGAAAGACAAGTACAACACCGAGCACGCCAGTGCGCAGGCGCTGCGTGGGAGAATCCTTGCCGCGATTGAGCAGTATGATACGGTGGCTGATGAGTAGTATTTTTTACGCAAAAAAGAGCAGCTGAAAATCAGCTGCTCTTCCCACTTGACTGGCGTACTTAAAAGTACGCTTAATACAAAGTATCAGTAACCAAGCGTGTACAGTCCATTACTGGCTGTAGCTATATTGTACAGCTTTTTTAAGGCAATGTCAAGGCTATATGATTATCAATCAATCGCAAATTTCGATTTTTTGTCCTATAAGAGCTCCATATTCTATTAGATAAAATATCACTTGCCTGGATCATGTAGTTTTTGCTTGAGTCACAGTATTCGATGACTACTTCTACATTACCGTCAAATAGATTTTGGTGCTTAACGCCATAGTCAAAATTTATTATTCCATACTGTAGCTCTTCTTTGATAGAGTCTCTTAAATCATAATATCCATTGGTCGCGGTCAACTGTTCATCTATATAGACATGTAATTCTATTTCTTCCGCCTTTGAGATGGTTCCGTCCGCAATTAGTGCTTTTAGTTTATTCTTTATACAGCGTTTTAATGCATAATCCTTGTAACGACATATGGATTTTTTATCTGCAAGTATGTGATTATAAACTTGGGAGATATCAACCGTTACGGAAACGGACTCATACTCCCTGACTGCATTAAATAGAGCTCTCTTGTGTGTGGTAGCAAGGTTCGCTGCTTTTAGCTCGTCTTTGCGCCCAAGCGCTTTTTTGAGTGCTTTATTGGCGTGTATATATTTTCGCCTTGCACTATTAAGCGTGTCGCGACTCGTAAACACATATCCAGCATAGACAAAATATCCGCTTGGCTCCTTTTTAGTGAGCACACCAGAGTCGTCAAAGAAAAAAATAACTTCCTGCAATTTTTCGCCCTCCATCGTTTGTCGATTACAATTATATTATAGCAAAATGTCAAATCTCCAACAACTCAAAGGAGTGCATCGTTATACCAAATAGTTGCCCTGTTATATGTGCAATTTGCCATCATTTGAGTATACAGAAAAATTAAGGTATCTTTACTATAACCCCAAAAGCCCGATGCTGTTGAAAGAATAGTATAGGGTTCGCTTTTGGTTCATTACCCTGCACCACGAAGAAGCACTCCATTAGGGGTGCTTCTTTTTGTTTCAAAAAACACTATAAAGAGGAAATCCAATTCCTCTCCTCAACCTCATTATTTTTTCTTGACCACACAATGAAAATTTGTTATGATAATACGGTAATTTCCAATATAGGGAGGGCAGAGCAAATGGAACTTCGCAATATTACCACTTTTCTGCGGGTGGCGGAGCTGCAAAACTTTACCCACGCTGCGCAGGAACTAGGCTATTCCCAATCTGCCGTCACCGTGCAGATCCGTCAGCTGGAAATCGAACTCGGCGTTCCGCTGTTTGAGCGCATCGGCCGTTCGGTCAATCTTACCGCCCCCGGACAGGCTTTCCTGCAGCAGGCCGGGGAGATCATCAAGGCCGCGGAGCGCGCCCGGGATGCCGTCCGCACCGCCCCGGAGCCGGAGGGCACCCTGCGGCTCGGCACCATGGAATCCCTGGGCGCCTCGGTGGTCTGGCGGCTCATTGCCGGATTCCACCGGCAGTTCCCCCGGGTCAATGTCGTCGTCCGCACCTCCACGGCCGATGGCCTGCTGGAAATGATGCGCCGCAACGATGTCGATTTCATCTACTTTGTGGATGAAAAGCAGTATAGCCCCGATTGGGAGATCCCGCTGTGCCGTCCGGAGGAAACCGTCTTTGTCACCGCTCCCCATTCCCAGTTGGCCGCCCGCGGCGAGCCCATCCCTCTGCGGGAGCTGGTCACCTACCCCTGTGTCCTCACCGAAGCCGGCGAAAGCTACCGCATTCCCTTTGAACGCCTGCTGGCGGAGCACGACCTGGTTGTCGCCCCAATTCTGGAGATCGGCAGCACCGAGATCGTTGCCCGCATGGTGCGGGAAAATGTCGGCTATTCGGTCCTGCCCATGTATGTCGCCTCGGAGTACCTCAAATCCGGCGAGCTGGTCCCCTTCCGGGTGCCGGAGTTCAAGTCCAATATGTATCAGCACATCATCTACCACAAGAATAAATGGCTCACCCCGCAGATGAAGGGCTTCATGCAGCTCATCATCGACCATGTGGAGCACGAACAGTAAAGGAGGTCCCTTTCATGGATCGTCTGGAGCTTGCCCAAAAGGAAGCCGAGCTGCTGGAAGCCGGCATCCCCTATGCCGCTGTCACCCTGGTGGAATCGGCCGGGACGGCCCGCACCGAGGGCAAAATGCTGGTCCTTTCGGAAAATGTTATCTACGGCACCATCGGCGGCGGAGTGGGGGAACAGCTGGCCCGCCGGGATGCCCTCTCCCTGCTGGCAGAGGGCAAAAACGCCGTCCGCCATTATGAATTGGATTCCCCGCTTTCCGCCGAAGGTAAGGCCTGCGGCGGTTCGCTCACCGTCTTTATCGAAAGCTGCCGCAGCACCCGTCCCCAGCTCATTATGGTCGGGGGCGGCCATGTGGGCTTGGCCCTTCTGCGGGCGGCCCGGCTGGCGGGCTTTGCCACCACCCTGCTGGATACCAGAGGTGAGGATCAAATCGGCTCCGCCATTGCCGCTGCCGATCACTTCATCCCCCTGGAAAATTTCGGCCCCGCCTTGGCCGAAGTGCCCCTGCCTGCCGACGCCTACTATGTGGTGGCCACCTTCAGTCACGCCACCGATGGTGAAGCCTTGGGCGGGGTGCTCCATCACCGGGATGCCGCCTATACCGGCATGATCGGCAGCAGCCGTAAAATTGCCGCTATCCGGGAAAAGCTGCTCGCACAGGGCATCACCCCGGCGCAATTGGCGGCCGTCCATGCCCCCATCGGGCTTTCCCTGGGCGGAGAGACCCCGGAGGAGATCGCCGTTTCCATCCTGGCGGAGCTTTTGATGACCCGCTACGGAAAAACCAAGGCCGACCTGTAATAAACCAAAATCAGCCGTTCAGCGGCCCACCCCGCCTTGGGATGGGCCGTTTTCTCATGTCACCAACCGGTACAGCCCATTCACCAGCAGGCAGGCCAGGGTCCCGCACAGGGTGGGCAGCGCCGCCGCCAGCAGCGTCCATTTCAGGCTGCCGGTTTCCTTCCGTATGGTCATCAGCGTGGTGGCGCAGGGCCAGTGCATCAGCATAAAGAGCATCACGCACAGGGCTGTCACCGGCGTCCACCCATTCGCCCAAAAGACCCCCTGCATCTGCGCCAGCCCCTCCGGCTGCTGCAAAACCCCTTGGGAAAGGTACCCCATCAGCATAATGGGCACTACGATCTCATTGGCCGGCAGTCCCAGGAGAAACGCCAGCAGAATGACCCCATCCATCCCCAGGGCACGCCCCGCCGGCTCCAAAAAACCGGCGCAGTGCGCCAGAATGGTGCTCCCCCCTATGGTCAGGTTTGCCATGAGCCACAGCAGCAGTCCGGCCGGGGCCGCCGCCTTCACCGCCCGCGCCAGCACAAACAGCGTCCGGTCAAAGACCGAGCGGACGATGACCTGCCCCCATTGGGGCCGCCGGTAGGGCGGCAGCTCCAGCGTAAAGGAGGAAGGCACGCCCCGCAGCACCGTCCGGGAAAGGAGCCCGGTCACCGCAAAGGTGGCCGCCGCCCCCAGCAGGATAAATCCGGTCAGCAGCAGTGCGGAAAGAACCGATTGCCCCGGCCCCGCCGCCGTTCCCACAAAAAAGAGCAGGATAAGATTGACCAGCGTGGGGAACCGCCCGTTGCAGGGGACAAAGCTGTTGGTCAGGATGGCCAGCAGCCGTTCCCGCGGCGAATCGATGATGCGGCAGCCCACCACCCCGGCGGCATTGCAGCCAAACCCCATGCAGATGGTAAGGGCCTGCTTGCCGCAGGCACCGCAGCGTTTCAGCGGCCGGTCCAGGTTGTAGGCCACCCGGGGCAGGTAACCCATATCCTCCAGCAGGGTAAATAGAGGAAAGAAAATCGCCATCGGCGGCAGCATCACCGAAACCACCCAGGCCGCCACCCGGTAAACGCCCAGGATCAGGGCATCGTGCAGCCAAAGCGGCACCCCCAGCCCCAGCAGCGCCCCGCTAAGCAGATCCTGCAAACGGAACAGCCCCTTGGCCAAAAGGGCCGAGGGCAGATTGGCCCCGCTGATGGTCAGCCAAAAGATGACTGCCAGCAGCCCCAGCATAATGGGGATGCCCCAGCGGCGGCCGGTCAGCACCTTATCCAGCCTTCGGTCGGCCGTGGAGTAGCTTTTTTCCTCTCCGGTCACCACGGCCTCGGCCAGCCGGCTGGCTTCCCCAGCCAGCGTGGCCACTATGCGGTCCGGCAGCTCCCCCTGGGGAATGCCCCCTTCGGCCAGCAGTCTTTCCGCCTCTGTCATCGCTATAAAAAGCCCCGCGTCCCGCCGGAAATCCGGCCCCAGGTGCCGGTCCAGCTCCTCCATCAGCGTGGGGTCGCCCTCCAGCAGCCGCAGCGCCACCCACCGGGGGGCAAGCCCCCGGCAGTCCTTTTTTTGCAGCGCCCGGCACACCGGGACCAGCGCCCTTTCTATTTCCTCCGGGTACCGCGGCATTCAGATGGCAAATTTAAGAAATTCATAGATTTAATCAGAAAGGAAAATCATAT
>OGYL01000207.1_pt1 | contig 42856 bp, 36 predicted proteins | sample 1576541 | NCBI WGS metagenome assembly OGYL01 (sample SAMEA3541551, study PRJEB24748) | human gut metagenome | biome: human gut; feature: human-associated habitat; material: faeces | place: China | collected 2012 | reverse complement strand
TATTCGCATATCGTGGGATTATCATCCCACTTTTATGCTCATATCGGGGCGGGTCCTAAGGTCTTTCACCCACTTATGAGCAAGCTCATATGGGCTTAGACCTTTTGACCCTGGCATCATTGTATATAAGTTCAGTCTTTCATATTTACAGAGGAATAACATACACGGAGCAGATTCCGGATATCTGTCTCTACGTGTATTTGGGAGGTGTCGATATGCATATAGCAGTATGTGATGATAATGTAGCCGACAGAAAACAGTTAGAGCGCTTGCTAAAGCGGGAATCCGACAAACGTGCTGCATCTACGGGGATCATTTATACCGATTCTTTTGGTAATTCTACCGCACTGCTGTCCAATCCCATGCAATACGATGCCTTTTATATCGACATGTGTCTGACAGAAGGGACCACCGGTACGGATGTGGTCAATGCCCTCACAGCACAGGGTGTCAACGCTCCCATTATATTATGCTGTTCCAAGATCAATTACAGGGAACAGACCTATCCGGAAAATGTCATCTTCCTAGATAAGCCCATCAAAGTAGCAGAGCTGGCGCAGAGCATTGACCATGCGCTGGAGATCATGGCGAAAGCAGTTCCCCTTATCGAGCTTCGTGAGGATGAGGATACCATCTATGTGACCGAACCGGATATTCTCTACGCTGAGGAAGAGGGCCGCAATGTCATCGTAACCCTGAAGGACGGCCGTACCGTAAAAGTCGCTACCACCGCCATCAATTTATTCTCCCAGATAGAAAATCATCCCACCTTCTTTGCCCCTACCGTTAGGGCCATCCTCAACGGCAGATACATGGAGAAGCTGGGATTCCGTAAAGTCATTATGTGCGATGGGAAAAAGTTCCCGCTGCACAGAGACTGCGTTGCTTACGCAAAACAGCTTTTGGCAGAGTATCATGTGTAACTTGAAAGTTAGTGAAGAAATGCTTTCGAATCCCCGTAGCTCGCATTGGGGCTACTGGTTTTTTGAAAGCTTTTGTACCAAAGTGCTCCAAAATCGTCAAAAAAAGTACAAAAACATAGCATTTTGCATTTGGAAACAGTATTATTTTCGCAAAGACATGATTATCCTTCCGTTTGGTACAAAGAATTTAATTTTTTCTAGTTTTTTGTATCAGAAAAGTAATTTTATGCCAATTTGCGAAAATCATTTTTAAAGCAAATTTCTGGAATATTCAAGAAAACAGAACTCCCGGGGCGGACAGAATGCCTTCCGGGAGTTCGTCCGGTTAGCCAACGATCATTCACTAACTTTCAATATTACACCGTTACGATCACGCCGCCGTCATTGGCGTACATGCTGCTGACGCCACGGGTGTCCATGATCAGGCAATCTCTGAACTGTACCTTATCCGTAAGAAGCTTTTTGATGGTCTCGGCGCGGTCCGGTGCATTACAATGGGTGATCATCAGTGTGCGGTGTTGGGCGTCTCCGACTTCCTCTAAAATGATCTCTGCCATTCTGCGGAGTGCCTTCTTCATACCGATACTCTGTCCTCTCTGCACGATATTTCCCTTGTCTCCTGCCATAATGGGCTTAATGCTTAAGGTGGATGCCACCAGTGCCTTCACGCCGGTCAGTCTCCCGTTCTTACGCAGAGTCTCCAGATTATCCAGTACAAAATACGTATGCATATTGCTGCGGAATTCCTCGATCTGTTTTACGATCTCTTCAAAGGGAAGACCCTGTTCCTCCAGTTCTACCAGCTTCTTCACGATCTGCGTCTCACCGCAGCTGGCGGATTCGGAATCGACGACATGGATCTGCTTCTTACCGTATTTTTCCCGATACAGATTCATTCCCAGCACGGCGCTGTTGTAACTTCCACTCAGATGAGAAGATAATGTAATGGCATATACATGTTCTGCCTCTGTACAATAAGCCTCACGGAACTTCTCCGGGGAAGGGCATGCAGATCTGGGACATTGAGGAGATTCCGCTACTTTTTTCAAAAACTCTGCCTGGTCGAAGCTCTCATCATCCTGGATTCTATAGTCTCCCACTTCCAGTCCCAGCGGAACGATCTCAAACCGGGGATCCTGCAGATACTCTTCCGGCAATTCACAACAACTGTCTACTACGATTTTGAAACTCATAATATCTGTCTCCATATTATTATTTGCTTTTTGTAAACTACGCTATGTAGTTTTTAATACTACTTATAATAGCACGAAACATTTCGTTCGTAAAGCTTTTACACAAAATATTCATATTTCCTTTTTCCCGGACATCGTTTATACTATTTCTATATCGCATGACACCGGAACGCAAGATACAATCTCCGGAGTAAGGAGCCTTGATGATCGCATTACAGATTACATCCATGAAAAATTTTATGAATCACCTGCTGGTAGCGGATACATTTGATCCTTTTCTTCTGGAAGAAGCCACCATCAGCACCGCCCTCACCGTAACCATCGACGGGCATATCAACAAGGACTTCTATCCTGCCGAAGAGCGGGGCGAAGACTGTATTCCCTGGGAGCTGCAGTCCTTTCGCAAAATAAAAGGACTGTGCTTTGACCTCATCAAGGGAAAACACACTCCTTTGTATTTTAAATTTGTGCTTCATATGCAGCCGGACAAAGCCGCCGCCATGCTTACAAAAGCCCAGGTGGACCCTGACATCATCCGGGCACTGGTGCTGAACATCCGCTACGATGGGGAAAAAACGATTCTCACCACCGGGTGTGCTTACCAGACCTTCACCATGGACAAAAGTGCTGATACCGCCTGGGACAAGGCGCTGAAAAAATATCTCGATCTGAAGGGAATCGCTTATGAGGAACTCTGATCATTCCTTCATCTTCGGCTTACTGAGAAGACTTGCCAGATAACCGAGGATCAGCGCTGCGGAGGTTCCCACAGCTCCTGCCCGGAAGCCTCCTGCAAAAAGTCCTATAAATCCCTGTTCCTGCACTGCTTCTTTTACGCCTTTCATTAACACATTTCCAAAGCCAAGCAACGGTACGCTGGCACCGGCTCCCGCAAAATCCTGAAAAGGTTCATACCAGCCAAGCGCACTGAGCACGGCACCGGTGACCACTAAAAGCACCATAATGCGTCCCGGCATCATCTTCGTCTTTTCCATCAGTATCTGCACCAGTGCGCAGATCAGACCGCCCACCCAGAAAGCATTGAAATAATCCATTCTCTGCGTTTCCTCCTTATATCTGTTTATGGACAGTCTCTGCACTTTTTCCTGAATTTATGCGTTCTCTATACGTTTAAGCGTTTTTTTGCCAAACCGAAACCACTCCGGTGGAAGCTGTACCAGGATCACAGCGGCAAATACAATGACGCAGCCTGCGATCTGTCTCGGAGTCAGTGTCTGATCCGTACTTAAAAAACCGATCTTATAAGCGATCCATCCGGAGATGGTAGCAATGACGGATTCCAGGCTCATGATGAGCGCTGCCACCGTCGGATTCAAGCCCTTCTGCCCCACAATCTGCAGCGTATAGCCCACACCGCAGCTTAAGACACCGGCATACAGCAGTGCTCCCAGACCTTCCTGAATCTGTCCGAAAGTCGGCTGTCCCCAGATAAGTGCCCCGATGCAGCAGACGACACCGCACACCGTGAACTGGATACAGGACACCACAGCTCCATCGATTCTCGCTGCATAATGATCAACCGTCATGATCTGTATCGCAAAAGCAATAGCACATAAAAATACCATGATATCCCCTGCCCCCAGGCGCAATGATTCCGTCATGCAGAGCAGATACATTCCCACTGCTGCCATGCCGGCTGCTGCCCAGACCACCGGTGCTACCTTTTTCTTCAAAAAAATGCCAAACATTGGCACAAAAATAATATACAGGGTCGTGATAAATCCCGCCTTGCCGACACTGGTATACTTAATACCGAACTGTTGCAATGTGCTGGCAATGGTCAGGAAGATACCACACAGAAGTCCTGCCCTGATATTCAGTTTCCAGTCTAATTTTGCTGCCTTGTCTCCTGCGATCTTCCGACTGATCAAAATATATAACAGAATACCGGCAGCGCCGATCAGGGAACGGACACCGTTAAACGTAAACGGATGCATGTAATCCATACCCTTGCTCTGGGAGACAAATGCCATGCCCCAGATGGTGGCTGTCAACAGAAGGATCAGGCTGTTTCTCGTTGTTTTCGCTCTTGTATTTTCCATAGTTATATTTATTTTCCGTTTCTTATATTTTACCCTTATCAGGACTGTTTTTTATATCTCTCAGCGATCTCCGCCACTACATCCCGCAGCATTTTTCCGCTGCAGTCTATGATAAGGTCCGCATATTTCTCATACAGAGGGGTCCTCTCATCATACAGATCCCGCAGGGTCTGACCGGGTTGCAGGGTCACGCCCCTGGCGTTCAGGTCCCCAAGCCGTTTCTCCACTTCCTCATAGGGAAGCTTCAGATATACCACCGTACTGATCTCCCGCAGATGCTGCATGCCTTCCGGCTCGTAGCAGGCGCTTCCACCGGTGGCAATGATGCTGTTCTCCAGATTTAAGGACGCATTCACGTCGCTCTCAATCTGCCAGAAGCCTTCCACACCATATTCCGTGATCAGTTCGTGTAATAATTTGCCATGTCTGTCCTGGATCACCAGGTCGGAATCCACAAAACGTCTGCCCAGGCGCTTCGCCAGGACGACACCTACCGTACTTTTTCCCGAGCCCGGCATGCCGATCAGAGTAATATTATTTTTCATAAGTTTCTGTCCACCTTACCTATACACAAGAAAATCGCCGCCTATAAGCGACGATCTTCCGTCTCGTTCTTCATTATACTTCTGCAATGACTTCCACTTCACATAATACGTTCTTGGGAAGGGTCTTGACTGCAACACAGCTTCTGGCAGGATTCTCAGTAAAATATTTCGCATAGACCTGATTGAAAGCTGCGAAATCGCCCATGTCTGCCAGGAAGCAGGAGGTCTTGGCTACTCTGGTGTAATCGGTGCCTGCTGCCTTTAACAGCTCGCCGATATTCTTCATTACCTGTTCTGCCTGTTCCTCGATGGTAGTTCCGTGAATCTCGCCGGTAGCGGGAGCAATGGGAATCTGTCCGGATGCGAAAAAGATATTGCCCAGTACGATACCCTGGGAGTAAGGTCCGATCGCTGCGGGTGCTTTGTCTGTTGAAATCTTCTGTAACATAATATTCTCCTCTTTCTTGCTATAATTAATTCTTCCTTAAATCTGTCATCTGCGCTTTGAGCTGCCTGCTATCCGGCATGTTCCGAAATTTCTGCAACATTCCCGGCGTTTACTTTGTCATGTCTACCTCCGGCTCATCAAATTCCGCCGTCACGTAGAATCCTCTGGAATTCTCCACGATATCCGCCACGACACCCTCACGATTCTTCAGGCGGTAGCGGAACGGAATATTCGGAGACATGGCCAGGGAAGGGTCTATCGTATAGTAATAGTTACTGGGCAGAAGTCCCTCCGTAACCGTGATCTTCTGTCCGACCTCCAACAGCCCCGGTCGTTCCATCTTAAATTCTATTCTGCGCATTCTGACTCACCAGCCATTCCCGGCATAATATTTTTCGCCGTTTGAGGTTTATTTTACCAGTAACTTACAGCGCTTGCAAGAGTGATTTGTGTTGTGACCAAAAGCTTATTCTACACCTAATGCCTTAAACACTGCATCCTCGGCACTGGAATACGGTATAATCTGGAATGAACTCATCAATTCTGGTGGCACAGTTGCCATATCCGCAAATGATGTTGCAGGAAGCAAGACTTTCTTTGCACCACTATCCAAGCATACCTGCAAAGTATTTGCTAATTCTTCCACTTTTATCATCGTACCGCTGATGCTGATTTCTCCGAGTACCACAAGGCTACTAAGTACCGGTTTTCCAAGAGCAATCGAGCATAATGCAACCAGTGTTGACAAAGCCAGCTTTCCAGTCATTCCAATGCCCTGTAAATCTTGATAGTTGATAATGTAGTCTTTATTATCTGTACTGATCGTACCGCTGATGCGTTTTCCGTTCGCCTTCAGATAACTAAATGCCGTATTCGATGATTCCTTTGCATCTCTGTCTATTCCGATACCAGTTCTATCAAACTTACCACTGCCCTGCAACATCTGTGATTCCAGTCGGAATACACCGATCATGCCGGATTTTCCATTAGAAACTGTATATACCTGCCCCGGATTGCACATTCCTTCCGGAATGAGCTTGCCACCACTCTGCTCTGGTACAGATACATAATGCTCCTCAAATGTTTCATTATCTATGTAAGAAAAATTCACATCATAGAACTCCATCCCACCGAGCTTTTTAAGCTGTTCCTTTACCCGACGGCGCATTTCAAGAGCAATCTGTAAAATTTCTTCAATTTCTTCCTTTGTATATTCTCCATCCGGATATAACAGTTTGATATATCCGCCTACCATTTTACGGACTGCGATCGTATCTCGCTGATTCAGATTCTTGCCAAGACGAAAATATTTGTCCAATGCATCTCCAAACTGCTCCTTGCGAAGCTCACGGATAAACTCTGCCAGATAATCTGTGATAAAACCATAATCATCCGTAAAATGCTCCGGTCTGAACTTTGGCACTTCCCATCCCGGCAGATAGCAATGAATACGATCAAGAAAAGCAGTATCCGTTCCCATTTCAGCAGGAAATGGATCAAATAAACTTGATGTTTTCAGAAGTGAATCCACGCTTTGATTGATATTTCCGACAAATACCATGGACGCAGATGCAGCCTTTTCCTCCTTGCCACGAGCAAACGAACCAGACGCCATGTAATCCTTCATAATCTGGATGCCATCTTTGTCCTTAAAATTGATACCTGCAACCTCATCAAATGCCACACAATCCCACAATCCGACAAGTCCAACTGTCTTTCTCCCCATGTTATAAAAAAGATTGGCAACCGTTGTCTGTCCCCCAGATACCAGGATGGAATTAGGCGAAATTTCCTTGTATAAATGGCTTTTTCCGGTGCTCCTCGGTCCTAATTCGCAGAGATTGAAGTTGTTCTCTACAAGCGGAAGCATACGGGTAAGAAGCAGCCACTTTTCACGAGTATCCAACATATCAGGCTCCATTCCAATAGAACGGAGCAGTACGTCCATCCATTCCTCCTTGGTGAACTGTTTTCTGCCCTCTTTCAGTTCATTGATATCTACATGGGGCATCTGTATCGGGTTCAAATTGATAATTTTGATTGGCGTATCATTCTGATTTTTCTTTTTGGAACGCAGATGATCTCCATCGGCTGATACAATCCCACTATCATAGTCTGAATTACTGTCATATTCCAGACGGATAATACACCAGATGCCGCCACACAAAAGTCTATCGAATTTTGTCGGGTATTCTTCATCAATCGGCACACCACTCAAGCCAAGGTTAGAGAACTCTGCTTCATATCTGTCTCTCTTGATATTAAGGGATACGGTTATCTTATCAATGACCGTATGGCTTCCCTTCTGTCTGAGCAGAGAAAGTATCTTCTGTGCTTCATCCGGACGTACAAAATTATCTGCAAGTATCTTCTTTACGCTTTCTACACCCTGCTCGATAATCTCAGGATCATCCGAACTGCAATACTGTCCCAGAAGAAATTCCAATACATATACAGGCACATTTGCGCCCTCTTTTATCTTCTTTGTCAAATCTTTCCGGACAATCTTTCCATCAAAATATTTACGCAATTTCTGTTTAATGGCTGTCCGCCTATCCTCTGCTTCTATATCAAAAGGCATCGTTCTCTACCTCATTTCCACATAATCTTATAAATCAAATCCAAAGTTATCCGAGAAAGCCAAGTCCATGATCACCTCATGCCGGAATACTTCTACATCATTGCTCTCGTCATAGGCAACCAGATAATACTTTCTGTCCTTGTCATATTTTTTGTTCTTAAATGTGAAGCGCATACGGAACAGACGCTTCTGCACATCTTCATCACGCTTGTCTGCAATGTAGATATTCTCGTTAGAAATCTTCTCATTGTTATCCGAGATAAAGTACAGCTTATAATCGGCTTTCTTTACCACATCACTGACCGGATCAGACTGGATGAAATCAAGGCTTGTAATCAGATTGGTAATCTTCTGAACCAAGCTCACAAGCATAATTTGTGCAGGTCTTGTCTCTACCGCACCCTTGTCCATCTTAATATCCAGTACCGGAACAAGCATTTCCTGTGGCGAAGAACCGCCATGCACATAGTTCAGTCCTGCTCCACCCGGAACAGAGAAAACATTGGTGCTGCAGGAATAAGAAATAATCTTATCATCATCACTTCCGAGCATATATCCTAAACCAATATTGCAGACACCCTGTTCATTGATCGGCTCTTTCGATACAATATATCTTCTTTTCACAAGTCGGCTTGCATCACTCATACCGCCAATCTTATCACTGGCTGTCACTTTATCCCTCTTGTAGATAAATCCATGGTCTGCGGTCACGATAAAACGGTATGTATTCGCACTGCCAGAAATCTTCTGAATCAGCTTTGCAATCTCATCAACCGCTTTCTCACAGGCTGTAAATACTTCATTTTCTTCATGTTCTCCGGTATTATCAATCTGATCATGATACACATAAATGACAGACTGTGCGGTGAATACATCACGAAGTTCCAGACCTTTTAAGTTCTTTATTTCATCAAACTGTACGCATTTGCTCTCTGGTTCATAGGATTGCAATGCTGCCTGTCTGGTAGCCAGATCAATCGCATATTTGCCATCTACTACCTCTCTGAAATCATCAGTCAGCTCCAGTGTCTTGTGTGGAAGCAACGCTTCCATGCCAAGCCTTGTGTAAGAAGGTAATACACTGAGCATAGGCTGCAATGTGGCACTACACTTCGGATTGTCCATCATTCTTTCATATAGCTGTCTGCCTACTTCATATCGCATCGCATCAGATATGATGACAACCGTTCTCACATTGGTACTCCTTACAAATTTGCTGAAGAAATTACGCTGTAACGGTATTTGTTTCAATGCATCGTCCTCTAACAGTCCCTCATTCCACTTTGGAAGCAGTTTTCCGAGGTATTCATTCGTATAAATATTCTCTACAAGGTCACGTAGTTCCTCAAACTCTGAGGTATTTTCCAATTTATCATAATTCAGATAGAACACTCTGTAATGGCTGTCTATCAGACAATCCCTTGACACATACGCATCAATAATCTTCTGAAATCCATTCGGTGCTTCATATCTTGCATTGTTTACAAGCCAGTATGCACTATCCAGCATCTCATAAATAAAAGAAAACTTACTGCCAAAGTGCATTTTGGCACGGATACCACACAAATCATAGATACTGTGTCCGTCCAGTTTTGCCAGACAGTCCTCTGCACGAAGCCTGCCGACAATCCAGCGTATCAGAAGTACATCTACGCAAGCAAAAGAATCACAGTCTACCAGTGTATCTACTTCATACCTACTCAATTCTTCCGACGCATTCAAACAATCTGCGACATATTGCGACAACTCATCATATTTCTCACGATACAAAATATTGTTCATGAGGTTGTCCAGAAATGCGATAATATTACCGGATTTATAAGAAATAAATTTCTTCCAGCTCTTTGGCATTTCTGCGTCAATATAGCGGTCAGCATAGGTTACAAACATGGTAATGACCAATTTCTCTAAGTTTGGTGCGTCCATAGAAAAGCCAAATTGCTGCTCGCATAACTTCCAGAAATCGCCCTCTATATCATACTTGGCAAATTCTGCCAGATATTTGTTGTCTGTCAGGCTGTCCTCTGTAATCAGTACACGGATCACTTCATCAAAAGAATTAGTTCTCGTCCTGCATACTGCACTCATAATGCCTGTCAGAATATTTTCCTCATTAAAATTTTCTATCTCAAGGTCATAGAAACGCTTCAAGCGATCTTTGTGTCCAAAGAACTTGATATGTTTTTCAATCACCGGCTTGTATTTCTCGTCAATGCCCAAATCCACCTACCTCGATACCGAGCAGGAACAGGAGTATCAATGCCCAAATCCACCGATAAAAGTGATGCCCTGTCCGCATAAAAACGCTTGGAATAAGCACAAGTGTCCTCCAGATGATTTTCTGTAACCGGAGGTTTCGGAAATGGAGCATATATCAGATAATTGGTTGTGGTATCCTCTTTTTCAAGGAAGTATTTTGTATAAAACTGGTTATCTTTCGTCAGCTTGTAGACCTTGGCATTTTCAAGTTCCATGCTGTCAATATCCTCTGCAAAATCTGCCGCATCGTCATACCAGAATACCAATTTACGATGTTCTCCGATAAATTCCGTATTCAGTTTGTCTACAATCTGTTTTAGGTTTAATTCTGCCATTGATCCACCTCTGCCAACACTTCCCAATGACCGCTGTGGCTGCTACCCACTCGCTTAATCAGGTTTTGTGTTTTCATTTTTCTTAAATAATACTTCACACGATCTAAATTCCATCCAAGTTCATTTGCATACTCTCTCTGCGACATAGACGGATGATTATGGACTAATTCCAATATCTTTTTATCATCATCTGATAATGTTGATCCCTTGCTTTGGGTAGTTTGGTGCGTTTGGGTAGTTTGGGTAGTCGCACCATTGACACCAAACTCACCTTTTACCTTACGGTACATATTTACTCTGAAATCGCCATCAAAATCAATCAGCTCCGGCTTCGGTAATCCATACTCCTCACAGGCTTCAAATAACCTCGGTATTCCGGTTCCCCATTTTTCAATAATTTTCATGTATGCAAAAGCTCTTGCGATTGCAGGATTTCTCGGTCTTGAGTAGCCTTCCATCATTTTTGCAATCGTAACATTATTCAGAAGCATTCCCGGAGAAGTAATCTCTAATCGATCATCAAACAATGCCACCTGTATGTTTCCCGGCTCAAGGTAGCTACGGTGAGCCACAGCATTTGCGATCAGCTCACGGATACTGTCCGTAGGCAGTTCATACACATCCTGTCTGTACATTCCCTTTATCGTCATACCCATGTTGATTTTTTCAAGGACATACTGATATGCTGCTTCCATTTGTTTCTGAATGGAGCCTTCAAATTCCCTACGGTCAACAAAGTGAGCACGATTAGTTCCCTTGAATACGCCACATTGAATAACAGGCTGTCCCCACATTCGTCCGGTCAGAAGTGCATACGCATTGGTCGGATAAACCTCTCCGCCTTCCTCTTTCAGAACACCCCATGAAATCAGTACATTCTTGGTAACATCCTTAACCTTTGCCTTTTCGCTGTCCTGCCATGTGTTTCTTATGGCAGTTTCTTTCATACTCTTACAAAGTTCCTCAATTTCATCATCCGTTATTTTCATATTCTGGCATATTTCACTGTCGAAATGGCGATTCTTTCCCTCCAGAATCAACTCTTTTAACATGTAATCTTCCACATGTCTGGTTGTGCCTGCCACACGCACATAAGTACCCTCAAACATACCTTGTGATTTGATATAATACGGACGCTCTGCACCCGGAAATATCTCTACCACAATTACAGTCTTATCTTTAACCGTCTGCAGCGCCACGTCCGGTCTGATTGCAGGCTCACAGGAATCAGAGATTGCATTGGTAATGGCATCCATCGTCTTATAGATGTTATCTACATCCATTCCCACAATCTCCAATGTCTTATCATCTATTCCGAAAACAATCCTGCCACCTCTGCCATTGGCAAAAGCTACCACTGTTTTCATATATTTTTCGCTTTTTTCTGGTACAGTCACTTTGTACTCAACACTCTTTGATTCGCCGGAAAACAGCGTATCTTCTGCCATATTACTACCTCCAATATTACATATTCTATATGTTTTTTGCCCAATACTGCTTAGCAAAATTTGTCATAAGATGACACCCTCTTTTTAATTCTTTACGTGTTGCCCCTATATTAGTTTCCATATTAGGTATTTGTTGTGCCAATAGCGGAATGGCTTCTTCTCTCATATAAAGTTTATTTTCCCATTCCTGTGTCCACATTCTAGGTACAGCCTCTCTACAAGAATAATTTATCTTACGAATATAATGTGATAACAATGCAAATGATAAATCGCACTCTAAATGTATTCCTCTGTTTTGTTCTGTTATCATTTTTTTGTCTTTGGACCCCAATGCACTTATTGGTGATTTCTCTCGTTCCTTTTTTCTTTGCTCAATCACAGTATTATCAACAAAATCAAAATCATCTGTTTTTAGAGCAAACACAATCTTTTCTGCATTTATATATTGAATTACATTAAGATTATGTACCTCATTTTCATCGTCACTCACTATATACTGCTGTCCTTTATTTCTAGTATACATTTTTCCATCATATATCGTAACCAGTTTTGTAGGAGAAATCGGAAAGAAAATAACCAACCCCATACACATATATCCCAATCCGTGACATTCAAATGTATTCCATAAAATTATAGGTGCATCCGAAGATATAAGTTTAGCATTTGTATCATATTCAATAATTGTAACACATAAATCATCAATCATTTTTTCTGCATTAACGGCAATATCCAACAATTCCTGTGGTGTAACTGCTTGATCGGCAATCTTATTTACATATTCTTCAATTTGATCTGAATACTGCAATCCTTTACTATCACAGTACATGGAAGATATTTCAATCAATTCAGCTCTTTTTTGCTGCTTTTTATAATTTCCTTCGGATAAAGTTCTCTGTCGTTGATAAATAGCAAATTGCTTGATCAAAAGAAGATCATTATCATCTAATCTCTGTCCTTCACAGATTTTCATTATTACAGGTGCCCAACAATCTTCCAGCTTTCCTAAATTATTTTCCCATACCAAATCTTTCCCGTAATAATAATCCTTAAAGCACTGACTATCACTGTACACCCGTTCTAAAATCTTACCGCTTTCTACGTGCAAAACAGAAAATCGTTTATTTTTATCTGCAAAATTTCGCATAAACATTTTAGGTACATAATGCTGTTTTTTCTTTTCTGCCACAGATACCTCCTACACAATTTTCAATAACTATTTTTCCTTTGCCATAATATTCTTAGAATCAGCCAATATCTCATAAAACTTGCCATCTGCGGCAGTCTGTACCTTGCGGTAATTGGCTTTGACACCATCATCCAGATCAAGCTCTATTCTTGCCAGTGCCAGATGTCCGATTTTTTCATCATATTCCCGGCACTCTTTTAACTGCTTCTGCAATTTCTCCTTACGTTTTGTGGCAATGGATACTTCTCTGCTGTTCTTGCTGTTATCAATCGTATCCTGCATACGTCCAATCTCGGATTCATAGACACGCTGCATCCGATACAGATAGTCTACACGAACATTACCGATTGTATCCGCATTGTAACGGTGCAGATATACCAGAGCCTTAAAGCCATTCTGTTTACCGCTGTCAAAAAGCCAGTAAATCGGACGCTTGCCGGAACCTGTGACAGAATAGGTATTGCAATGATCTTTGAAGAAATCATTCAGGAAATAATTGCGGATAATCTCCCTGCTTGTATCTCCCTTATTTCCAAGTGCCCTTGCAATGAAATCCATATTTGTCTCTAAAGACTTTGCTCCGAACGCAGTCTTTAACCATGTGCAGAAACGTGATACAATATCGTCCTCTAAGTATTCCTCGTCTGTGATTGGAATAATATTGTCCGCATCCGGTATAAATGTGGTGTACTTACTATCGTCCCACTCACCGCCTGCATATACCAAACCTTCCTCATTCAAGGAATAGCGACCAAACATACAGCCAACCGCATAGGAAATCAGGCTCTTAATATCTCTCTGTAAATCAGCCTTTCGTACAGTCACATCCTTGTCCTCTACTTCCGGTGTCAATTCGTCCTGCAATCCATAAATGTCTATGAAAATGCGGTTTAGTTCTTCCTCATTGGCTTTGAGCTGATTGAAACGCTCATTGCACTCATTCTCCCAACAGGTGTAACGTTCTGCTAAGTCAATATTGTCTGTATCATCAAATAGTGCAGAATTTCGAGAGATAACTGAAAGCAATGGGTGGCGTTTGAAATCCCATGATGTTTCAAAGGAATCCCAATCATTTTGAGAAAGTTTAATATTTGCCTTCACAATACAGTCTATATTATTGCTATTATCTGTCAAAAGTGGAATTGCCTTCAAATCTCCAACTTGTAGATTTAAGGTAGGACTTATAATAGAAAGGTAATATTTTCCAACATTTCCATTGATAAGAGCTATTGTTTTGTAAAGCTCATTATTTGCAATTGACGGAGCACCTGAATCAAACAGAAAATTAGTTTCAAAGTATCTCAACGGATTTCCTTTTGAACTAATTTTTGACCATCCTGCAAAAGGCTTAAAATACATATTCTTCCCTTGAAGTCCAGAATTTTTAGATGCCCTTATTTTTTCGCCATCATCCTTCCAGTATATAGCCCATTCTCTATTTCCATACCATTTTCTGTAATCTCCACCCTTATGATGAGGAATCCACTTTGCATTTTTGCTATTAGCAAACGAAAAGTCTTCTTTACATACCTCAGTCCATAATCTTAAAAACTGTTCATTGTTTCCAGTTTTTACACCCTCTGACACCGACGAAAAACTTCCTAATAACTTTCCGTTGTCAAACGAATTAAAAAAGGATTTACTCGCTGAATAAGTTATTGGGCATCCCGGTATTTTAGTAAAATCCGATTGTCTCGAATAATAATAATTCTCTTTATTAAAAAACTCTACCTGTTTTTCGTCTCTGCGTGAATAACAATAATCAACTAAACGAACACCTAACATAATATGATCTGTGTTTGCCTTACGTGTTACCCATGCAACAATAGGATTATGACCAACTTTACCGTCGAATAATTCTGTTCCAAAATCTACCAAAGATTCCAAATCAAAATGTTCCAATATATACTCTCTCAATTTTTCAAAACTTGAAAGAAACATCCATGATGTTGTCGTGATAAATGATACATAACCATTTTCTTTGCACAAATCATCAATACTATGCTTATACATAACCATGGCTAAATCCGATTTTGTATCTTTATATATTTTTTTAACATAAGCATCTAATTTATTACTAAATCGAGAACTACCCAAATATGGTGGATTAGTAACAACTACATCATACTTCTGTGCCATAACTGTAGCAACATCAATCAGTTCTTTCAACTTATCTGCTGTCCCATCTAAACCATAAGTTTCAAATGAAATCTGCCTTTCCATATCAGTGCTGTTTACCCAGCGATTCAATAAATTCCAGTCATACACATCTACATTCAGAATAGAACCATATTCTTTTGCATCCACCAAGGTATCTAACAGTCCCTCTATCTGCAAAATGGCTGCATTTTTCTCCATCTCGTCCAGTTCAGCACCGAAATATTTGAGTTGATTCCGGTTGATACCATTGCTTTCCTTAATTGCATATATATTTGGTTTCACTCCACGAGAGAAAAAACGTCTATCATATTGTCTAGCTTTCATCATAACTGCAAAATAACTAAGCTGGGCCGCTCGATCATCTATATCCAGTCCATATAGATTCTTCTCCACAATACTCTGTGCGGCTTCTCTAGCCGACCATCCAGCATTTTCATAAATTTGCATAAACTCTTCAAAAGCATAGACTAATATATGCCCTGAACCCATACAAGGATCAATAAATTTTATGTTTTCAGGTTTAGTTGTGAATAAACTTTCTTTAACACGACCTTCATTTTCCAAATAATACTGAAGCTTACACTTTAACTCTGGTTCCTTATGTCCCTCAAGCCATATTTTACCTAAACTATTGTCCACCATATACCGAATTGCCCAATCTGGTGTATAAATAGTCGTAGCCGCTGGCAACAATTCCCTCGAAATCCTTTCTTTTGACATACTACCATCATATACTTGATTATTAAGTTCGGTATTGTAATATTGATACATCCAGCCAAGAATTTCTACTTGTCCACCTTCGCTGACGTTAAAATCTTCCTCCGGAATATCATGTACCAGATGATAGACTACTCCATCCTGATCAATCACGGACAGATTAAGCAAAAGCTCCGTATAGTCACTGGTCTTTTCAAATAAAGCAGGAAGTATCTCATTTAAGGCATTACACTGTTTGATAAAAAGCATACGAAATGCTTCATCCAGCTTATTATCTCTTTTCAATACGATAATCTTTTCTTCCTCTGCACTGGTCAGATTCAATTCTGCATCGAAAGGATTGGTTACAATGTCCGGCTCTGTCTTGCCACTTTCAGAGGACAACGCTCTCATGTGGGAAGGAAGATAATCATTCACCTCCATGAAACGCACTGCAATCAAGCGGTTGAACCATGTATAAGCAACTTCCTCAATGATATATTTGTATGCTACCGCATAATCGGAATCCTTTTCTTTTGCCCGGATTACATCTACCAATGCTCTACGCTGTTTGATTTCCTCACCGTTAATCGCATAAGGCTCTGCTGTTCCTATATCATAAAATTCCGTTGCGAACCCAGACTGTGGCAGTGCATGTGCAATGCCATTTTCAGTAATGCCCATCAGTCCTGCACGATATTTTATATCTGCAATGAGCCTGTTTCTTGCCCATATTGCAAAATTCTTGATTGCAGTCTTATTCATAAGTTCTCTCCATTCCTAAAATTCAATGTTGACAATCGTATCGCTATCGAGTTCGCTTACCAGTTTCAGTCGAAGCTCATTCAGATATTTGTCAACATCCTCTGTATTTTCCAGTCTCCATGAAGCAGTTTTCGTAATACTCTTGATAGATACATTCTTGGTCTTTTTCACTTTTTCGACCTTTTTCTGTACCTCCGCTTCAATCTGAGCCTGATCCACATTTCCGACTTCTTTTGCCTGTGATTCCAGTCTCTTGCGGACTTCCTCCGCTTTCTTTAAGGCAATATCCCGGTCTATCTGTGTCATTTCATTTAACAGACGGATTTTCAACGCTTCTGCTCGGTCAGCATAGCCTCTAAGGACGGATACATTCGTACAGTCCCGTGCTGCATTTGTGATTTCATCAAACATGGCAGCATACTTGCTTCTCTTTTCTTCTGCGTATGCTTTGGTATTTAGTACTTGATATACCCTGCTCTGGGAATCTGATACAGAATCCAGCACAGGCTTTAACTGCTCGTCCAGTATATCCGAATACACATCACTGAACTGTTTCAAAAGCTCTGGCAGCTTTGGAATATCGCTATACGGAGACTGTTTTTTCACAATCGTACTGATCTCGGCAACAATATTCTCCAGATTTTCATCTACGATATAGGTTTTACTATCATCATATTTGCTCAGATACAGCACAGCCTTATCAAAGATTGTTCTCTGCTCACTGCTGAAAAATGCTTTGATTGGCTCATAATCCTCTGCAAATTCGTATAAATCATCCTGCTTTTTACTTACAGTCTGGAAAAATTCTGTCGGTGTCTGAAGCTGCGTCAGTCCAAAAAGAAGTTTTCTGCCATACTCTACTACCTGTTTGCCCGGATACTTTGTTGTCTCATACCGCACTTCCAGTTCTCCAAGTGTGGAAGTCAGCTTCGTTGCATAAGTTACAAAGGTGTTCATCATGGTATCTTCATCATCTGAATTTCCGGTTGCACCGAACAATTCCTTCATGACATCCTTTGTGACCTTTTTCTCTTTTTCTGATACACGGATTTTCTGCTCCATCATCAGCTTATCGACGAAGCTCTTTTTCGTAATGTAATTGATAATCTCCTCTGCGTCCTTATTGTGTGTGGATACAGAAGAACCATTCACATAAAAAGCTAAATCGCCACGACGGAACAGCTTTGCAACAAGCCAATGCACATCATCCTCTACAAAACCATAAGGTGCTTTCATAAATCTGTCCTTAATGCTTTTCATGGAAGTTTTTGCGTGCATACGGGTATTGTTCGCCACATAGCTCAGCACATCGTCAAGTGCATGGATATTCGGCTCTGTACCACCTTCCAGATTAAGAGAAATCTGATTTGTGGTCTTGAACAGCTTTCTTATATCGTCCTCGCCATAAGCAGCATCAATATAGGACAGCTTGTGATATACCGTAGATACCAGTCTACCGAGTGCTTCATTGATGCGGGTTGATACCTCTTTGGCATTGATCTGTGCTTTATCGCCATTCACATAAATATCGGCATCTTTTAAGCTCTCTGATAAATATAATCTCGCATTCGCATTGCGCTCACGCATCTCCAGACGCTTACCCTCTTTGATTGTCTCATACTGTGGCAATGCAGAAGATGTGTTCAAACGCAGGAATTTCTCTATCTTCAAATATCTCTGTATCTCGTCCATAAATGCCCTATCATCCGGCAAAACCACAAGTACCTCTCTGCCCTGTCCGGATACCATGCGAAGGGTAGTTTCATCTGTTCCCATATCCGCCGCAGGTGTTAAGATATGTACACCAATATCATAGTTCTGATTTGCCTTATATGGTCTGTCATCCACAGTAGAATTGAAAGGAAACGCATATCTGCCATTAAATGCCGGATAGCGGTACTTCTTATCTGTGAAAATGTCCTCAAAAATCATCTCAGAAGCCTTGTTGATTACTTCTGCCATTTCCACATTCTGGCTCTCGATTTCACGATTGATCTCCTGCTCTTCATCGGTCAGGAATACATAAATTTCCCCATTTCTCTGCACAAGCATCTGACGCATCAGCACGCTCAGAGCATCCTCTACTTTTGCTTTCAGCTCAATACGGTCATCATCAATATCGGAAATCATAAGGCTTGTGATGTTATCAATGTTTGCCTCAATAACATTATTAACATATTTGATCATGAATAATGTTTTCAATACATTGATTGCAAATACATCTTTTGTCTTGTGATCTGGATTGATAAAGCTGTTGTCATAAGCCTTAATGATAACTCCTCTGTGGCTGTGGTCTAAGAAATTCTCCAGTGCATCATAGAACGCATGGAACGGAATAAGTGTGCCTTCCTCATGCTCCTTATAATCCATTGCAGACTCTTTGAACATAGCAAGCATGGAACGCTCACCCTCTGACAAATGCTTTCCGGATGCACCGTGGGTACGGATAGAGGTCAATACACTTGCAAGGAGATTGAACTGATATGGCACAAACGGATAAACCAGTGCAAAGTCATTTTCATCTGCATATAATTTTTTCTCTACGCCATCATTGAACACAATCTTATTCTTGATTGTGGTTGCTTTCTGCCCATAGAGCAGACGCAGCATCTGTGCTGCAATGTCCTTTTTATCCAGAATACGCTTTTTGATAACTTCATCTACGTTTGCGGAAGAAAGGGAAATTCTTGTATCAAATCGTCCCTGAATCTTAGAGAAATCATTGCCTTTTACCTTGGTAATGGAATCAATATCCTGCTGGCTTGTTACAATCACCCATGCTTTACCGTTGCACTCTTTTCCCAGTTCCTCACGAACGGTCTGGAGATTCAGCATAAGATTGGAATCATCACCGATATACTGTCCCACTTCATCCACAAGAAATGCCACATGATGATTGTTGCCCTTGCGGTCAATATATGCTTTTACACGCTTTGCAAAATCCTCAATGCTGATCTTGTATGGCTCGGCTGCTTTCTCGCACCAGTTTCTTGCGGCAGCTTCACTCATAAACTCCATATCTACCAAAGTATCTACTATATCATCCTGTATGAAATCGAAGTCCTGTCTGGAATCTACCCACGCATCTCCATAGTTTTCCTCGAACTTCTGCTTAAATTCTTCGTACCTGCCTTCTTCATTCAGCCTGCGCTCTAAATCAGCCAGAAATGGCATAGCACCACAATATCCCTGCATTTCGTTGAATACTTTCAGGAATACGTTTACAATGGCATCTTTATTCTGTTTGCTGTTGGAATCGCTCTTAGAATCAATGTTGAAAAGAACAACATCGGTCGGTGTGTTTGCGGCAAGCTGCATATCTGCAAGTACCATCGGATCAGCTATTTTATTATCGTCCACAAAATAGTCGATTGCTTTCTTGCCAGCAATCTCCTTATTCTCCAAAAGGTAAGATAGGATTTTTAAGAAATGAGATTTACCACTTCCAAAGAAACCGGAAATCCATACACCTGTTTTTGATGTATTTCCTGTAATTCCAGTCTTATATGCTGCGAAAAAATCTGCAAAATGCTTCTGTAATTCTCTTGTGACAACGTATTCTTCTAACTCCTGCTTGACATTGGCAGTCTCATCCTGCCCCACAATAATAACGCCCTGCAAATCACGGTCTATCGGTTTTGCAAACATTTCTCTTATCTGCATACTACATACCTTTCCTTTCATCCGTTCTTAGAAAAACGCTGTTTTGCATTTTTCCGTGTGAAGCGTCATGCTTCACACTGTTATCGTACCAGCCGGAATGCCCGGTAATAATTATCTTCGTGAACTTCGTTGAATATGATGAGTTCCTGTTCGGTATAGGTTCCCGGATAGAACAGCACCATAGGCACCTTTGCAAAATGCTGTGGCATATTGTAAAGAATTTTGTTGAATACCTCCGGTGATTGCAGCAACGGATAGCATTTTCCCACTCCTGTCAGAAACACTACGGAATTTTCCGGTGTATGCTCTGCAATATATTCTACAATCATGTTATCCTTATCAGTGATTTTAAGAGAACGCTGTATTGCGGATGCAACCTTTACAATACCCCTCTTTTCTTCCATCTGATAACATTTTTCCATGAAATTTTTATCCTGCAAATGTGCTATGAGCAGATCATATAAATCATATACAACCAGTTCAAAGCCATCGGTTCCTCTGGAATTTTTATTTTTCAAGTATTCTATTCTATCACGGACAATCAGCTCATGCTCCGGAGCATAATCAAATACCCAGTAATTGACCTCATTTGCCTTTCCTGTGGTATCACGGAACTTTGGTTCCTTGATTTTTGCTTCCATTTTGTCCAGTCTTTCTTCTATGCTTGCCATTATCGTACCCCCGTAAGTGCTTTTGCGATTGGTTCCATGTCGTGATCAAAAAGCCAGTGTTCCATAACCGGATCAAGAATTGGCTTTAAGATAATACGAGGAGTTCCCTTATCTGTCATACCGGATTCAAAAAGCATGGTCTTATATGTTTTGCCAAGACGATTCAGTGTCGCATCCGTCCACTTTGCAACCTTCTCGTCCTGCAACTGTTTATTCTTAAAAAAAATACTTATATCACTATCAGAAAACTCATTGCTTCCAATGATCATTTTCTCTCTTACGATCTCGTACACAAAATCAAAGAAAAGTGTGTCATGAGCCATTGCACCTGCTAATGCAAACAACTTCTGTGTTGCAAGGTCACTTTCCATAAATACCGGATAAAAGGACGTATCAAGTGCCTTTATTCTTGCCGATACCGTAGAAAATATCTGACCTGCACGAAGTGTAGTCGGTGCGCCAAAGAGATTTTCATTCTGATTCTTTTCCTTGATTTCATCCAGTGTCATGCCCTCAGACAAGAACTTTACCACTGTCTTAAATTCCATGAACCAAAACGAAAACTTCACTGCTCCTGCGCTATATTCCCGTCTATTCATTTTTTCGCACCTTCCCAATATTATTTCTCGTTCTCTGCCGGGAGTACATCTAAGATGTCATCCATCGTACAATCAAGTGCACGACATATTCTAGCCAGAACATCCAATGAAACATTCTCGTCCTTTGCCATTTTTGCCATGGTACTGGTAGCAATACCAGCCTGCTCACAAATATCTTTTTTCTTCATTTTACGGTCGATCAACATCTTAAAAAATTTGTTATATGATACGTCCATACATTTCTCCTTTGCAGATTCTGTGGAAGTACAAAATCAAAATTGACATAAAAACTCAAAAAAAGTATATCATAAATGTATTTGCATTTCTACGAGAACTCGTAATTTTTTTTGAGAAGTGTGCATGCAAAAATCAAGCAGCAAATCATTTCTGACCTGCTGCTTTTTCCTATTTCACCACCGGACTCTCCAATACCACCGCATGTGCGATTCCCGGCACGCTTTTCCCTTCATTAAAACTGGTCTTACTGAGCAGGGCTCCGGTGGGGAGAAAGAGGACTTTTTTCCACTCCCCGGATTCCAGCTTCGGGAGAATATATGCTGCCAGAGTCACGGCGCTGCAGCCGCAGCCGCTGCCACCGGCATGGGTGTCCTGGGCATCTGCATCAAAGATCTCAATGCCGCAGTCCATGTGTCTGCCGGCAATATCAATCCCCTTCTCCCGCAGCAGATCGATCAGCACTGTCTGTCCCACGCTTCCCAGATCCCCGGTGATGATCCGGTCATATTCCTGTGGCTGCACATGAAAATCCTCCAGGTGGCGTTCTATGGTATCTGCGGCGGCAGGTGCCATGCAGGCCCCCATGTTCATGGAATCCTTGAGTCCATAGTCCACGATCCGCCCGGGAGTCATGCCGGTGATGTGAGCTCTGCATTTCTGATTCAGCCCCAGGGCAAAGGCTCCGCTTCCTGTCACCGTCCAGCTGGCAGACAGAGGTCTCTGGTTCCCATAATCTAACGGAAAGCGGAACTCCTTCTCCGCACTGGCGAAATGGCTGGATGTCACGCAGACCACATGCTCCGCATAGCCTCCCGCTGCCATCACAGCTCCCAGTGTCAGCGCTTCCCCGCAGGTAGAGCAGGCACCATAGACTCCGAACAGGGGAATATTGTAAGCGGAAATGCCGAAGGAAGTGGCAATGCACTGTCCCAACAGATCACCGGCGAAAAGATACGAGACATCCTCTGCTTTCCACCCGGCCTTTTCCATGACCATGTAGACTGCGTCCTTCTGGAGATTACTTTCCGCCTCCTCCCATGTCTTACAGCCGAAGAGATCATCCTCTCCCACCATGTCAAACAGGGCTCCTAACGGTCCCTCGCCTTCTTTTTTCCCTACAATAGCGGCACCGGCGACCACACACACCGGCTGCGCCAGACGGATACTGCTTCTTCCCACTCTCTGATTCATAATTTCTCCTTCCATGCGATAACACTGCATTCTTTTTTGTCAGTGTTCCCGCATTGTGGAAAAATTATGATTCTAACAGTTTAGCCATGAACATATTGTGAAACACAAATCATGCTCGCATGATTTTGTGAGCAAATATGTTCATGTGTTGAGCGCCGGTTCATGAGCAAAGGCCGACACGAAGTGACGGAAAAGTGCGCTAGCACGGCTTTGCGAATGGTGCTGGCTAAACTGTGATCATAAAAAAATCTCCTCCAGCGCCCTGATCACCTTCTGCAACACCTCATCCTCCATATCCGAATAGTGGATGACCAGGATCCCCCGGTATTTCTGCGCATTCGCAAAACAATATTCCGACAGGCAGTTGACCAGGATCCCTTGTTGTCTCGCCGCCCACTTGATCTCCACATCGCTTAAATCCGTCCGCACATGCAGCAGGAAATGGGTTCCGGCATCATCCTGATAGATCTGACTGATCCGACTTAAGGGTGACTTGCGAAACATCCGGCAGATCCGCTCTCTCTGCTCTCTGTAATCGTTGATCAGTCTCCGAATGTGACGTTCAAAATATCCCTGCTCCAGAAAAGCCGCCATGGCATATTGTTCAAAACCGGATACCGTGCAGGAATAGAAATTCATGGTGGAAATATACCGTTCCATCAGCTTCTCCGGCAGCACCATATAGCCGATACGTAAGGACGGTACCATAGTCTTGGAAAAAGTATTGATATAGATAACTCTGTGATTCCGATCCATGGACTGCACGGAAGGGATAGGTTTGCCCACCATGCGGAACTCACAGTCGAAATCATCCTCCACGATATAACGCTCCGGCTCCTCCGCCGCCCAGCGAAGCAGCTCCTGCCGTCTTCCCACCGGCATGACCAGTCCGATGGGGAAATGGTGTTCCGGCGACACGTGAGCAACTGTAATGCCCTTTTGCTTCAGCTGTTCTACCTTCATTCCCTGTCCGTCGATGTCCACATAGTCCCATGCCACGCCGCCCACCTCATATAATTTCGTGATCTTGCGGTAGCCCGGATTCTCCACACCGAATTTTGCATTTTTCCCAAGGAGCTGTAACAGACGGCTGTAGAGGTATTCCGTTCCGGCACCCACGATAATATGATCCGGCGATACCTGCATGCCGCGGTATCGGTACAGATGCTCGGCGATCGCCACTCTTAATTTTTCCACCCCATTAAAAGGAACTGTCTTAAGCAGAGACGTATCGTAATCCGTCAGGGTCTGACGCATGATCTTCGCCCAGGTGGCAAAGGGGAACTTATCGTATTGAATATTATTCGCCGTCAGATCCGCCAGATATTCCTCCTCACGGAAGCGGGTCACAAAGGAAGCATACGCTGGAGCAGCTGTGTTCTTCACCTCCAGACGATTGACAAAATATCCTCTCTTCTCCTCCGACCGGATGTAGCCTTCCAGCAGCAGCTGTTCATAGGTATTCTCCACGGTCTTGACACTGACCTGTAAGTGCTCGGCAAACGCCCGCTTCGAAGGAAGTTTCTCTCCCGCCGCCAGCCGTCCGCTCAAAATATCTGCTTTCATTGCTTCATATAAGTATTCATACATGGTTTTTCTGCCACGGGCAGTCAGGTCATAGGTCAGCATCTGGTATCCTCATTTTTTCTTGTTTTGGTTATTTAAAAGATATCAGATTTTATTATAATGAACTCATAAAGCAAAAGCAAGCAGGAAGGAAAACAAGGAGGATTAATATGGGCGTATATGCAATCACCGGCGCATCCAGCGGGATCGGCGCCAAGACAAAAGAACTGTTACAGCAAAGAGGACATGAGGTCATCAATATCGACTTAAAAGACGGCGACATCTGTGTGAACCTGGCCACTCCGGAGGGAAGACAGACTGCAGTAGACAAGCTGCACGAGCTGCATCCCGAAGGTCTCGACGGCATGATCTGTAATGCCGGTGTCTCCGGTGCCTGCGGCAATCTGGAGCTGATCATTTCCCTGAACTATTTCGGGACCGTAGCCATTGCAAAGGGCGTCTATGACCTCCTTCAGAAAAAGCACGGCAGCTGCGTAGTCACGGTATCCAACACCATTTCCCAGGGTGCCGGACGGAAAGATATCGTAGATCTGTTGAATAACATCGGTGATGAAAAGAGAGTATTAAGCCTGGTATCCTCTATGGATTCCACCAACCTCTCCGTAGGCAACAGCCTCTATGTATCCACCAAGTACGCTCTGGCAAGATGGGTCCGCAGAGTATCCGCTACCTGGGCAGCCAACGGTGTCCGCATCAATGCGGTAGCTCCCGGCAACGTACATACTGCCATGACCGCTACCATGAGTACCACCGCAAAAATGGCGCTGAACGCTCTCCCCATTCCCACCAAGTACGGTCAGGAATGTCTGATGGCACCGGAAGAGATTGCGGAAGTTATGGTATTTTTAGCTTCCGATTCCGCCAGAGGCGTCAACGGCAACATCATGTTCGTAGACGGCGGTACCGATGCACTGTTAAATTCTGAAAAGGTATATTAAGGAGGAACACACTATGAGACCCATTGAAAAATATGTAGAAGCTATGGAAAATAAAGATTTTGCCGGACTTGCAGAGTTGTTCACTCCCGACGGCATTCTGTGTGACTATTGTACCACCTCCGCTTCCCAGCAGGAGTATCATATCTACGGAAAAGAAGCCATTAACATGTTCTTCCGTAATAAATTCGGCTTCCGCCGTTACTCCATTTTAGATGCCGAGGTCGTTAATGACGAGCAGGCAGAATTCATTGCCAATTTTGGTGGCTACAACATCATGGCTATCGCCACGGTCCGTGAGACCGATGAAAACGGTCGGATCCAGAGACTGACCGTCAGACCGAAATAAATTCACCTATCCCTTATTCTTTTCTCTAATATTGCAGTAGCCCCGGCTGTCCGCTCGGGGCTACTGGCTTATAGAAAATTTGATTCGCTTCTGTTACTCCGGTGCACTTCCCGAGATCACATAATTAGTCACGGCATACAAAATTTCTCCGTTATATTCCACTCTCGACCAGCCGGAGGCTTCACTGTATCCGGTACGATGCAGGTTGGTACCATTCCGCACCTGGGTACGCACAGTACTCTCCCCCTCGCTGGTGCTGGGTTCTGTCCGCAGATTGATGAGTTCCTTCGGTGTAATATAATCATCACAATCCGTGAATACGATTACTCTGCCGTCCTGAGTGCTGACACGATTCGGGTTCGACGGTTTTTCCGGAGTCTTGTACGCAAGGTCCGTGGTCAGATACGCTGTCACCGCATATACCGTCTGCCCATTGTATTCCAGTCTGGACCAGCCGGTGGAATCGTTTCTGCCGGTACGGACCAGCGTCTCTCCGTTTTTCAGCTGTCCCACCACATTTCCTTCGTCTCCGGTATAGGGAGTACTGCGAAGGTTAATTACATCTTTGGCGGTGACGGTCTCGTTCACATCTCCGAATGTCATGGCGTTTCCTTCCGCAAGAGCATTTCCGTCACTATTGGCATTGGGGATCTCCGTAGCCGCCGGTGCCTCTGTCGGCTGTATTGTTGCTTCCGGGGTTGCTGCCGGGGTCGCCTGTGGAGTCTCTGTCGGCGCTGCCGTAGGCTCCGGTGTGGTAATCGGTTCTGTGGACACCTCAGGTGCCATTACCGTCTCCGGGATATCCGTAGCCTCTGTCGTCTGTGCTTCCGTTGCTGTCACCAATGCGTCGCTGTCTCCCGCTCCCCCGCTATGGCTGCTTAATTTCCATAGTGGAATGCAGATCAGGATCGCCAGGATCATCATTCCCGCAAACACCGGGATCATCCATGGTCTGAAGCAGAATACCACCTCTTCATCCTCATCAAAATCATCCTCTTCCCGGTACTCTTCATAGTCCTGATCCTCCGCAGGCTCATTTACAAGTTCTTCATAATCAAAGCTATTTCCTTCCGGCTCTCTTTCCGAACTTCTGTTATCTTTCTTATCCATGGTGCATCCTCCTTCCGCCGTCATTAAGCTGATTATATACTCTCATCTTTTGCAAAACAAGTCTCTTTTCCTGTCTTTGCAGGTATGTTATACTGATCATAGTATTACAAAATCTGCTCAGGAGTCATTCCCCTTATGAAAAATAATTTTGCGAAATGGAAACCATATATTTTCCTTGCGATCCTGCTACTCAGTCTGATCCCTCTGATCTGGCTGGGACGCTACGATTATCCCACCGGCGACGATTATTATTACGGTGCGGAGACTCATCTGGTCTGGCAGCAGACAGGGAGCATCATACAAACGCTTGACGCTGCCTGCGCAGGTGTCGCAGACAGCTATCAGATCTGGCAGGGAACCTATTCAGCGCTTTTCCTGATGTATCTGGCACCCAATGTATTTTCCAATACCGCCTATCATCTGGTGACTTTCGTGATCCTGCTTTTATTGTGCGGAGGTATTTTTTATCTGCTGTGTCCTCTGTTCCGCCGTTTTCTGCCGGGAACTTGCGGAGAATGGATCACCGTTTCTTCCATTCTCAGCTTTCTGTGTATTCAGACAGTGGAATTTCAATGTGACAGCTTCTACTGGTACAATGGCTCCATGTATTACACCGGTTTCTTTGCCGTGACACTGTTTTTCCTCGGCACACTGTTTCGCTACCTGGACAATGGAAAGCGGATCCTGTTGCTTCCACTACTCCTGTTCGCTGTCTTTTTGGGCGGCGGCAACTATGTTTCTCTTCTTCCCTGTATGCTTCTGTCAGTAACCATAACACTTCTGTTACTGTTACAGAAAAATAAAAAAGCATATATCTGCGGGATTACTTCTGTCGTTCTCCTGTTGTCCTTCGCCGTAAGCGCCATAGCTCCCGGCAATCACGTACGTCAAAGCGGCATGTGGAAGATTCCTGCCTGGAAAGCGATTGCAAAATGTCTGTTACAGGGCATCCGTTATACCCTTGCCTGGACGGGATTGTGGTGGGTGCTTGCCGCGCTGCTTCTGCTGCCGGTCTTCCTGCGGATCCTGCAGAAGAAAAACGGAGCATTTTTCTCCCACCCTATTCTGTTTACCGGTTATGCTTACGGACTGTTCTGCTCCATGTCCTGTCCCCTGTTCTATACCATGAACTCCACGGGACCGGGCCGGGCGGTTGCCATCGTCTATTATATGTTCCTACTGATCAGTTTTACCGTATTCTTCTATTGGATCGGCTTTGTGCTTCTGAAAATGCAGGCACGACCGACCCCCCCGGAGAGAATAGAAGTCTCAGGAAAGCTTAACACCGCTCGTTATCTTGCTATGGCAGTTCTGTTATTCAGCATCCTCTGTACCGGATTGTGGCAGGAAACTTCCGCCATGAAAGCCATCCGGGTACTGACAGATGGGGAAGCCGCTGCCTACGCCGCGGAATACGAAGACCGTCTGCTTCTCCTGAATGATCCGGAGGTTACAGATGTGGTCCTGACACCGTTTATACATCAGCCGGCGTTGATCTATACCAGTGATCTCCCCGGTGACCCGGAAGATCCCACCAGCAGGAAGGTCGCTCAGTATTTCCAAAAGACATCGCTGTATGTCAATTACGGCAACAACTGATAATAAATGCCTGCGTATTCAGTGTATATAAAAAAGGACGTCTCCGGTCTCCGGAAATGTCCTTTTTCTTAATAATTCGTCTTTACTGTCCTTCGTATTTCTCGCTCTGCATCCGGATCAGCTCCGCATCATCAAAGTAGTTAATACGCATTGCACTCTTCACCTCAGCCAGAGTCTGCGCTGCCACTTCACGTGCCTCATCACTGCCTTTTTTCAGGATATCATAAACTGCGGGAATATCCTTCTCCAGTTCTTTTCTGCGGTTACGGATCGGTTCCAAAGTCTCCTGCATAACATTATTCAGGAACTTCTTCACCTTCACATCTCCCAGACCGCCTCTGGTATAGTGTGCTTTCAGTTCGTCCAGATCTGCATAATCCGGCAGATATCTCTCAAAATGTTCCTGCCGGCAGAAGGCATCCAGATAAGTGAATACGGTGTTGCCTTCCAGGTGTCCGGGATCGCTGACTAACAGATGCTCCGGATCGGTGTACATACTCATGATCTTGGTGCGCACATCATCTGCACTGTCTGACAGATAGATGCAGTTACCCAGGGATTTGCTCATTTTTGCCTTGCCATCGATGCCGGGCAGTCTCTGACATGCTTCGTTCTCAGGTAAAAGTGCCTTAGGCTCTACCAGCACCGGTGCATATACGGTATTGAACTTGTGCACGATCTCTCTGGTCTGCTCGATCATCGGCAGCTGGTCACCGCCTACCGGAACAGTCGTTGCCTTAAATGCAGTAATATCAGAAGCCTGGCTGATCGGATAGGTAAAGAAGCCTACCGGAATGCTCGCTTCAAAGTTACGCATCTGTATCTCGCTCTTAACAGTCGGGTTTCTCTGTAATCTGGCTACAGTCACCAGATCCATATAATAGAAAGTCAGCTCACACAATTCGGAGATCTGAGACTGAATGAAAATCGTAGCCTTAGCAGGATCCAGTCCACAAGACATGTAATCCAGTGCCACTTCGATTATATTCTGGCGCACCTTCTCCGGATTCTCGATATTATCCGTCAGAGCCTGTGCATCTGCGATCATGATAAAGGTCTTCTTATATTCGCCGGAGTTCTGCAGCTCCACACGTCTCCTGAGAGAGCCGACATAATGTCCTACATGTAGTCTTCCGGTGGGTCTGTCACCCGTTAAAATAATCTTGTCCATTTCATCCTCTCAATCCGCCGCCAAAGCAGCTATACATCATTAAATTTATCATACCATTTTTTCCACAGCAGTACAACGGGTCCGAAAAACTTTTTCCTGCCTTTCACTCTACCCGCACTCACCGCTGCGCAGGGATTTCACCAATAACGGTATCTCGAACAACAGCATCACGATCCAGCCGATCATGTTGGCCCACGCCAGACTGGCGAAGTCCATATGCAGCAGACGCAGCATCACGAATACCGCCACAACTCTGCCCAACATATTCATAAAGGTGCTGTACAGTGTCACCTTCAGATCGCCGATGCCACGGAAGAATCCCTGGATTCCGTTGGTCATTCCCGGCAGGATATACATCCAGGAGATCAGGTGCAGATAACTGATTCCGAGAGATACCACCTGCGCATCCCCATCCTCGGCGAACAGAGTCATGATCTGCGGAGCCAGACCCCAGATCACCGCAAACAAACCGATGGAATAGACCAGCTCGATCAACAATCCTGTCTGAAAACCTTTCTTCATGCGCTCTTTGTGTCCGGCGCCCTTATTCTGCGCCAGGAAAGTCGTCATGGCATGTCCGATGTTCTGCTGCGGCGTATAAGCGAAATCATCCACGCGGTTCACTGCGGTAAATGCTGCCATAACCGCCACACCCTGCGTATTGACTACTGACTGAATGATGAGCTTGCCCAGCTGTAAGCATACCTGTTGCATGGCACTGGTGCTGCCGTAGCTGACCGTCTTACCAAGCAGGCTCTTATCAAAGACCCACCACTTTTTTCCAAGGCATAACAGTGGAATCTTTTTCTTGATATAAATGCCGCACAGCAGGCAGCAAAGGCCCTCGCTGCACACTGTGGCAATGGCACTTCCTGCCACGCCCCATCGTAATACCACCACGAAGAACAGATCTCCGAAAATGTTTAAAAAAGCACTGGTTACCAGAAAATACAACGGTGTCTTACTGTCTCCCAGCGCCCGCATGGTGTTCGCCAGGAAATTATAGATAAATGTAAATATCAGTCCCAGGAAAATGATCCGAAGATATACCGCGGCTTCCGGAATCGCAGTCTCCGGCACCCGGATCAGCCGAAGCACCGGTGTCGCAAGCAGCAGCATGAGCAATGAAAATACCACAGAGAATCCGCAACCTGCCAGCATGGTGGTGCTGATCTGCTTCGACAGAGTATCATAATCCCTGGCACCATACTGGGAGCTCATTAAGACGCTGGCTCCCATGCACATTCCACTGATCAGTAGGATCGCTATATTCATGATCGGTGTGGAAGTTCCCACTGCTGCCAGTGCCTGCTCTCCCACGTATTTTCCTACGATCACGGAGTCCGCAGCGTTGTAGGTCAGCTGAAACAGATTGCCCAGTACCAGCGGAATCGTAAACGATACTAAAGGCAACAGTATCTTTCCCTGGGTCATGTCATGTTTCTCTATCATACTCATTGCTTATTGTTGCCCTTTCGTTTTCATTTTCTCTAAGGAGGGGCTCTTCTGTTTTTCTATAAGTGTCTCTTCCTGATCTTGTTCTGCTTCTTCCATGCTGTCCTCTGCACCGGACGCCTCATTGCCGCTTACAGCGGGCTGGCTTCTCTGCTTCTCATCCATGCTGTCATTGTTTTGTGCCGCCTGCAGATTCCCTGTAACAGCGCCATCCGTGCCTGCCGTCACCTCTGCCACGGCACCTTCCGGCATATCTGCGGCAGTTTCTGCCATTTCCGCTTCTATTGCAGCATTCTCTGCCTGCGCCATTGCAAAATTTTCCGCCGGTGCCGCACTTTCTGCGCCTGTGCTGTATGCTGACTGTGGTGCTGCTGTATCCGCACCGGTGCTGTCTGCCATTTTGGTGCCGCTCATGGTCATATACAACACTCCCGCCACCACGAAACAAAGACAGGCTGCCGCAATGCGGGACACATAGGCTGGCGGAAATCTGCGTATTTTCTCATTTGCTTTCCGCTTTTCCACGCTGTCATTCTGTTCACTCCGATGCAGTAATTCCTCCTCCACACCGGACAGAGCACGGAACAATTTTTCTTCTTTTTCTCTGTTTTGCTCGCTCATCTTCTCTTCCTCTTACAAGACAATCCCCTGCTGCTCCAGATATTTCTGTAGCTTTTTTCTCGTGCGGAACAGGGATGTCTTCACAGTATTCAGATTCATGCCATAGCGCTCTGCGATCTGGGCATACTCCTCCACGAACCAGTACCTTCGTAAAAAAACATTACATTCCTGTTCGGAGAGTGTATGCAGGAAAGCATTGATACTCCGCTCTAACTCCGCTGCTTCCACAATGCTTTCCGTATCGTGGGCTGCGGGAATACACTCCGCCAGTTCATCCAGCGTGGTATCCATGAGTCCGCTTCCCCGTTTTTTTGCATTCTTTGTCTTCCATCTATCAAACGATAAATTGCGGGTGATTGTTCCCAAAAACAGTTCCAGCCGGTTCGGTTTTTTCGGAGGTATGGCATTCCATGCCCGCATCCAGGTATCATTCAGGCACTCTTCCGTATCCTCCCTGTCATGCAGGATATGGTAGGCAATGCTGTAACAATATTTTCCGTAACTTTTCTGCGTCTCTGCGATTGCCTGCTCATTCCTCGCCCAGTACAGTTCCAGTATCGCTGTATCTTCCACAGGCTCTCTCCTTTCCAGAAAGGGCACTGCCACAAATATCTGCAGCAGTGCCCCCATATTCTTCGTGTATCCCGTAATGTCCCCGGCTTCCTAGATCTGGAACTTCTTTGCATTCGCATTGAGCTCGTCTGCGATCACATTCAGCTGTACGGTGGCCTTCCGGCAATCCTCCACGATCTCTGACAGCTGATCCATCGTCGCCGCCGTCTCCTCGGTGCTGGCTGCATTATTCTGGGAGATCTCGGTCAGACTGTCGATCTTGTCCGCTACATCTGTCCGGTATGCTTCGATATGATCCAGCTCTTCGGAGATCACGTTAATCTCACCGACGACATTCTGAACCTCCTGGTTCAGGGTGCTGAAGACATTCAGCGTGGTACCCAGCTTCTCGTTCTGCTGATGGATCTCACCTACCACTCCGTTCATGATCTGAACGCTCTGGTTGGAATTGCTGATCAGGTTCTCCACGATGCCGCGGATCTTGTCTGCGGATTCCTTGGACTGGTCTGCCAGACCACGGATCTCTTCCGCTACGACTGCGAAGCCTCTGCCCATCTCACCGGCTCTCGCTGCCTCAATGCTGGCATTTAATGACAGCAGGTTGGTCTGGTTCGCAATACCTGCGATGATATCGGTAGCTGCCTGAATCGCCTGTGCGGACTCGTTGGTGATATTGGTCTGCTCCTGCACCTGATCCACCGACTGCTGTGTATGAGAGCTGATCTTCAACAGTTCCTTCAGGGTGCTGTCCACGGTGGCATTGCTTTCCTTCATGTTGGCAGCACTGCTGCTCAAAGCATTAATACTGTCTGCCGTACGGCCCAGTGCATTGCTCATCTCGTTCATGCTTTCGCTGACTTTCTGGGTATCCGCCGCCTGAGTGGTAGCGCCCTGCGCAATCTCGTTGACCGCGGTATTGACTGCGGAAATAGACTGTCCGATACTGTCAAAATTGCTCGAAAAAGTTCCGGTGAATTCATCCATCTCTTGTATGGAACTGTGGATATTGGTAATGATCCGGGAGAAGCCTACCACAACGGAATGCACCGCTCTGGCAATTTTGCCGACTTCATCGGTTCTGTTTACCAGCTTCGTGGAGATATCAAAATTCAGCCTGCCTTCAGCCACCTGATCCAGATTGCTGACCACACCAAGCAGTGCTCTGGAAATCAGACGTACGACTAAAATCGTACTGCTACAGAAGATCAGTGCCAGCACATACATAAAGATCGTATTGGATCTCACAATGCCGGAATACAGTTCTTTCACGTGCTCCACCGGGATCGCCACTGCCAGAGCCCCCGCTGTCTTGCCGTCGGTTCCGGTAATCGGTGTCAGATATGCATAATATCTGGTATCCCCCAGCTTCAGGGAAGTGTCAAAATATTCCGATCCTGCCAGTACTTTGGATGCCACAGAATCACTCAGTACGATGCCGGAATAGTCAAAGCTTGCTGCTGCCGCTTCCTTGTCCCAGAACAGTACCACATCTACGTTGGTATTGCTCGTGAAATTCTGGAAAAAGCTCTGATTCTCTGTAAAATTGATCTCGCCCTTGCAGAGACTGCCGTTCTCATAACGGAAGCCCTCCCCAGAAGCGCTGTCCAGATTCAGCTGCATCGCATATTCCGTAGCAGCCAGCTCTTCCTTCACAAGCGTTTCCGCGGTGTTGTTGCCGACTGCCTTCAATGCCAGCATCGCAAAAAATATGATGACCAGCATCGGCATCAGTACCATCGCGAGGATCTTGACGATCAGATTTGCTCCCTTTTTCCCCTTGAGATCTTTCATGTTGTCCAGTGAGACAGTTTCCCCTTCTGTCTGTTCCTGTTTTACCGCTTCTGCCATAGATAAAATAACCTCCTTTGTACCCTTATGACCTTTGTATATTCTTTCTAAAATGGACTGCCGGGAACAGCCCCTGACAGCTTAATAGATAAAAAGATTATAACGCACTCCGGTTGAAAAAGCTATTCTTTTTGTGCTTTTCCCTCCTGAATGAGGTCTTTGATCACCTCTCCACCGATGATCAGCCCCGCCACGGAAGGGACAAAGGAAATACTGCCCGGAATTGCTCTCCGGTCGGTGCATTTATGGACGGTGCCGGGAGGACAGACGCAGCCCGTCCGGCAGCTGGTTTCCATAGTTTCGAGAGGCTTCAGGGAAGCTTCGGTAGAGTAGACAACCTTCAGTTTTTTCACACCGCGTTTTTTCAGCTCTCTGCGCATGACCTTTGCCAGAGGGCACATGGTAGTCTTATAGATGTCCGCCACACGGAACTGTGTGGGGTCAAGCTTATTGCCGGCACCCATACAGCTGATGACAGGGACTCCGGCCTCCTTTGCGCGCAGGATGATCTCGATTTTTGCAGTCACAGTGTCCACGGCATCCACGACGTAATCGTACTGGGAAAAATCAAACTGATCGGCAGTCTCCGGGAGATAGAAGCATTTATGTCCTACCACCTGTGCCTCAGGATTGATCAGATGAATCCGCTCCTCCATGACATCTACCTTGTATTTGCCGATCGTCTGATGGGTAGCGATGATCTGGCGGTTGATATTCGTCAGACAGACCTTGTCATCGTCAATGAGATCAAAGGCGCCGACTCCGCTGCGGGCAAGGGCTTCGACGACATAGCCGCCGACTCCGCCGATCCCGAAGACGGCGACACGGGCGTGGTAAAGACGCTGCATGGCATCTTTGCCGAGGAGTAATTCGGTTCTGGAAAATTCGTTTAACATAGATGTAGATTCCTTTTCTTATAACTATATTTAACTATATTGCACGCAGCTGTGCTGTCCCTCTTTCATCAAGCACAGCAAACACCGCACGGTCAGGGAACCGGATCGTGAAAATTCCAAGTATAAAAAAACATGGGAACTTAAAGGTTCCCATGCTTTAGCTTATTTTTATTGTTCCTACTAGTATACTGGGAATACTCTCGTAAGAGTATATCACATCTTTAGAGATTGTCATAGAGTCCCTGAATAAAATTTTTCACCTGGAGGTTGTTCTCAGGCGTGGTATCTTCGAGGGTAGCATGGATGTAGGGTTTGCGCTCTTTCATGAACTTAAGGATGGAGGTGTAGTCCATCTGTCCGAGACCGCAGCCTACGGATTTGAGCTTTCCGTCCTCGGGAATAAAGTCTTTCAGGTGTACCATTGCCACATCGGGTCCTAAGACATCGATTGCCTCATCGACGATTGCCACCTGGTCTTTGTAGTTGCAGTAGTCGAGAAGATTGACAGGATCGAGGATGATCTGGAGGTTGGGGGATGCGATCTCATCGAGTACTCTTCTGGCTCTTGCCGGGTTGTAGACAATGTGCTTCCATACGGGCTCGATTGCCATGACAACTCCCATCTCCTCGGCGTATTTTACAACGGGACGGAGGTTTGTGATAAAGGTCTGTAATGCTTCCTCGCCGTGACATTCAGGTACCGCGGTATAAGTCTCATTCGGGGCACCGGTCTCGGTTCCGACGACACCGCAGCCGAGCCAGGAGGCAAAGCGGATGTGCGCCATATAGCGATGTGTGATCTTCGCCAGCTGTTCTGGATTGGGATTTGCAAGGTTGAGATAGCAGCCGAGCACGGCGATATCGACGTTATTCTTTGCAAAAACATTTTTCATATACATGGCAAGTCCCGGGGTCAGTGCCTCATCGGTAGTGGGAAACTCGGTGATCACCTTACCGGGTGCCAGATGTCCGCAGGCAAAGCCAAGCTCATGGACATTGGCAATACGTTCCTCAAAAGGAAGCTTTTTCGTATCATGTAAACGGATTCCTAACTGCATAATTTCCTCCATTCCAGGTTCAGGTCTGATCTTCCTGATCCTGCTTATCATCAGCGCCGGATCAGCTCATCCACGCCTTCCAGCTCGTAAGCCTCTCCAACCTGTCCTTCGATTCTCACGTTATCCAGGGTCAATTTTGCAACATTTCTTGCAAAAAGTCCTCTCTTACTGCTTTTTTCTACACCATCCGACATGGCAGGTACATCACATTTTGCATCCTCGGCATAGCTGATGGAGATGTCCTTCATGTAGATCTCCTCGATCTTCTGCTCCGGAAGTCCGTCAAAATAAGCTGCTGCCACATGGCAGTTGGTGCAATCCATATTTTCAAATACCATCTTTTTCACCTGCGGTGTTCTGTCATCCACAGGGTAGACATCTCTGGACTGGACATAGGTGGTCTTGCCGTCGGGATCGCAGAAGTAGAAGCAGTTGACCACGAGCGGTGTCATCACATGATCCAGGGTCAGATTCCGGAAAATGATGTTGCTTAGAATCGCATCTTTTCCTCTGCCGCGGCGGGTCTTGATACGCAGGCCTCTGTCCGTATGACGGAAAATGCAGTCCTCCACCGTCAGATTCACCACGCCGCCTGCCATCTCGCTGCCCAGAGTTACAGCACCATGACCGTTCTCCATCAGGCACTGGCGGATGTGGATGTTCTCGGAAGGAGTCTTGTGCTTTTTGCCCATGTAGATTTTGCCGCTCTTGACTGCGATACAGTCATCTCCCAGGGAGAAACGCACGCCCAGGATCTCCACATTTTTGCAGGACTCGGGATCCAGTCCGTCGGTGTTGGGAGAATCGCTGGGATTCTGCACGGTCACACCGATGAATTTCAGATCGTTGCTGAAATAGGGATGCAATGTCCAGGAAGGCGAATTGCAGAAGGTCACTCCCTGTAAAGTCACATTTTTACATCCGCTGATGAAAAACAGTCTGGGGCGGAACGCAATGTTCATGACCTTGGGATCCTTCCACCAGTTTTCCTTAGAAGCGTTGCCGTTGATCTTACCCTGTCCGTAGATCACCACGTCTTCTGCACCGATACCGCAGATGATGCCGGAGAACATAGGTAAGGGATTCCCCTCCCATGTGCCGAGATTGTACTCGTCGGTCTCATCATAGCTTTGTAGCATGCCGGGGAATGTGGGGAATTTCTCTCTGTCGGTAAATGCCTTAAGCTCCGCACCCTCTGCCAGTTCGATACGGATGTGGCTTTTTAAGAACAGGCTGGTAATACGGTAGGTTCCTGCGGGAAAATACACTCTGCTGTTCACCGGGCATGCCATGATGGCAGCCTGGATAAAGTGGGTATCGTCGTGCTCACCGTCACCTTTGGCACCGAATCTGGTCACATCCAGGGTCACATACTCATAATCTGTCTTGAAAGATACTTCACCCTGCTTTTCACCATTCACGTAAGCTTCCACCACATATTTCTGATCCGGCTTTAAATCAAACAAGGAAGTGATGGTCTTCTCTGTAGTGAGGGTGGGCTCACCGTTTAATCGTAATTCTATGGGCTGTTTTGTAAAATACCTGCCGCCGTCTGCGATCTCTATAGTCACACTACGGGCAGTATGCATAATATGTCTGATTTCCATGCGCTGTTTCCTCTCGTTTCTACCTCATGCACTCCTGATATTTTTCCGCTAAAAGTAAATATTCCCCGCATGCCTTCTGTACGGCACCGCAGAATACTTTTTCCGAAGTTTCATCCATAGCGAAGGTTTTCGTTTTTGCATCATAATACTGCTCCAGCATACGCTTCACGGCACCACGGAAATTATCTAAAAGCTCTCTGTAATTCTCATAGATCTCCGGGCTGATCTGCTCTACGGTATGAAGCAGTGCTGCAGTGTAATCCGCGCCGTTTTCCGCGGTGAATTCTCTCTCCGCATGCTTTTTCAGCACACGCATCTGCGCCATGATATCCGGATATCCTTCCTTTTTATTCTCGTTGGTCTCATATGCCGCATATACGGGATATATCAGATCCGCAGCCTGATAAATGTTGCCCAGGCCTGCGCTCTGCTGCACGGCTTCCAGATCGAAAATGCCTTCCTCCGTACGGGGAAGTGCCTTGATTTCCTGAATTGTCATAATTCCTCCTATATAACAAAGGCGTTCTCCTGCACGTTTATTGTAACAAAAGAACGCCGTTTTGTGTATGATCTTTTACAGAGTTACACCCTGCTTGAAAATAGCCATATCATGGAATCCTGCTGCCTCGCTGCATACCTGCCTGCCGGAAGCGGTCTCCACTACCAGATCAAACAAAGCCTTAGTCTCCTCTTCCATGGTCTTATCCTCTACCAGTACGCCGGCATTGAAATCGATCCAGTTGGACTTTTTGCCTGCCAGGCGGGAGTTGGTCGCGATCTTCATGGTAGGAACCGGAGATGCGAAAGGAGTTCCGCGTCCTGTGGTAAACAGTACGATATGTGCTCCTGCGGCTGCCAGTGCGGTAGCTGCTACCAGATCATTGCCCGGTGCGGACAGAAGGTTCAGTCCCGGAGTCTTCACGGTATCGCCATACTGCAGTACGCCCTTAACCAGAGCACTACCGGACTTCTGCGTACAGCCTAAAGACTTATCCTCCAGAGTGGAGATGCCACCCTTTTTGTTACCCGGGGAAGGATTCTCGTAGATGGTCTGATTGTGGCTCTTGAAGTAGTTCTTGAAGTCGTTGATCAGATCTACGGTCTGGTGGAACAGTTCCTCGTTGGCACAACGGTTCATCAGAATGGTCTCTGCTCCGAACATCTCGGGAACCTCGGTCAGGATGGTGGTGCCACCCTTGGAGATCAGCAGATCGGAGAAGCGTCCTACTAAGGGGTTCGCGGTAATGCCGGACAGTCCGTCGCTGCCGCCGCATTTCATGCCGATGACCAGCTTGCTGACGCTGATGGGCTCTCTCTCGAATTTGGATGCGTAATCGATCAGACCCTTGATGATCTCTACGGAGTCTGCGATCTCATCCTCGTGCTCCTGGCACACCAGGAATTTCACACGGTTCTCATCATAATCGCCGATATAAGGCTTCAATACATCAATGTTGCTGTTCTCACAGCCCAGTCCCAGTACCAGAACACCGCCTGCATTGGGATGATTGATCAGGTCTGCCAGAATCTTACGGGTATGCTCCTGATCGTCGCCCATCTGGGAACAACCGTAAGGATGAGGGAATGCGATAACCTCTTCCACACTGCCTTTAACGAATGCATTGGCCTGCTTTGCGATGGCTGTTGCCACGTTGTTGACACAGCCAACGGTGGGGATGACCCAGATTTCGTTACGAACGCCTACTTTACCGTCGGGACGGTTGAAGCCCATGAAGGTCACATCTTCCGTCTTCTTCTCCTCTACGGGAGTGGGATTGTAGGTGTACTCCAACAGATCGCCCAAAGCGGTCTTAACATTATGAGTATGGATCCAGCTGCCCTCTGCGATGTTCTCCTTGGCATTACCGATACGGTAACCATATTTGATGACCTCACCGCCCTCGGGAATGTCACAGATTGCCATCTTATGTCCTGCGGGGATCTCCTCTCTGGCGGTAACGGTCTTAGAACCGTCACCGACAGAGACTGTGATCTTCTCACCGGCAGGAATCGTATTTAATGCTACGACTACATTATCATTGTCATTAATCTTTAAGAAATCTTGCATAATGCTGCCCTCATGCCATTTGCCTTAATATCATCCAGGTATGCTACGACTGCATCGGTAAGTCCGGGAACCTTGTTCAGATCCTGACCGAAGAAGTCTTCATTCCCCAGGAAGGAAGTTACGAACGTCTGCGTATCCTTCTCACAGTTCGCTGCGAAGAACTCCAGAACTGCCTTGTCATCCATGATGTTGTATTCCTGACCGTCTCTGTGACCGATCAGAGCCTTATCGCGGATCTCGGTACCGGTATAGAAAGCCATCAGTGCTGCGATGGAGAAGGTCAGATGAGCGGGAAGCTTACCGGTCTTCTCAACATAGCCTAACAGGCTGGGCATACATCTTGCTCTCCACTTGGATACGGAATTTAAGGAGATTGCAAGCAGTGCATGGTCTACGTAAGGGTTATTGAAACGGTTTACAACCTCACCTGCGAACTGCTTCAGCTCCTCCTCCGGCAGAGACAGGGTAGGGATCACTTCGTCATAAATGGTCTTCAGCATGAAGTTACGGATATCGTCATCCTGCATGGACTGTCTTACGATGTCGTTGCCGCACAGATAGGAAGCCAGTACAAAGGAAGTATGTGCGCCGTTTAAGATACGAACCTTTCTCTGTTTGTAAGGTTTCTGGTTGTCAGTGAAGATAACAGGAAGTCCTGCATCGGGAAGAGGGAACTCCTTGCTGATATCCTTAGCAGACTCGATAACCCACAGAGCGAACGGCTCACCGGTTACCATGATGTGATCTTCATAGCCCAGCTTCTCCCACTCTTCCTGTTCCGTGGCACGGGGATAACCGGTAATGATACGGTCAACCAGAGTAGAGGTGAATACGCATGCCTCATCTACCCACTTTTTGAATTCATCGCCCAATCCCCACAGCTCGATCAGCTGCATTACACACTTCTTTAACATAATACCGTTGTCATCGATCAGCTCTACGGGAAGCATTACCAGTCCCTTGCTCATGTCACCCTTGAAAGTCTCAAATCTGTGATATAAGAACTTGGTCAGCTTGCCGGGGAAAGTCTTGGGAGGCTCTAATTCAAACTTATCGGTATCATCATATACGATACCTGCCTCAGTGGTGTTGGATACTACGAAACGTAAGGTATCGATCTCGGCAAGTCCCATGTACTTGTCATATTCATTATAAGTGTCTACTGCGTCTGCAACGCTGGTTACGATTCTATTGATGATCTTGGCTTCACCGTTCACATTACCGCGAAGAGATACAGTGTACTGGCAGTCCTGCTTGTGGAACATATCCAGATTGCCGAACTCGATGGGTTTGATCAGAACGATGTCTCCGTCGAACTTACCCTGCTCGTTAGCGATATCGATCATGTAATCTACGAATCCACGTAAGAAATTACCCTCACCGAACTGTACGACCTTGATAGGTCTCTCCTTTTTACCGGTCTTTGCCTTGTTTAAGATATCCATTTTGTCCTCCATTCTACGCTTAGCGTATCCTATCTGCACCGTCTTACGGCACTCTGTTACCTGCACTTACGCTCCCCGACACGCCTTGCAAACAAATCTAAATTGTAGGAAGTTTATGTAAGTACTTTCATAAATCATTTTACTTCAAAAAAATGGTTTCGTCAATCACCAAAAACAGAAAGTTTTATTTTCATGAAACCACCGATTTTATCAACAATATTTCACTTTGATATTTTTTTGGCATATGAGAAGTTGAAAAAGTATCTTGAAAAAAAAGAAGTCTTTCGTTATAATTCAAATATAGCTTTTTGTGTAACTACTTACAGTTTTCTTACAAATTCTGTTACATAGAAGCAGAGAGGAAGCCACAGATGACAATTTATGATATTTCTGAGAAGGCCGGTGTCTCTATTGCTACTGTTTCCCGCGTGCTCAACGGAAGCAACAATGTAAGCGAGAAAACCAAGAAAAAAGTTCTAGATGTAATCAACCAGTATGAGTACACTCCCAATGCGTTTGCCCGAGGACTGGGGCTCAACACGATGAAGACCATCGGTATTATGTGTGCCGACAGTTCCGATCTGTATTTAGCCAAGGCGATCTATTATATCGAACAGAAGCTTCGTGCCAACGGCTATGACAGTATCCTGTGCTGTACCGGTTATGATCTGGCTACCAAAGCCAGCTCCATGAACCTTCTGATCACCAAAAAGGTGGACGGCATTATATTGGTAGGTTCCAACTTTATTTATGAAAAGGAAGAAGACAACAAATACATTACAGATGCCTCCGCGCAGGTTCCTGTAATGCTGTTAAATGCAGCGATGGATGCTCCAAATGTATACAGTGTTGTCTCGGATGATTTTACTTCCATGTATGACGCTACCATGGAAATGATCCGCTCCGGTGTGGAAGATATTCTGTATTTCTATAATTCTACTTCCTACAGTGGTAAGAAAAAGCTGGCAGGCTACCGTGCCGCCATGGAAGAAAAGGGACTTCTCACCAACGGAAGCTTCCTGCAGCTCTATCAGGGATCCCACGAGGATATTCCCGCCATGGCCGATCAGTTGAAAAAGCTCCATGCAAAAGGAATCTCTTTCCACGGTGTTATCGCCGCTGACGATTCCCTGGCTCTGGGTGCTCTGAAATACGGCCGGGAAATGGGACTTCGCATTCCGGAAGATCTGTCCATTATCGGTTATAACAATTCCATGCTGGTAAGCTGCTGTGATCCGGAACTGACTAGCATCGACAATAAATTAGAGACGCTCTGCCAGCATCTGATCACAACTCTGATGGGTGTCCTGGAAGGAAACGAGATGCCGAAAAAGACCGTGTTCTCCGGAGAACTGGTAAAACGCGGCACCACAAAATAATTTTTTCTTTACAGCAATGACAGCAATGGGGTAGCTGAAAATACCCTTTAGTATATTTATGGAGGATTTTAAAATGAAAGCATTTATGGACAAGGACTTTCTGTTAGAGACTGAGACAGCCAGGAAGCTGTTCCACGACTACGCAGAAAAAACACCGATTCTGGATTACCATTGTCATATTAATCCCAGGGA
>OGYL01000202.1_pt1 | contig 43222 bp, 38 predicted proteins | sample 1576541 | NCBI WGS metagenome assembly OGYL01 (sample SAMEA3541551, study PRJEB24748) | human gut metagenome | biome: human gut; feature: human-associated habitat; material: faeces | place: China | collected 2012 | reverse complement strand
CATTTGACGTAAGGTTTAAAAAAATAACCATCCATCACGACGAACGATGAACGAAAAACGATAAAAGGAGAAATATACCATGTCACTATTCACGGTCAAAGAAGGGAAGAAAATGCGCTGCGGCTATACGACCGGGTCCTGTGCGGCCGCGGCGGCCAAGGCGGCGGCCATCATGGTCCTGACCGGGCGCCGCGTCGAAGCCATATCCTTGCAGACGCCGCAGGGGACGGTCCTCCAGCTCATCCCGGAAGACGTCTCTTTCGGTCCCCAGTCGGCGACGTGCGCCATCCGCAAGGACAGTGGCGACGACCCGGATATCACTGACGGCATGCTGGTCTACGGGACCGTCGAAAAGACGCCGTCCGGCCTGTCCATTGTCGGCGGCATCGGCGTCGGCCGCGTGACCCAGCCCGGCCTGGCCTGTGCCGTCGGCGATTGGGCCATCAACCCCGTGCCGCGCCGCATGATTACCGAAGCCCTGCAAGCGGCTTGCCGGCAGTGCGGCTATACGGGCGGCCTGCGCCTGAACTTGTCCATCCCCGAGGGCCAGCGCCTGGCCCAGAAGACCTTCAACCCGTGCCTGGGCATCGTCGGCGGCCTGTCCGTCCTGGGGACGTCGGGCATCGTCGACCCTATGAGTGAACAGGCCCTGGTCGATACGATCCATACGGAAATGGATTCCCGCCGCGCTGCCGGCCAGACCCATTTATTGGCCTTTTTCGGCAATTACGGCGTCGATTTCAGCCGCGACCATCTGGGCGTCGACGTCAGCCAGCGCGTGACCATCAGCAACTATGTCGGCGAAACCCTTGATTATGCCGCCTACAAAGGCTTTTCCGACGTCCTGGTCATCGGCCATATCGGCAAATTGGTCAAAGTCGCCCAAGGCATCATGAATACCCATTCCCATTATGCCGACGGCCGCACGACCCTCCTGGCCCTGGAAGCCGTCTTTGCCGGTGCCTCACGGCAGCTGGCCCGTCAGATTTACGACAGCCTGACGACGGATGAAGCCGTGCGCCTGCTGAAGGAACAAAACCTGCTGGAACCGGTCATGGCCGCAGTCTGTGAGAAAATCGAGGCCTATATGGACCAGCGGACCCATGGTGAAATCCCGACGGCGGCCGTCGTCTTTTCCAATGCCTACGGCGTCCTGGGCCTGACGTCGCGGGCCAAAGAATTTCTTGCATTGCATACGAAGGGGGAACTACGATGATACACTTTGTCGGCGCCGGTCCCGGTGCTGTCGACCTCATTACCGTCCGCGGCCAGAAATTACTGGAAACAGCGGACCAGATTATTTACGCCGGCTCCCTGGTCAACCCACAGCTGCTGGCCTGTGCCAAAGAAGGCTGCCGCATCCTCGACAGCGCCGGCATGACGTTGGAAGCCGTCGTGGCGGCCATGGAAGAAGGGGAGGGCCAGGGCTGGATGACCGTCCGCCTGCATACGGGCGATCCATCAGTCTATGGCGCCATCCGCGAGCAGATGGACATCCTCGCCCAGAAGGGCATCGCCTATGACGTCGTACCCGGTGTCAGCTCCTTCTGTGCCGCTGCCGCGTCCCTCCAGGCCGAATATACCCTGCCGGGCATCAGCCAGTCGGTCATCATCACCCGCATGGAAGGGCGGACGCCCGTGCCGGATAAGCAGAAAATCGCCGATTACGCCGCTCATCAGGCGACGATGGTCATTTTCCTCAGCGCATCCCTCTTGGACGGCCTCCAGGCCGAACTCCTGCGCGGCGGCTATGCGGCAGATACGCCGGCAGCCATCGTCTACAAAGCATCATGGCCAGAAGAACAGACTTATACCTGCACGGTCGGCACCCTGGCTGAAACGGCCCGGCGCCATGCCATTTCCAAGACGGCTCTCATCGTCGTCGGCAAGGTGCTGGGGCCGGCTTATGACCGCAGCCTTTTGTATCATCCGGCCTTTACCCACGGCTGCCGCCAGGCGGCGCCGGAGGACCAGCAGTACGGCGACCACATCGGTCAGGAGACGGAACCATGAAAGCCGTCGTCCTGTCCTTTACCCAGGCCGGGACGGCCCTGGGCTGCCGCGTCGCTGCCTGCTTGCGGGGAGGCGGCTGGGACGTCCGCCAGGCGTCGCTGAAGAAATTCGCTGTCGTCCAGGAAGGGGTCCTGCCGTTTACACCCAATCTCCACGATGAAGAGGCCCGGGCTTTTGAAGCGGCCCGGCTGGTCGTCTTCATCGGCGCCGCAGGCATTGCCGTCCGCACTATTGCGCCCTTTATCCGCCATAAAGACCTGGACCCGGCCGTCCTGGTCATCGACGAGAAGGGCCAGTTCGTCATCCCCATCCTGTCCGGTCATATCGGCGGCGCCAATGCCATCGCCCGCCGTCTGGCTGCAGAACTGGAAGGCCAGGCCGTCGTGACGACGGCGACCGATGTCAACGCCTTGTTCGCCGTCGATGAATGGGCGGCCCGCCAGGGCCTGCGCCTGTCGTCCCTGAACGATGCCAAGGCCTTTGCCGCTGCCATACTGGAAAAGGGCGCTGCCGGCGTGTACAGCGATTTCCCCCTGCAGGGGCCGCTGCCGCCGGGCCTGGTCTATGCCTTCCATGGCGACGCCGGCCTGGTGATCACGACCAAAGCCCACGTGCCCGTGTTCCGCACGACTGTCGTCGCCCGGCCGGTCATCGTCCACATCGGCATCGGCTGCCGCAAGGGTACGCCGGCCAAAGACATCGCTTATTGGGTCAATGCCGTCCTACAGCGGGCCAACTTGTCGCCCGACGCCATTGCCGACGTCAGCTCCATCGACGTCAAGCAGGATGAAGCCGGTCTCTTGGCCTTTGCCAAGGCCCAGCAATGGCCGCTGCACTTCTTTACGGCCGATGAACTCAATGCCGTGCCAGGCGACTTTACGGCGTCCGATTTCGTCAAACAGACTGTCGGCACGGATAACGTCTGCGAACGGGCTGCCGTCCTGGCCAGCCATCAAGGGACCCTCATCGTCACCAAACAGAGCCGCCGCGGCATCACCGTAGCCGTAGCCTGCGAACGCTACCAGGTCCGGTTTGCATGTTGAAAGGAGAAAGGTTATGAAACATCGTATTTATGTCGTCGGCATCGGACCGGGTTCCCTGCAGGGCATGACCCTGCAGGCCCGGGAAATCCTCGATGGCTGCGACTGCATCGTCGGTTACGACACCTATATTGATTTGATACGTCATTATGTTCCTGATAAAGAATTCGTCACGACGGGCATGACCAAAGAAGTCGAACGCTGCCGCATGGTCCGGGACCGGGCCAAGCAGGGGCAGACCGTGGCCATCGTGTCCAGCGGCGATGCCGGGATTTACGGCATGGCCGGCATCATGCACGAAGTGGCTGCCGATGACGACGTCGACATCGTCGTCATTCCCGGCGTGACCGCTGCCAGCGCCGGTGCGGCCCTGCTCGGTGCGCCGCTGGTCGCCGATACGTGCCTCATTTCCCTCAGCGATTTACTGACGCCGTGGGAAAAAATCGCCAACCGCCTCGACTGTGCCGCTGCCGGCGACTTCGTCATCTGCCTGTACAATCCGGCCAGCAAGAAGCGGGCAGACTATCTGGAAAAGGCCTGTGACATCATCTTGCGCCATCAGCCAGCCGATACGCCGGCCGGCATCGTCCGCAATATCGGCCGCGAAGGCCAGGAAGTGACGGTCCTGACCCTGGGCGAACTGCGCAAGATGCGCCTGGATATGTTCTGTACGGTCTTCATCGGCAACAGCCAGACCCGGAACATCCATGGCAAACTGGTCACACCGCGGGGATATCACTTATGAGGAGCCCCGTATGGATTGCCGGCGGCACGACAGAAGGGCGGAAACTAGCCCATTATGCCGACTGCTGTCATATCCGGGCTTACGTGTCCGTCGCCACCGATTACGGCGCTTCGTTAGTGCCTGAAAGCCCTTTCGTGACCGTCGTGACCGGCCGCATGGACGAAGGGGAGATGGAAACCTTTCTCCGGGAACAGGCTATCGCTCAGGTCATCGATGCGACCCATCCCTATGCGACAGTCGTGACGGCCAATATCCGCCAGGCCTGTGCTGCCGTCGGCGTCCCGTACCGCCGCATCCAGCGCCGGCGCGGCCGCTATGAGGACCAGGTTGGCTGCATCGCCGTCCATTCCGTCGGCGAAGCTGTCGAAGTCCTGAACCACACGACGGGGCCCATCTTCTTGACGACAGGCAGTAAGGACTTGGATTCCTTTGCCCAGATTCCCGATTATGCCCAGCGCATCTACGCCCGCATCCTGCCCGTCCGTCCGTCGTTGGACCGGGCCCTGGATCTAGGCTACCTGCCGGCCCACGTGATTTGTATGCAGGGCCCCTTCACGACCGAACTCAATGCGGCCATGTTCCGCCAGACCGGCGCTCACTACGTCGTCACCAAGAACTCCGGCCACACCGGCGGCTTTCAGGAAAAATTAGAAGCTGCCAGACAAACAGGTGCCACGGTCATCGTCATCGAACGGGGAGAGTAATGACAAGAAAGCAACCTCTCCGGCTCTTTGAGCCACCTCCAGCTCAGCTCTCCGTTTTGGCAACTGCCCTGCGCTTCCCTACGGTCAGCACCTGACGGGCTAAAAAAGGCCTATGAGGGGAGGCTTAAGAGCAAGGCTCCCCTCATAGGGGAGCTGTCAGCGCAGCTGACTGAGAGGTTGCTTTTTACACATATCTATTCAGGCAAATAGGGAAGACGCAGTTCGCGAAAAATAGCCCCGTTCGGGAAATTTTTGCGAGCGAGGGTTACTCGAAGTGATGTTGTCCGTTTGAAACTGTTGCCGCACCGCGGCATCTGAGTCCGAGCGGACTGCGACCTGCGGGCGCCCATGAAAGGAGACATACCATGCACGTATATATTATCGGCACAGGGCCCGGCAATCCGGCTTTGTTGACGGGGCAGGCCAAAGCGGCCATAGAGGCTTCGCCCATCCTCGTCGGCGACAAGCGGATGCTGGCGCCTTTTGCGGCTTCCGGGAAGCGCCTGGTCGCGACGTACCGGCGTGACGATATTTGTCAGCTTGCCGCTTCTTTGTCCGATGAGGAAGGGCCCATGGCCATCCTCGTGTCCGGCGACGTCGGCTTTTTCAGCCTGGCCGCCTTGCTCACGGACATCCCTGGCTGCACGGTGACCCGCATCGCCGGTATCAGCAGCCTCGTCTACTTTGCGGCCGCCTTGCAGACGACGTGGAACGACGCCTTTATCGTCAGCCGCCATGGCCGCCGGGAATCCCTCGTCGCCGCCGTCCGCCAGCATCGGAAAGTCTTCGTCCTGACAGGCGGGTCCGATTCACCGGCCGCCTTGTGCCGGGAACTCTGCCAGGCCGGCCTGGATATGGTGTCCGTAGCCATTGGCTGCGACTTATCTTATGACAATGAAAACATCCTCCGCGGGACGGCTGCCGATTTCACCGACCGTCCCGCCGATTCCCTGGCCGTCATGATGGTAGAAAACGAAAAGGCCCGGCCCTGGGTGCGGCCCGTCCACGGTCTGCCCGATGAAGCCTTCCTGCGCGGCAAAGCGCCCATGACCAAGCAGGAAATCCGCAGCGTCGTCCTGTCCAAACTGGCTCCGGAAGCAGACGCCGTCGTCTGTGACATCGGGGCCGGTACTGGTTCGTGCACGGTCGAACTGGCCTTGCAGGCTCCTTTTGGCCACGTCTATGCCTTTGAAATCAATGAAGAGGCCCTGACTGTATTGCAGCAGAATATCGGCCATTTCGGCCTGACTAACGTCACCGTCGTCGCCGGCGATGCCAGCCAGACCTTGAAAACCTTGGACATCGCACCGGATTACGCCTTCATTGGCGGGACCAAAGGCAATCTGGCATCCATCCTCGATGACTTGTATGACAAGAATGAAGCCTGCCGCATGGTCATTACGGCCATCAGCCTGGAAACCCTGGCCGCCGTCACCGCTTATTACGCCGCCCGTAACGGATACCAGCTGGACATCACCCAGGTCAGCGCGGCCCGCAGCAAACGAGTCGGCCAGCATCATCTCATGATGGCCCAGAACCCGGTATATATCATGACAGCTGTCCGTCAGGACGCAGGGGAAGCTTAGACCCAGACTGTCGCACAAAGGTTTCTGCCACCTTGCAAGGGGCCTTTGCTGGAAGAACTCCTCAGTCGGCTATGCTGCCAGCTCCCCTTCTCAGGGGAGCCTTGTTGCGAACTGCGAAGGCGGGCCGCCTAGCCACAGCTGTCCGTTTTGGCAACCGTCTTGCGCCTCTCGCTGGTCGGCACCTGACGGGCCAAAAAGGCTTAGGACGGCCCCTACAAAGTGACCTGCGGCCTGCCGGGGTCTTTGCTTTTTCGATGAACGATGAACGACCTACGATGAACGACTTTACATTCACGAAAGGAGATCCTCATGCCCTCATCTATACAAGGAACGCCGGTTCCACGGCTGCTTTTGGCAGCTCCCAGCAGCGGCAGCGGCAAGACGACGGTGGTCTGCGCTTTGTTACAGGCCCTCAAGGACCGCGGCCTGTCGCCGGCTGCTTTCAAGAGTGGTCCTGATTATATCGACCCCATGTTCCACCGCCGGGTCCTGGATACGCCGTCGTATAATCTGGACCTCTTTCTCCTCGGCCGCCACGAGCCGGGCGCCGCAGCTGCCCGGGAGACGCTGCTGTGCCATGGTGCTGCGGCTGATGTAGCCATTTTGGAAGGGGCCATGGGCTACTACGACGGCGTCGGCACGGGTTCGGAGGCCAGCGCCTATGAATTGGCCGCAGCGACAGATACGCCGGTCGTCCTCGTCGTCGACGGCCGCGGTGCCGGCCTGTCGCTGGCAGCCGTCTTGCAGGGAATGGCTGCTTTCCGGGCTGACAGCCACGTCGTCGGCTTCATCGTCAACCGCATCAAGCCCATGGTCTATGAGCATTTCAAAGGGGCCTGGGAAAAGGCATCGGGCCTGAAAGCCCTGGGCTGCTTCCCGGATATGCCGGACTGCACTTTTTCCAGCCGCCATCTGGGACTGGTCACAGCCGATGAAATTACTGACCTCCAAGGGAAAATGGCCGCTTTGGCCGCCCAGGCCGAAAAGACTATCGCCATTGATGAACTCCTGGCTTGTGCCCGCCAGGCAGCGCCTTTGACCGGGTCTGGCAGTCCGGCCTTTCATCCCGATCCTGGCCGGGCCGTCCTGGCCATCGCCCGGGACGAAGCCTTCTGTTTCTATTATGAAGACAGCCTCCAGGTCCTGCAGCAGGCCGGCGCGGACCTGGTCTTTTTCAGTCCCCTCCACGACGGGGAACTGCCGCCTTGTGACGGTCTCTATCTCGGCGGCGGCTATCCCGAACTGTATGCCCAGGCCTTGAGCCAGAACGCGTCGATGCGTGCATCCCTTCGCCGTGCCTTGGACGCCCGGCTGCCGTGCATCGCCGAATGTGGGGGATTCATGTATCTCCATCAGGCCTTTCGCGACAGCCAGGACCGCCTGTGGCCCTGGGTCGGCGCCGTACCTGGCGAAACCTTCATGACCTCGTCCCTGAAGCGTTTCGGTTACGTCACCCTGAAGGCTGAAAAAGACAATCTGCTCTGCTGCGCTGGCGACACCGTGACGGCCCACGAATTCCACTATTCAGACAGCACGGACAACGGCCATGATTTTACGGCTTATAAGGCCGGGAGCCAGCGCCATTGGCCCTGCATCATGGCGAACGACCACTTCATCGGCGGCTATCCCCACATCCATTTCCTGGGGAAAAGGGACTGGGCCGCCCGCTTCGTCGCAGCCTGCATCCATCGAAAGGAAGGAACTCATGAAAATTGAACACATTTTACCAGCCGATATCGAACGGCGCAGCATGGAAATCATTGAAGACGAATTAGGCGACATCATCCTGCCGCCAGACGAAAAGGATATCATCAAGCGCGTCGTCCACACCAGTGCCGACTTTGACTATGTCCGCAACCTGCGTTTCAGCCCTGGCGCCGTCGATCAGGCCTTGACGGCCCTGAAAGGCGGCTGCACCATCGTGACCGATACCAACATGGCCTGCATGGGTATCAGCCAGCCGGGTCTAAAAAAACTGGGCTGCCGCAAAGTCTGCTTCATGGCCGATGAAGACGTAGCTGCCGCTGCTAAAGCGCAGGGGACGACGCGGGCCCAGGCTTCCATGGATAAAGCCGCAGCCCTCGAAGGGCCGGTCATCGTCGCCGTCGGCAATGCCCCGACAGCCCTCCTGCGCCTGCGGGAACTCATCGATGCCGGGAAGATGCGGCCGGCCCTGATCATCGGCGTCCCTGTCGGTTTCGTCAACGTCGTCTATGCCAAAGAAGTCATCATGGAAGCCGGCATTCCCTACATCGTCGCCAAAGGCCGAAAAGGGGGCAGCACCATCGCCGCCGCCATCTGCAATGCCCTCATCTACCGCCTGACGAGAGAATAGGTGGGACGCCCTCTGGGCGTCCCGCAGGGCAGCCCGCTGTGAGATTCCATCATAGCCCATTCTGGTATAATGGTGGATTTTTACGAGCCACGAACCACGAGCCACGAGCCACGGCTTTTTCCTCGGACTCAGATGCGGCATTCCGCCGCGACAAACTCAAAGTAACAACGATGCTTGGGGAAGCCCTCAGCACGTAGCGGGCCGCCCGCCGCTGCTATCCGTTCGGGCAATCGTCCTGCATCGGATGGGGCAGAAAGGCTCTGGGACGGCCCCTGCGGTATCGCATACAGGCGATGAGGCTTGCAAAATATGGCAAAAGGTGATTAAATTATATATGTGTTGAATTTTGACAAATGATTCCGATTTGTCACGCTAAAAATATCTGCAAGGAGTGTCAGTATGAAAATCAGTGCCGAAGAAATAAAGAAGATCGCACTGTTGTCCCGCCTGGAAGTCAAGGAAGACCAGATGGAAACGGTCGGGAAACAGCTGAACGACATTTTATCGTACATGGATCTCTTGAGCCAAGTCGATGTGACCGATGTCAAGCCGACGGCCCATGCCGTATCCATGTCCAACGTCATGCGCGACGACGTTCCCCAGCCGTCACTGGCCAATGAAAAAGCGCTTCAGAATGCGCCGGAACAGGCTGATGGCTATTTCAAAGTTCCGAAAGTCATCCAGGATTAACAGGGAGGCGTATGTATGTTAACCATCCATGAACTGCATGAAAAACTGGTCAACGGCGACGTATCGGCTGTCGAATTGACCAAGGCTTTTCTTGCACATAAAGATACAGTAGAACCGAAAGTACAGGCGTTTTTATCGGATAACCGCGACTATGCCCTGGAAGCGGCTGCCGCTGTCGATGCCAAAATCGCAGCCGGTGAAGCCATCAGTGACCTCGCCGGGATTCCCGGTGCCATCAAGGACAACATCTGCATCAAAGGTCAGAAGGCTACGTGTGCATCGAAGATGCTGGAAAATTTCAAATCGCCGTACAATGCGACGGTCATCGAAAAATTGATGGCTGCTGATTATGTCAGCCTGGGCAAGACCAATATGGACGAATTCGCCATGGGCAGTTCGACAGAAAACTCGGCTTTCCAGCTGACTCATAACCCGTGGAACCTCGATTGCGTCCCCGGTGGTTCGTCCGGCGGTTCGGCTGCCGCTGTCGCTTCGGGCGAAACGGTCTGGGCCCTCGGTTCGGATACAGGCGGATCCGTCCGTCAGCCGGCTTCGTACTGCGGTGTCGTCGGCCTCAAACCGACATACGGCCTCATTTCCCGTTATGGCCTCATCGCCTTTGCGTCGTCTCTGGACCAAATCGGTACTTTCACCAACGACGTAGCTGACTGCGCCATCGTCCTCAATGCCATCGCCGGTCACGATGCCAAGGACTCGACGTCCATTCCCCAGGCTGAAAAAGATTACAAACAGGCCCTGGTCAATGACGTCAAGGGTATGAAAATCGGCGTCCCGGAAGAATTCTTCGGTGAAGGCCTCGATGCTGACTGCCGCAAGGCCCTGGAAGACGCTATCGAAACGTATAAGAAACTCGGTGCTGAAATCGTACCGGTCAGCATGCCCCACATGAAATACGGCATCGCTGCTTACTATATCATCGCGCCGGCCGAAGCCAGCTCCAACCTGGCCCGTTATGACGGCGTCGGCTTTGGCATGCGCGTCGACGGCAAGGATATCGTCGACATGTACATCAAGACCCGTACGAAAGGCTTTGGCGACGAAGTCAAACGCCGTATCCTCCTCGGGACCTACGTCCTCAGCTCGGGCTATTACGACGCTTATTATCTGCGGGCCATGAAGGTCCGTACTCTGATCAAACAGGACTACGACGAAGCCCTGAAGAAATGCGACGTCCTGCTCACGCCGACGGCACCGGATACGGCCTTCAAAATCGGCCAGAACAGCGACAATCCGCTGGCTATGTACCTCGGCGACGTCTGCACGGTCACGTTGAACCTGGCCGGCCTGCCGGGCCTCAGCATTCCCTGCGGCTATAAGAACGGCCTGCCCATCGGCATGCAGCTCATCGGCAAGGCCCTGGACGAAGCAACGCTGCTTCGCGTGGCCTATACGTTTGAACAGAATCGGACGGACCTTCGCAAGCCGTCGCCCATGGGGGAGGTTGAACTTTAATGAAATACGAATCCGTTATCGGCTTGGAAGTCCATGTCGAATTAAAAACGAAAACCAAGATTTTCTGCGGCTGCAGCACGGAATTCGGCGCCGAACCGAATACCCACGTCTGCCCGGTCTGCTTAGGCCTGCCCGGCGTCCTGCCCGTACTCAATAAAGAAGTATTGCATTATGCCGTCAAAGCCGGCCTGGCCCTGCATTGCGACATCCTGCCGTTCAGCAAATTCGACCGCAAGAACTACTACTATCCCGATTTGCCGAAGAACTTCCAGACGTCCCAGTTCGACCTGCCGATTTGCAAAGGTGGCTACATCGATATCGACGTCGACGGCAAACAGCGCCGCATCCATTTGACCCGTATCCATATGGAAGAAGACGCAGGCAAGCTCGTCCACAGCGGCGGCAGCATTGCCAACTCTGATTCGACCAGCGTCGACTATAACCGTACGGGCGTACCGCTCCTGGAAATCGTCGGCGAACCGGAACTGCGCAGCGGTGCCGAAGCCAGAGCGTATCTGGAAAAACTGCGCTCCATCATGCAGTACCTCGGCGTTTCCGACTGCCGCCTCGAAGAAGGCAGTATGCGCTGTGACGCTAATATCTCCGTCCGTCCCGTCGGTTCGGATAAATTGGGGACCAAGACGGAAATCAAGAACATCAACTCCTTCAGCGCCGTCCAGAAGGGGATTGAATACGAAGCCGTCCGCCAGGCTCAGATCCTCGACGAAGGCGGTACGATCCAGCAGGCTACGCGCGGCTGGGATGAAGCCAAGGGCATTACCATCCTCCAGCGCGTCAAAGAAGGGGACAGCGATTACCGTTACTTCCCGGAACCGGACCTCATTCCTATCGAAGTGTCGCCGGAATACATCGAACAGGTCCGCCAGGAACTGCCGGAAATGCCCGATGCCCGCTGCCAGCGCTTCCAGGATGAATTGGGCTTGTCCGAATACGACGCCAACTTGCTGACCCTGGAAAAACAGACAGCCGATTACTTTGAAGCCGTCGTCAAAGAAGGCGTCGATGCCAAAGAAGCAGCCAACTGGATGCTCGGCGAATTCGCCAAGAAACTGAACGAAGAAAACATCGACATTTCCGCTTCGCCAGTCAAACCGGCTGACCTGGCTGGCCTCTTGAAACTCATCGCTAAAGGGACCATCTCCGGCAAGATCGCCAAGAAAGTCCTGCCGGAAATGTGGAAGTCCGGCAAAGCAGCCGACGTCGTCGTCAAAGAACAGGGTCTGGTCCAGATCACCGATACAGGTGCCCTGGAAGACATGGTCAAAAAAGTCATCGCTGCCAACCCGCAGTCCGTCGCCGACTATAAAGCCGGCAAGAAGAAAGCCATCGGCTTCCTCGTCGGCCAGATCATGAAAGAAACAAAAGGCCGGGCCAACCCCGGCGTCGTCAACCAGCTGTTGACCAAGAATTTACAGTAAAAGATAGTTTGCAGCTAAAAAGGGACATCGCATGAAGGCCTATGCCATCATGCGATGTCCCTTTCTCTTTATAGTTTGTAGTACAGATTTTGTAGTTTTCAGAGAAAAACTTTAAATTTAAAGCCATCCACTAACAACTAACTGCTAGCCACTAACAACTTAAAAGAGCTTGTCGTCGTGCGACAAGCTCTTTTTTATATTATTCTTCCGGATGGAGCAGTTTATGGATGGCCGTGCTGGTCGGCAGGGTTTCCGTTTCTTCACCGTCTGTCGTATAGAGCAGGGGCGCGCCGAAGGTCTGGCCCTGGAGCATGGCTTCTTTGGCGATTTTGCCGATAGGATGTGGGATGACCGTTGCGTCGTGATGGGCTTCGTGGAAGGCTTTAGCTGCATCTTCCAGGGCCTGGATATCTTCTTTCGTCTGGACGGGGACAGCCAGTTCAAAGGTCTTGGCTTCCAGGTCCCAGCGGCTTTCCATCTTCTGGACGAGTTCGTCGGCTTTGGCGCCCTGGTCGGCGCGGATGACGATGATGGGGACACTGCCCAGGTCGACGGCCTGACCGGCGATGTCGTCGATGTCATCTTCGTCGAGGCTGCCTTCGATTTTGACGGCGTCGATGAGGGCCGAACGGATGGCAAAGCGTAGGATCGTCGCGTAGTCGTTGTCGGTCTGGTACATTTCCGGCAGCTTGCTCTTATCGCACGAGAAGAGGACCGACGGCTGTTCAGCATCACGGGCAATGAACAGCAGGGCGTTCCAGAGCTGGGACAAATTGATGGTCCCGTTGAAACAGCCGGCATCAAAGGCAATCATATCGTAAGGTTTCTTTAAGATTTCGTCGATTCGGTCCTGCAAATCTTCGATAGTTTCACATTCCAAGGGAACGGCGATGAAGGGATGGTCCGATTCAAAATGAATACTCATTGCACTAGGCATATATTATTACCTCCTAAGTCGTATTATCTTTATTGTACTCGGAATATGACTTGTTGGCAATGGCTATAAAAAAACGTTGACAAATCATCTCGTTTCTTGTATAATGTTTTTTGTTGGCGGGGCATAGCGCAGTTTGGTAGCGCACCTGGCTTGGGACCAGGGGGTCGCAGGTTCAAATCCTGCTGCTCCGACCATTACCGACCGATGCGGGTGTAGCTCAGTGGTAGAGCGCCAGCCTTCCAAGCTGGTTATGTGGGTTCGATTCCCATCACCCGCTCCATTTTTTGAGACTCAGTAGCTCAGCTGGATAGAGCAACAGCCTTCTAAGCTGTGGGTCTAGGGTTCGAATCCCTACTGGGTCACCACTTACTTGCGCCTATAGCTCAGGGGATAGAGCACCGGTCTCCGGAACCGGGTGCGAAGGTTCGAATCCTTCTAGGCGCACCAAAAAAATAGTGAAAAGGACCCCGCACGAAGGCTTTTGCCATCATGCGGGGTCCTTTTTCATTTTATAGTTTGTATAATCTGGTTTTAAATTGTTAACCATCCGCTAACTGCTGCATGGTAGGGAATACACAAAATTCACAGCGGGACGCCCTCTGGGCGTCCCCTACAGCAAAAAAGGGATTGTCGCATGTGCGACAATCCCTTTTCTATATCTTACACTAAACCTTGTTCAATCATGACGTCGGCGACTTTCATGAAGGCCGTGATGTTGGCACCGGCGACGTAGTTGTCGGGGACGCCGTATTTTGCGGCGTTGTCACGGGATTCTTCAAAGATGTTGCGCATAATGTCTTTGAGGGTAGCGTCGACTTTTTCAAAGGGCCAGGACAGGCGTTCCGAGTTCTGAGCCATTTCCAGGGCCGATACGGCGACGCCGCCGGCATTTGCAGCTTTGGCCGGCGCAAAGAGGACGCCGTGTTCCTGGAAGTAAGCCATAGCGTCGAGGGTCGACGGCATGTTGGCGCCTTCGCCGATGGCTTTTACGCCGTTCTGGACGAGGATTTTAGCCGATTCCAGGTCGATTTCGCCCTGTGTAGCGCAGGGGAGGGCGATGAAGGCCGGGATTTTCCACATATCGCGGCTGTTTTCGTGGTATTCTGCATCCGGATGGGTTTCGATGTATTCTTTGATGCGGCCGCGGCGGACTTCTTTGATGTCCTTGACGGTTGCGACGTCGATGCCATTGGCGTCATAGATATAGCCGCTGGAGTCGGAGCAGGTGACGACCTTGGCACCCAGGGCCTGGGCTTTTTCGATGGCATAGATGGCGACGTTGCCCGAACCGGAAACGATGACCGTCTTGCCTTTGATGTCGATGTTCTTGTTGTCCAGCATATCCTTGACGAAATAGAGGAGACCATAGCCGGTAGCTTCTGTACGGGCGAAGCTTCCGCCGTAATCAATGCCTTTGCCTGTGAGTACGCCGGCATCGAAAGCGTCCTGGATGCGTTTGTACTGGCCATAGAGGAAGCCGATTTCACGGGCGCCGACGCCGATGTCGCCAGCCGGTACGTCGATGTTGGGGCCGATGTGGCGGCACAGTTCGGTCATGAAGCTCTGGCAGAAATGCATGACTTCCCGGTCCGATTTGCCTTTCGGGTCGAAGTCCGAGCCGCCTTTGCCGCCGCCGATGGGAAGGCCGGTCAGGGCGTTCTTGAAGATCTGTTCAAAAGCCAGGAACTTCAAGATGCTCAGGTTGACGCTCTTGTGGAAGCGCAGGCCGCCTTTGTAAGGGCCGATGGCGCTGTTGGCCTGGACGCGGTAGCCGCGGTTGACGTGGAAGACGCCGTTGTCATCTTCCCAGGGGACGCGGAAAATGATGACGCGTTCCGGTTCGATGATGCGTTCCAGGATGTGGTGCTGTTTATATTTCGGTTCCTTTTCCAGCATGGGCACGAGGGACGTCAGTACTTCGCGGGCTGCGTTCTGGAATTCCGTCTGTTCAGGGTCACGGCGCTGGATGATGGCCAGCACGTCTTCTACATACTGCTGCATTTCTGTCATAATGGATTCTCCTTTGAATGAATATTTTATTGTAATGAGGTAGTCGATAGATGCGTCGTAATGACTTTTTTGCATCCGTTGGAGATATTATAGAAAAGATTTTAGAAAATGTAAATAAAAACTTAAAAAATTAGTGATAGAGATTTCAAAACGATAAAATTCAAAAATCGAATAATTGATTTGTCATGACTGGCAGGGGCCGGAGAAGCGTAGTATAATAGGGAAGATGTTTGAAGAAGGGAAGTGCATGTATGGAAACATGGCTTAATCTGCATATGCATACGAAATATAGTATGGATGGCCAATTCGAGCCGGCCGACTTGATGCGCCAATGCGCCGATGCCGGCGTGACGACCGTCGCCGTGACCGACCACGATTCGGCCCGGGCTATCCCGGAAGCGCGGCAGGAAGCGGCCCGGCTGGGCTTGAACCTGGTGCCGGGCATCGAAATCAGCTGCCAGTATAAAGGGAAGAATTTCCACCTTCTCGGCTATGGCATCCATGCCGAGGACCCTGTTTTTGCGGCCATTGAAAAGGATGTATACGGCCAGCGCCGGGCGATTTCAGAAAAGGTCCTCGACGCCGTCGAAGCCCTGGGCATCGTCCTCGACCGGCCGGCTATCTGGAAGCTCTGCAGCGGCGATGCCGTTGCGTCCGTCCATATCGCCCGCGTCGCCCTGGCGGACCCGCGCAATGCGGATTGTCCCGTCCTGGCACCGTACCGGCCGGGTGGGGCGCGGAGCGATGCGCCATACGTCAACTTTGGCTGGGATATCTGCGGCCAGGGAGGCCCGGCTTTCGTGCCCATGACCTTCATGGATTTTGCCAAAGCCGTCGCCATCATCCACGACCACGGCGGTGTCGCCGTCCTGGCCCATCCCGGTGCCAATATGAAGCAGAACCGGCCGCTGACGGAAGAGCTCATCGCTACGGGCCTCGATGGCATCGAAGCCTATTGCAGCTATCACGACGAAGGGACGAGTGCTTTTTACCGCCGCATTGCCGATAACTATGGCCTGATGGCGACCTTGGGCAGCGATTACCACGGCCGGGCCAAGCCGCACATCCGGCTCGGGACGTACGGCCATCCGGAACCGCAGGCCCTGTGGGACCGGCTCTGCCAGAAAATCAAACAACAACATGGGGAAGTGTATGTATCGTGAAAACGAAAAAAATGATATCTGCCCTGGCCTTGACCTTTTGTCTGGCCCTGGGCATGACGACAGGTTCTTTGGCGAGTGCTGCCGACAATGAAGGCGCAGCCTATACGACGGGCGTCGCCAGTGTCGACCAGCACATGGATGCCGTAGCCAGGGCCAAGGCCAAAGCCGCTAAGGCTGCCAAGAAGGCAGGGAAGACGAAAAAAGACCAGGCCGGCAAGACGGCGCCTGTATCGTCCCAGCCAGCCGCTGCAGCCAGCACAGCCGCCAAGCCCGCAGCCATCGGCAATGTCCCGCGGTCGGCGAAACCCGCCGGAGCCCGCGGCGTCATGCGCAACTATAATCCTGTGACCGATGCGGCACCGGCCGAACCGATGGCCATCAAGGAAACGCATTTCCAGTTCCGCGAAACGCTGCTCCTGCGGCCGAAGACGGATATGGTCGTCATCCATCACGTCGGCATCCCCGATGGCGATACGTCGGCAGCGGCTATCCATCGCGCCCATCTGGCCAACGGCTGGGCCGGTATCGGTTACCATTACGTCATCCGCAAAGACGGGACCATTGAACGGGGCCGCCCGCTGGCTACGGTCGGTGCTCATGCCGAAGGGCAGAACTACCATACCGTCGGCATCAATGTGACGGGCAATTTTGAAAAGGAAATCCCCACGCCGGCCCAGATCCACTCCCTGGAAGGACTGGTCGCCTGGATCTGCAAGATCTACAGCATCGTGCCGGGTCCGTCTACCATCGTAGGCCATCGCGACGTCAACAGTACGGACTGCCCGGGCCGCAACCTCTACAGCCTGCTACCGCAGATCCGCAAGGATGTCGCCCAGAAGATGAACGGTATGGATTCGTCTTATGAAGATAAGCTGAAGAAGACGAATTTCCTCAAGATGAGCCGGAAAGAACGGGAAGCCATCATCATGCAGGGCGCGTCGGTCTTCTAATCGCTACTGGCAGGGGCCAGTGAACTATGATATAATTAAATAGTTGCAGTTGAATCACGATAAGGGCTGCGCATGGACCGCCTTGTTTTCCAGGGCTTCATGCGACAGCCCCAATTTGTCATGAGGTAAAAACGATATGAAGCAATTCTTTCAATGGATGAATCAAGATGAAAATATCCGCTCCGCCGTGGCTGCGTTTTCCCAGCCCGGCTGTCATAGTATCTACGGCCTCAGCGGTTCCGTCAAGAGCGCCCTCGTCGCCAAGGCCCTGACGGAAAAGCCGGGGCAGGCCGTCCTCGTCGTCCCGTCGCGGTGACGCCGCTCCTCGACATGGAGGAGGCGGAAACCTCGCCCATCCATATCCACGAAAACGGCAATATCCTACTCGACAAGAGCATCCGGCGCGGTGAGCCCGTGGACGAGGCATTGGACCTGCCAGTCCTGGATTTCCCTGTCGTCGACAAGGCCGTCTTTACGACGACGGCCAAGAGCCTGGACCGGACGGCCCGGCAGATGGAAGCCTTGGGCCGCCTGCGCCAGGGTGACCGGCTCCTGATCCTGGCGGCACCGGAAGAAGCGGCCCAGTACGTCATGGCGCCGCAGCGCATCGATGCCGCCGCTATCGACGTGGCCATCCATCAGGACTACGACCGCGACGAGTTGTTGCAGCACCTCGTCGACGCCGGCTATGAACGGGTCGACATGGTCGAACGGCGCGGTCATTTTTCCGTCCGCGGCGACATCGTCGATATCTATGCCGTCAACGAACCGCAGCCCCTGCGCCTGGAGTTCTTCGGCGACGAACTGGACAGCCTGCGCACGTTCGATACAGACAGCCAGAAATCCCAGGACCAGCGGGAAAAGGCCCGTATCCTGCCCATTTCCCTGACTGTCCAGGATGACGAGAAATATACGCTCCTGGACTATGCCGGACAGGGCGTCATCATCTGGGATGAACCGAACCGCGTCCGCGAAGGCCTGAAGAAGGTCCTCAAGGAGTCCGACGACTATAAGGGCCGCCTGGCGTCCTGGAAAAATCTGGTCACAGCCCAGCGCCCGGGGCCGCAGCTCATCTTGTCGCTCATGGCCCAGTCCGTGCCGGATATGATGATAGACACGTCGGCCAGCTTTGCCGCCAAGATGATGGCCAGTTTCCAGAAGCAGTTCAACCTCCTGGAAGAAGAAGTGGACCATTGGCGGGACCTGGGGAATACAATCCTCTTCGTCATCAACAGCCGCGACCGACGGGCTTCGCTCCAGGCCTGGATGAAGCAGCATGAGCTGCCGTTCCGGGACTACGATGATGACCAGAGTATGCCAGGCGGCGTCTACGTCGTCGAAGGGGAGATCCACGACGGCTTCGAGCTGCCTTATGCCAAAATCGTCGTCGTCGCCGAACGGGATGTCTTCGGCACCCAGAAGCGGCGCCTGCGCCATCATGCCGCCAAAGGCCAGGAAATCAACGTCTTTACCGACCTCAAGCCCGGCGATTACGTCGTCCACGAAGTCCACGGCATCGGCCGCTACATCGGTATCAAGACCATTGAAATGGATGGTGTCCACAAGGATTATCTGGAAATCCACTATGCCGGCAAGGATATCCTCTACGTGCCGACGGACCAGTTGTCCCTGTTGCAGCGCTACATCGGTAACGAAGGGGATACGCCGAAATTACAGAAAATGGGCGGTTCCGACTGGCAGAAGACGCGGGCCAAGGCCCAGAAGTCCATTACCGACCTGGCAGAAAAACTCGTCGCCCTCTATGCCAAGCGGGAAGTCGTCCAGGGCTATGCCTTTCCGCCGGATACGCCGTTCCAGAAGGAATTTGAAGAAGCCTTTCCTTATGAAGAAACGGAAGATCAGTTGAAAGCCGTCCGCGATATCAAGGCCAGCATGGAAAAGCCGACGCCCATGGACTGCCTGGTCTGCGGCGACGTCGGTTTCGGCAAGACCGAAGTGGCCATGCGGGCCATCTTCAAAGCCGTCACAGCTGGCAAGCAGGTCGCCGTCCTGGTGCCGACGACGGTCTTGTCGCAGCAGCATTTCCAGACCTTTATGGAACGCTTCGGTCCCTTCGGCGTCCACGTCGACGTCCTCAACCGCTTCCGCTCGTATAAAGAAAAGAAAGATATCCTGGCCCGGACCCTGACCGGCGATATCGACGTCCTCATCGGGACCCACAGCCTGCTCAACAAGAAGGTCAAGTTCAAGGACCTGGGTCTCCTGGTCGTCGATGAAGAACAGCGCTTCGGCGTGGCCCAGAAGGAAAAATGGAAGGCCTGGGCAGCCAATATCGACGTCCTGTCCCTGAGCGCCACGCCGATTCCGCGGACGCTGCACATGTCCCTGGTCAACCTGCGGGAAATGTGCGTCATCGAAACGCCGCCGACAGACCGTTTCCCGGTCCAGACCTATGTGACCGAATACGACGCCCGCATCGTCAGCGATGCCATTATGCGCGAAAAACGGCGGGGCGGCCAGGTCTTCTTCGTCTACAACCGCGTTGCGACCATCGAAAAGATGAAAGACGAACTCCAGGCCCTCTTGCCGGATGTGACCATCGGCATCGCCCACGGCCAGATGGCCGGGAGCCTGCTGGAATCGGTCATGTTCGATTTCTATGAAGGCAAATACGACGTCCTCCTCTGTTCGAGCCTGGTCGAAAACGGCCTGGACGTAGCCAATGCCAATACCATCATCATTTACGACGCCGACCACTTCGGCCTGTCCCAGCTCTATCAGATGCGCGGCCGCGTCGGTCGGAGCCATCGCATGGCCTATGCCTATTTCCTCTACCGCCGCGACAAGGTCCTGTCGGAAGTCGCCGAAAAACGCTTGCAGGCCATCAAGGAATTCACCGAACTCGGCTCGGGCTTCAAGATTGCCATGCGTGACCTGGAAATCCGCGGCGCCGGCAACCTCCTGGGTCGGGAACAGCACGGCAATATCGCCAGCGTCGGCTTTGCCATGTACTGCCATATGCTGGAAGATGCCATCGCCAAGGCTCAGAACGGCAAGGAAGCAGCGCCGCCGCCACCGGAAACGGTCATGGAAATCCACGTCGACGCCTTTATCGACGACGGCTATATCCAAAATGGCGGCCAGAAAATCGAAATGTACCAGCGCCTGGCCGTCTTATCGTCGAAAGAAGAACTGGCCGACCTGCGCCGGGAACTGGCCGACCGCTACGGCAAGCCCAGCCAGCCCGTAGAGAAATTGCTGCAGGTCACGGAAACGCGCCTCGACGCCAAGGCCCAAGGATTGGTCCTCATCGCTCAGAAGAAAGACGTCCTGGAATTGAAGTGGCAGCGCGTCGCCGATATACCCGACCTTTCCAAACTGGAACCGTCCCTGCGCCGCCGTTTCCGCCTTGTGCCCAACATGCCCGTCATGGTCCGCGTCTCCCTGGCTGGGATTTCCGACGTCCTGGCCTTTATCCAGACGCTGCTGGTGGCCTTTTCATCATTGAGAAAGGGGAATTCCCTTGAGTAAGAACTCCTTTTTACGGGGCGCCATGGTCCTCACCGTGGCCGGTATCGTCGTCAAGATCCTGGGCGGGCTGAACCGTATCTTCTTGTCGCGCCTCTTGGGGGGCGAAGGCATCGGCCTGTACCAGATGGCTTATCCCGTCTATATCCTGCTCCTGAGCATTATCGGCGCCGGGATTCCCATTGCCGTGTCCATCATGATCGCTGAGGAAGCGGCCAAAGGCCATTACAGCGGCGTCCGCCGTATCTTTCATGTGACCCTGGTCTTCATGACCGTCGTCGCCGTCGTCTGCGGCCTGGCCCTGCCTTTTGGCGCCCATGGCCTGGTCGAAATGGGCATCGTCCGCGATAGCCGGGTCTTTCCGGCTCTGGCCGTCCTGGCGCCGGCCCTGAGCCTGTCGGTCATCGCCTGCTGTTTCCGCGGCTATTTCCAGGGCCTGCAGCTCATGACGCCGACGGCACTGTCCCAGATGGCAGACCAGTTTGTCCGGGTCTGCACCATGCTCGTCCTGGCCTGGATTCTCTTGCCGAAGGGTCTGGAATGGGCCGCTGCCGGTGCCGCCTTCGGCGCCGTCCCGGGGGCGGCGGCAGGGCTGGTGCTCATCGCTTTCCTGTATTACCGTCACAGCCGCCATCCCATGCCCGATGACGACGGCGTCTTCGTCATCCAGTCGCCGCGGCGCATCATCCGCCGGCTCATCGTCCTGGCCGTGCCCGTAGCGGCGGCCAACATGCTCCTGCCGGCCGTGGCCAGCATCGACTTGTTCATCGTGCCCCTGCGTCTGGAAGCAGCTGGCTACAGCACCCATCAGGCGACGGCCCTTTACGGCTATCTGACGGGCATGGCCAACGGCCTGGTCCAGCTGCCGGCTATCTTGACCATCGCCTTGGCGACGAGCCTCGTCCCGGCCGTATCGGCTGCCTTTTCCCAGCGGAATCGGGACGTCATCCTCGACCGGACCGACACGGCCATGCGCATTGCCAACGTCATCACCGTGCCGGCCTGCCTGGGCCTGGCCGTCCTGGCCGTACCCATTTCCCGGCTCCTCTATGCGACGCCGGCAGCGGGGCCGGCCATCTGCGTCCTGTCCATTTCGGTCTTCCTCGTCGGTCTCCAGCAGATCACCAGCGGCCTTTTGCAGGGCATGGGCCATACGGCCGTCCCGCTGTACAACATGGCCGCCGCGGCCGTCGTCAAGATTATCCTCAGCTGGCACTTGACGGCCATTCCCTGGCTGGGCGAAGTCGGCGCCGCCTGGGCGACCAATGCCGATTTGGCCGTCGCTACGGCGCTCAATCTTTACTTTGCCCGTAAATACATTGCCTACCGCGTCCAGTGGGGCTACATCGGGAAACTCTTTCTGGCCGGCGCCGCCATGGCCGGCACGGCCTGGCTCGTCCACCACGCCTTGTTCGTCCTCTTCGGCAACGCCGTGGCCACCATCGCCGCCATCATGGCCGCAGCCCTGGTCTACCTCATCGGCCTCGTCGTCTTCCGGGCCCTCACGGCAGAAGATATCGAAAAAATCCCCGTCGTCGGGAAGAAAGTAAGCCGGCGGATACATTTGTAGGAAAGACGCAGGCCGCAGTCCGCGGGTGGCAGGCCAGAAAAAAATACACGGCCTGCGGCCGTATGCGTAGGGGCTGTCGCACGAAGGCTTCGGCCATCATGCGAGGCCCCTTTTACTTTATAGTTTGTAGTACGGAGTTTGTAGAAGCTGGTCTTAAATTTTTTACCATTTGCTACAAACTAAAAACTACAAACTTAAAACTCAAAAAGAGGCGATGTCGTCAGTTTGAATCTGTTGCCGCGCATGTCATCGGGGATGTACACAGGATTCACGCGGGACGCCTTAACAGGACGTCCCCTACGATGCGGCCTGCGACCGGTAGGGACGTTAGCCCCAAAACTCGATGAACGGCTCTAGGCTGCGGCCTGCGGGACGGCCTTTGGCCGTCCCTTGCTTTTTCCCGTTCTTTTTGCTATACTGGAAACAGATAGTTGAGCAAATCAACTAATTACTGAAGAAAAGGGGATGCAGCACATGGATTATTTGAAGGCTGGTCATGATTTCAGTGTCATCAACCAGCGTTCCCAAGCCTATGTGGTCGAAGCGTGCCGTCCTTGGAATTTGTCTTATTCGGAACATGTGACGCTCCTGAGTTTGTACAGCCACGATGGCTGCCGGCAGAATGAGCTCTGTCAGGTCATGCAGGCCGACAAAGCCCTGGTGGCCCGGAATCTGAAGACGCTGGAGGCGAAGGGATTCGTCAGCCGGCGCCAGCAGGGGACGGACCGGCGTTACAAGTATCTCTATTTGACGCCCAAGGCCCGGGAGCTGCAGGATACGATGGAAGAGATTTTAAGGAAATGGGTCGACGTCCTCGTCCAGGGCGTCGATGAGGTGACGCTGGGGCCGGCGTTGCAGCTCATGCATCAAGTGGCCGACAATGCTGCTGAAGCCGATATTGCTGCCCTTAATCCCACAAAGGAGATGAAGCCATGAAACGCGATTGGAAATATACAGTCCTCGTCATAGCCGTCCTGACGGCCTTGGGCCTGACAGGCTGCGGCCAGCAGACCCAGCAGGCCGAACAGCCCCAGCTGGTCAAGGCCATCCAGGTCGGCAGTGAAACGGCGGGCACGACGGCCGGTACCTATTCGGGGACGGTCAAGGGCCGATACCAGAGTAATTTGTCCTTCCAGGCCGGCGGCCGCATTACGGCCCGCAACGTCCAGCTCGGCTCCCAGGTCCATGCCGGAGACGTCCTGATGACGGTCGACCCGAAAGACGTGGCCCAGGCTGTCAATCAGACCCAGGCCCAGGTCGACGCCGCTGCTGCTCAGCTCCAGCTGGCCCAGTCCAATTTAACCCGTTATCAGCAATTATACGATATGGATGCCATCAGCGCGTCCGTCCTGGACCAGTACCAGACGGCTTACGACCAGGCTTCGGCCCAGTATAACCAGGCCTTGGCAGCCCAGCAGGCGCAGGAAAACCAGTTATCCTATACGCAGCTCACGGCCGATGCCGACGGCGTCATCTCAGCCGTATCGGCGGAAGTCGGCCAGGTCGTCGCTGCCGGCCAGACTGTAGTCACCCTGGTCCATTCAGGGGACCTGGAAGTCCAGGTCAATGTACCGGAAAATAAATTGGCCGATTTTCCAGTCGGCCAGAACGTGACCGTCACCTTCTGGGCCCTCCAGAACCAGCAGGCCACCGGTGTCGTCCGCGAAGTGGCTCCTATGGCCGATGCGGCGTCGCGGACGTACCAGGTCAATATTTCCCTGCCCAATCCGCCGGACGGCATGCAGCTCGGCATGACGGCTACGGTTGCCAACGGCAGTGAACAGGCAGCCGCTGAAGATACCTTCGTCCTGCCGCTGGCCGCCATCTATCAGACCGGCGACACACCCCAGGTCTGGGTCGTCGGCAAGGATAAGACCTTGTCCCTGAAAGACGTGACGGTCCAGGATTTTGGCGATAATACGGTCAAAGTCACGGGCCTCAGCCGCGGTGATGTCGTCGTCACGGCCGGCGTCCATATGCTCAGTGAAGGACAGAAAGTCCGCGTAGAGGGGGAAGATGAATGAAAAATTTATCGGAAGTCTCTGTTCACAACCGCGTCCTCGTCTGGTACTTCATCATCCTCGTCGCCATTGCCGGTATCTTTTCCTACATGAAACTGGGCCGCATGGAAGACCCGACGTATACCGTACGGACTATGGTCGTCTCCGTCGCCTGGCCCGGTGCCACGGCGGAACAGATGCAGGAACAGGTGACGGATAAGATCGAAAAGAAACTGCAGGATACGCCGAACCTGGATTACATCAAGAGTTATTCCCGGCCCGGCCAGTCGGTCATCTACGTCTACCTCGACGACAAGGCGCCGCGCGACAGCATCCGCAGCACCTGGCATGAAGTCCGCAATTTGACGGAAGATATGAAGAAAGATTTGCCCGAAGGCGTCTATGGGCCTTATTACAACGACCGTTTCGACGACGTCTACGGTTCTATCTATGCTATCACCGGCGATGGCTATTCGTATGAAGAATTGCGTCAGAAAGCGGAAAAGATACGCCGCATGATGATGTCCGTCGACGATGTCAGCAAAGTCGAACTCGTCGGCGAACAGTCGGAAAAGGTCTACATCGAAGTGGCCAATTCCAAACTGGCCGAACTGGGGATTGCGCCGACGACCATCGCCAATGCCGTCAAAGGCCAGAACCAGATGACACCGGCCGGCATGGTCGATACCCAGTCGGACAACGTCTACCTGCGCCTGTCCGGTGTCTTTGAAGACGTCGAAGCCATCCGCAACCTGCCCATCAATGCCAATGGCCGCGTCTTCCGCCTGGGCGATATCGCCACGGTCGAACGGCGCTATACGGAACCGGCGGACCCGAAGATGTTCTATAATGGCAAGCCTGCCGTCGGTATCGCCTTGTCCATGAAGAGCGGCGGCAATAACCTCCAGCTCGGCGAAAACTTGAAGAAGTTGCAGGAAAGCGTCAAATCCGATTTGCCGGCCGGCATGGAAATCCACCAGGTATCGGACCAGCCGCAGGTCGTCAAAGAGTCCATCAGCGACTTTACCAACACCCTGCGTGAAGCCATCATCATCGTCCTCGTCGTCAGCTTCCTCAGCCTGGGACTGCGGACGGGCCTGGTCGTCGCTTTCTGTATCCCACTGGTCCTGACCGGCGTCTTCTGTGTTATGGAAGTAGCCGGCATCGACTTGCATAAGGTTTCCTTAGGTTCCCTGATCATCGCCCTGGGCCTCCTCGTCGACGACGCCATCATTGCCGTCGAAATGATGACGGTCCAGCTGGAGAAGGGCATGAACCGCGTCGATGCGGCCTGCTATGCCTTCAAGGCGACGGCCAAGCCCATGCTGACGGGGACCCTCATTACCTGCTCCGGCTTCATTCCCGTCGCCTTTGCCGATGGGGCAGCGTCGGAATTCTGTAAGGACTTGTTCCCGGTCATCACGGCGGCCCTGGTCTTGTCGTGGATCGTATCGGTCATGGTGGCGCCGCTCTTCGGCTATTACCTGATCAAGCCGAAAGTGGCCAAAGGCGAAGAGCCGGAGCCCTTGTATCAGAGCCGGTTCTACGTCTTCTTCCGCAAGGTCCTGACCTGGTGCCTGACCCACCGGGTATTAGTCATCGGCGGGACAGCGGCTATGTTCATCTTGTCCGTCGGCATGATGAAACTCATTCCCCAGGAATTTTTCCCGCCCTCTCTGCGGCCGGAACTCATCGTCGAAATGACCCTGCCTGAAGGCTCGTCCATGCAGGCCACGCAGAAGGAAGCATCCCGCTTTGCCCAGTATCTGGACAGTCAGCAGGCGAAGCTCAAGGATTATTCGTACTACGTCGGCGAAGGGGCACCGCGTTTCGTCCTGACCATCGAACCGGTCCTGCCGGCCAATAACTACGTCCAGTTCGTCGTCGTCGCCAAGGATACGCAGACGAGGGAAGAATTGACGCAGTCCATTAAACAGGAAATGGCCGACAAGTTCCCCAACGTCCGCTGCAACGTCAAGAACGTGCCCTTAGGGCCGCCGTCGGATTACCCCATCATGCTGCGCGTATCCGGCTACGATACGGATAAGGTCAAAGCCTATGCCCAGCAGATCGCGGCGCGCATTGCCAAGGACCCGAATACGGAAAATGTCTTTCTCAACTGGGACCAGAAAAATAAGATCATGCACGTCGACCTGGATCAGAATAAGCTGCGGGCTATGGGCATTTCCGGTGAAGACATTGCCCAGACCTTGTATACGGAACTGTCCGGGGCGACGGTCGCCCAATACTATGCGGCCGATAAGACCATCGGCATCCAGCTGCGCCTCCAGGACAGCGACCGCAATGACCTGGCCAAGATCAAGAGCCTGCCCGTCTACGTAGGCCAGGCCGGTTACGTGCCGCTGGAACAGATTGCCACTATTTCCTATAAAGGCGAAGATGGCCTCATCTGGCGCCGCGATTTGAAACCGACCATCACCATCAACGGCGGCATCAAGTCCGGTACGGCCAACGATGCGACGCAGAAAGCCTACGATTCCATTGCCGATATCCGGGAAAGCATGCCCTTTGGCTATACCGTCGAAGTCGACGGGGCCCTGGAAAACAGCCAGAAGTCCCTGAAGTACCTCCTGGTACCAGTACCGGTCATGGTCATCATTATCATGACCTTGCTCATGTTCCAGCTGCGCAGTCCGTCGCTCATGTTCCTGGCCCTGATTACGGCGCCTATGGGACTCATCGGCGTCTCCTGGGGGATGCTCCTTTTCGGGAAATCCCTGGGCTTCGTCGCCGATTTGGGCATCCTGGCCCTGGGCGGCATGATCATCCGCAACTCCATCATCCTCCTGGACCAGATACAGAAACATATGGCTGCCGGCGAAGACCCATGGCACGCCGTCATCGACTCAGCGGTTATGCGCTTCCGGCCCATCATGCTCACGGCCGCTGCGGCTATCCTGGGCATGATACCCCTCATGAAGAGCGTCTTCTGGGGCCCCCTGGCCGTCGCCATCGCCAGCGGCCTCTTCGTCGCCACCGTCCTGACCCTGCTGGTCCTGCCGACCATGTACGCCGCCTGGTTCAAAGTAAAGAGAACGAGTTAGCTTAGTGGCTCGTGGTTCGTGGCTCGTAGGGGCCGTCCTGAAAGGCGGTCCGCAAGGGCTCTCCTTATAGGAGAGCTGTCAGCGAAGCTGACTGAGAGGTTGCTCTTCATAGTTTGTAGTACGGAGTTTGTAGAAGATAGTTTTAAATTTAAGACCATCCGCTAACCACTAGCCACTAGCTACTAATCACTCAAAAAAGTCCTGTCGCACATGCGGCAGGACTTTTTTGCCATGATCCGAAAGCCTGAGGCGTCAGTCTTCCGGGTCCGTAGCAATGTCCGGTTCGTTCTTGCGGTTGAAGCCGATGATGCGGCGCGGCTTTTCGATGTCGTCGTGGCGGGGGACGGCGACGAGGAGCAAGTTGAGCTGGGAAATGTGCTGGACCAGTTCGACCGCCGAGCCGTCGGACAATTCGCCGTAGAAGACGATCATGTTCGGGTCCCAGTAGCCGATGTCCTGGATGCTGAAGGTGATGTCGCCAGCCGATACCAGGCGCCCGCCGGCCTGCATGTCGTCGGGCAGGCCCGATTCAAAGTTGTTGATCAGGGCGACGATGCGCTGATACATGTCGGAAGCCAGATAGGGCGCTTCCGGGTCGTCTTCTTCTTCCGGGACGGCGCCGGGCTGGAGGATAGTCAGTTCCTTTTCTGCAGCTGCCTCTTTTTCGGGGGCCTTTTGTTTTTTCTTATCGTTTACGTCTGCCATAAAAATCCCTCCTTATCATTCTCATTATATCATTTAGACATAGAATGAGGCAATTCCTGCTACTTTTTTCCGGGTAGCAGGCTTTTTTTTCTTGGCATCCCTATGCTGATATGGTATAATGGTCAAGACATGCTGACATCAGGTAACATATTTTCACACGAAAAGAGGTTTTTTCTTCATGGAATATGTGAACGAGTTGGACACTATATCGGCGGGAGCTGCGAAAAAAGAGGCGGCTCTCAAGGTACATCGTCTTACGTTTATGGAGGCTACGATGATGGTCGTCGGGTCTACCATAGGTTCCGGTGTTTTAGGTTTAGCTTTTGCCAGTCGCAATGCCGGCTGGCCCGTCCTGCTTACGTGGCTTGTCGTAGCAGGCTTTTTTTCTATCATCTCCATGCTCTATGTCGCCGAAGCGACGCTGCGCACCACGAGGCCCTTACAGCTGTCGGGCCTGGCTGAAAAGTACGTCGGCAAGATCGGTTCCTGGCTGATTTTCTTTTCCGTCGGGGCCACGTCGTTTTGCAGCCTCATCGCCTATACCAGCGGCTGCGGCAAGATATTGAGCGAATTCTTCGGCATTTCCCTGGAAATGGCCAGCTGCCTCTTTGCCCTCGGGGCGACGAGCGTCGTCTGGCTGGGCCTCAAGGCAACCGGGGTAGCAGAGAAATATTTGAGTTCAGGTATGACGGCCATGCTTATTCTCCTCGTCGGCGCGTCACTTTTTTCGGCCCGCGTACCTGTCGCAGATATCCTCTATACCCACTGGATGTATGCCGTGCCGGTCTTCAACATTGCCGTCTTCTGTTACGCTGTCCAGTACATCGTACCGGAAATTTCCCGGGGCTTCACGCACGAACCGGGGAAACTCGTCCCGTCCATCCTGGCCGGGGCCGGCATTTCCTTCGTCATCCTGGCCCTGGTCCCGCTGGCCGTCTTCCTCATGCTGCCCGTCGATGAAATTTCGGAAGTCGCATCCTTGTCCTGGGGCCGCGCCCTGGGGTCGCCGGTCTTCTTCGTCATCGTCAATGCCTTTGCCTTCTGCGCCATGCTGACGTCATTCTGGGCCATTGCCGAAAGTTTCCTGACCAACATGATCGACCGCCTGGGCTTCAAGTCGGAAACGGACATCCGCACGCGGGCGGCCTGCCTGGCCTTCATCGTCATCCCGCCGGTCCTCCTGGCCTACAGCGGCCTCGTCGGCTTTGTCAACGCCATCTTCAGCGCCGGCACCTTCGGCGGCATCATCATGTCCATCCTGCCCGTCTTCATGCTGCGCAGCGCCCGGAAACACGGCGACAAGAAACCGTGTTGGCAATGCGGCTGGATCGCCCATCCCATCATGCAGACCCTGGTCGTCCTCCTCTTTGCCAGTGCCGGCGTCTACGCCATCCTCAGCCTCTGCGGCTGGCTGCCTGCGGCGTGGTAGGATAGCATTTGTAATCTGCAGAGTATTTTTAGGATAGTAGGGGGCGCCACGTGGGCGACCCGTTAGGAATTGGGACAATTTTTCTGGCAAGTAGGTCGGGAAATCGTACATATCCCGGAAGCGGCTGTTGCATTATGCATTTTTGGCTTAATGCGACAGCCGCTTTTTTTTTGCTTCCCGTGCCTCTGTAACGCGTTACCTATAAAGAAGAGAGAAGGGAGAGGAGCCGCGGCTTTTTTTCGGAATCAGAAGCGGCGTTCCGCCGCGACAGACTCAAACTGACAACGACGCTTCGGGAAGCCCTTAGCGCGTAGCGGGCCGCCCGCTGTTGCTATCCGTTCTGTCCATCGCTTGTACTCGAAGGTCAAAAAGAATTTGGGCGGACCCTACGGATGCGGCTACGCTGTAACAAATTCATTATTGTATTACGACCGTATGCCATTAGTTATAAATTCCGGCTGCATACAGGATTCGTGCGGGACGTCGCTACGGCCGCCAAAACGGACAGCTGTGGCTGGGCGGCCCGCTGCGAGATTTGACCACAACCTACTCTTGGCTAATGGCAGGCCTTTACGAACTACGATTTTTAATGAACTTGTGATATAATATGAATTAGTCAGGCAAACAATTATTTATGTGCCTAACTTGCTTTTTGAAAATGCAAGCAGGACGATTCCACCCCGCTGCCTTAAAATTCAAGCCTAAACGATTTTTTGAAAATCATTTTCTTGCAAAAGACGAAAAATGATGAAAATATATGATCCGCCCCGCAAAATGCCATTTCAACGGCTTCATAAAGCCATCTATAAAGGGTGCGGATAAGAACCATAATCCCCGCAAGGGGACGGAAATGTATCTATACCGCCGAATGGATGATAACACAGAACAAGATAAGAACCATAATCCCCGCAAGGGGACGGAAATTAAATATGGCTTGTCTCATCAGTGGGACGGTAGCCATCCGTGATAAGAACCATAATCCCCGCAAGGGGACGGAAATATTTAAACACTTTTTCTATGTTCCTTGTATAGAATCGTGCATGATAAGAACCATAATCCCCGCAAGGGGACGGAAATCATTTCATACATCTGATTAATAAGCATTTCTTTCAATTGATAAGAACCATAATCCCCGCAAGGGGACGGAAATAAGTCGCGTTTCCATTTATATCGTTGCGCTGCCACTTGCAAGATAAGAACCATAATCCCCGCAAGGGGACGGAAATTTTCTGCAAAGTCTTTCGATTCATGTTCAAGCTTTAATGATAAGAACCATAATCCCCGCAAGGGGACGGAAATGACAGTCGCGCATACAGACAACTTTTTTGCCCTCTAAAGCGATAAGAACCATAATCCCCGCAAGGGGACGGAAATCACATGAGGCTTCATCACTATCATCCCATTCAGTACCTAGATAAGAACCATAATCCCCGCAAGGGGACGGAAATGATAAGAGACTTATTTATACTTGCATGTAATTACATAGATAAGAACCATAATCCCCGCAAGGGGACGGAAATACCCATTTTGCCATTGACGCTGCTTACCTTCTTCCTTTTTCGATAAGAACCATAATCCCCGCAAGGGGACGGAAATTTCTTCCAATTCCTTGATGATGGTTGTATCCCGTTTACACGATAAGAACCATAATCCCCGCAAGGGGACGGAAATGTTTTCCTCATCGGAAGTATCAACAGGGAACGGACAGCCGATAAGAACCATAATCCCCGCAAGGGGACGGAAATTTCATCTTTATACTCTTCTACCCACGTACCTGCAAATAGATAAGAACCATAATCCCCGCAAGGGGACGGAAATCAAGCGTTTTGTTTCATCATTCATTATCTTCAGCTCCTTTGATAAGAACCATAATCCCCGCAAGGGGACGGAAATTCGTTCATGCTTCTGCTCCTTTCATTCTGAAATGTAACATGATAAGAACCATAATCCCCGCAAGGGGACGGAAATGACGTTATTGCCCTTGCCGTCTACATAAGAACCTTCCGATAAGAACCATAATCCCCGCAAGGGGACGGAAACGCCACTATACAAGGGAACGACATATAACTATAGGTAATTATTGATAAGAACCATAATTCCCGCAAGGGGACGGATTTGTGAGGTGATGTGTGATGAGCTTTGCTTATATTACGGAAAAGGGCGCTACGATTTCTAAGAAGGAAGGACGCTTTGTTGTCGGGCGCAATCATGAAACTTTGTTGGAGATTCCTGAAGAAACTTTGGAAGGCTTGCTGGTTACGGATACGGTTCAGATTACATCACATGCGATGGTGTCCTTGTTGCATTTAGGGATTCCCGTCACGTGGCTTTCTTCTCGGGGCAAATATTTTGGGCGTTTAGAGTCGACGAGTCATGTCAATGTATTTAAGCAAAAACAGCAATTCCTTTTGCAGGACCAGCCGTTTTCTCTGGAAATGAGCCGCCGCGTCTTACTGGCTAAAGTCCACAATCAATTGACCTTATTGCGTCGGTACAATCGGGAACGTCAAATACCAGCGGTTATGATAGATATTCATAATATGATGACCATGGCAGACCACTTGAAAACGGCAGAGGATCGCGAATCTCTGATGGGGTATGAAGGGATGGCCGCTAAGATTTATTTTTCTGCTTTAGGAAAAATCGTAGACCCAGCTTTTTCTTTTGAGAAAAGGAGCAAACGGCCGCCCTTAGACCCGTTTAATTCTTTGCTGAGTTTTGCCTACACGTTGATTATGTATGAACTGTTTACAGCTATTACCAATGAAGGACTTCATCCCTATGTCGGCTTCCTACATGCCCTGAAAGAACATCATCCTGCGCTGGCGTCGGACCTTTTGGAAGAATGGCGGGCTGTCCTGGCGGATTCTTTCGTAATGGCATTAGTACAGCATCACGAAATCAAAGAAGAACATTTTTGTCATGATGAAGAAAGCCATGGCGTCTATTTAACACCAGAAGGGCGTAAAATTTTTTTCCAGGCGTATGAAAAGAAAATGCGTAGTACCAATCAATATATTGATGGAAAACATTCATTCCGGCGGTCGCTGAATTATCAAGTGGCCCAATACAGTCAGGCTTTATTGGCGCAGGAACCGAAGATGTATGAGCCGATTTGGATCCGGTAGGTGGTTTGATGAAAAATTCGCAGACAGAGAGTGTTGATGACAAAAAATACATTGTCTTAATCATTTATGACATTACCGATAATAAGACGCGGAATAAAATGGTCGCTTGTCTGGAGAAGTATGGCGTACGCGTGCAGAAATCGGCTTTTGAGGCCTATATTACCAAGCGGAAGTATCAGAAACTGATGCAGGAGGCCCCTTTTTTGATTGATACGGATACGGATTCACTGCGCATTTATCTATTAGATAGCTATATGGCCGTCCATTCATGGGGGCGGGGAGATACGCATACAGAAGATGTCATTATTTTATAGATGAAGCAGGAATTTACGCTTGCATTATCGAATACCATATAAGATTATTCTTTTGACATATAGGAAGGAGCTGAGGTGATTGCCTGTCACTGAAATTGATTTAGAAAAGGCTGCACTATTACACGATATTGGGAAACTCTATCAACGAGCTGGGAAAATCCGCAAATCTCATTCTTTAGTGGGCCAAAAGTTCCTGTCCCATTTTTTTGATGCCGACCATCAAGCCATTTTGCGGGCTGTGGCTCATCATCATCAAAATGAGTTACAAGCGGTACATCTTCCAGACGATGATATTAGCTATATCGTTTATGAAGCCGATAACCTGGCAGCTGCTTCCGACCGGCGCGCTTTGATTCCAGAAGGCGCACAGGAAGGGAGCGGGATGCATTTTGTATCGGATTTGCCGTTGAGCAGTATCTTTAATGTTTTTGACCGTAAAGGAGATACGGATGCAGCTGGTTACCGTTTGAAAACTATAGAAGAAAATGAACCGTGGGCTTATCCTGATCACCGGAATCATATCGCCGCCCCGGCCGCTAGTTATGAAAAAGTAGCCGCTGCCGTGACGGATATCTTTACACAGCGGTCTCCCCAGGCCATGACGCTGTCCGAATTATTGCAGGTTTTAGAAAAGACTTTGAGCTATGTCCCGTCCAGTACGAATACGGCTGAAGCCGCAGATATTTCCTTATATGACCACCAAAAATTGACGGCTGCTTTTGCTGTCTGCCTCTGGCATGTCTTCCAGGAACGGGGAATTACCGACTACAAATCATATTGTTATGGAAAACACCAAAAGGCCTTGCGGAGTGCGCCGGTATATCGACTGGCCTCTGGAGATATATCGGGAATCCAGAAATTTATTTATACCATTCCCTCAAAAGGGGCCCTGAAAAGCCTGCGCGGCCGTTCGCTTTATTTGGATATCCTCTTAGAGCATATCGTCGATGAAATTCTGGAGGCCTGCCATGTCAGCCGTTCATGCCTTCTTTATACTGGGGGCGGTCATTTTTATTTATTGCTGCCCAATACAACTCATACGCAGGCTGTTCTGCAAAAAGCAGATAGCCTTATCAATGATTGGTTTTTGCAGCACTATGGAACAAAATTATATATTGCCCTGGCTTCTGAGCCTTGTTCTGCCGATGATTTTTCTGTCCGCGGCGGTGGCGCCGGGAAGGTTTTCCAGAAGGTCAGTCAGGCACTGGGCCAGAAGAAACTTTGCCGCTATGACGAGCAGCAACTGACCGCGTTATTCGATGCACAGAGTAGGTATAACAAGGATACCGATGGCAGCCGGGAATGTGCGATTTGTCACACTGCGTCGCCGGCAGCGGACTTGCAGCCTTATGGCGAGGATACCGGCGACGGGGCTGAAGAAGCCTGCGCTTCGTGTAATGCCCTGTTCCGATTAGGAAAATCGTCTTTGACGGCGTCTATGTTCGTTATCAGCCCATCGGCCGGAAGGGAGGGAGTGCCCCTTCCCGGTTTGGCACAGCCTTATTATTTACAGGCTATCCGTGAAAAAGAATTGGCCGCGATGGACAAGCCGAAACGAATCTATGTGAAGAACGAAATCACTTTGGGTCAGGCCGTGTCGACTCATTTGTGGATGGGCGATTACATCACCTGTAATGAACAAGGTCATGCCGTCGAATTCACCGAATTGGCACAGCAGAGCGGTGGCAGCCGGGAGGAAACGGGGATTGCCCGCATCGGGGTCTTGCGGGGCGATGTCGATAATTTGGGCGCTGCATTCATTGCCGGTTTCTCATCGTCTTATGATACGTTGTCCCGCAAGGTCACGTTATCGCGCAATTTATCGCTCTTCTTTAAACAGTACATCAAGGATATCTGTCAGAGCCATACGGCAGAAGGGACTCCGGGATTCACACTCTTTACGGATGAAGTCAAGCGGGAACGCAAGGTCCATGTCATTTATTCCGGCGGGGACGATATGTTCCTGGCCGGTACCTGGGATGACATTCTGGAAGTTGCCGTCGATATCCGCCATGCCTTCCGGCGTTTTACCAATGGGAAATTGACCTTTTCTGCCGGCATCGGCTTCTTCCATCCGTCTTGCCCGATTTCTCAGATGGCAAGGGAAACGGGGAATCTGGAAGATTATGCCAAAGCCAATCCCCGTCACGATAAAGACAGTGTTGCTCTATTCGGCGAAGTATCCCAGTCGACGGGACAGGACAGCGCTATGATGACCGCCCGCTATTCATGGGATGAATTTGAACAAGGCGTCTGCCAGGATAAGCTGCGCTTTTTAGAGCGGAATATGACCTTGCAAAAGGAAGACCCGTCGAAACTCTTTGTCGGGAAAACAGCATTGTATCGCCTCTTGGACTTATTGCGTCAGGCCGAAGCCGATGGCAGCCATATCCAGTTAGCCCGGTTTGCCTATACATTGGCGCGGATGGAACCGAAACAGCGTGATTCCGGGGAATGGCGTTGTTATCAGGCTTTGAGGAAAACCTTATACGACTGGTATCAATCGGCTGCTGACCGTCAGCAACTCATGACGGCTATCGAACTCCTGATTTATCATGTACGGGATAAAGAACAGAAAGGATGGGATGAAGGATGAGAGATATCGCCAAGGAAGCAGAAACTGTTATAAAAGCGTTAATAGTAAAGAAACCCCATTACAATAAAAAACTTCAAAAAATGGAAATGAGGGATGAACTGAACTTAAAGACGAATCAAATCCGGAAATTTTTGACGGCTGTCAACGCCATTACCAATAAGGTGAATGTCTATAAAGCCAAACACTTAGATGCAACGGAATTACCCGATGAATTAGCTGGAGAAATACAGTTCTTAAAAGTCAAAGCTGCCTATCAGGCGGGAAGGGAACGGAGCGTCAAAGACTTTATGGTACAGAGTAAGATGAAACATCGTATTGAAGAAATCGGGACCAGCATCTCGAAATACGAAGAATTTGCCCATTACGTCGAAGCGTTAGTGGCATATCATAAATTTCATGGAGGCGATTAATCATGGCACAAGAAAAATTATGCGGAAAACTGAAGATGACGGCGAAACTTCGCCTGGAAACAGGCCTCCATATCGGCGGGTCTGACGAATTTGCTCCTATCGGCGCTGTCGACAGCGCTGTCATCCGCGACCCTTATACGAAAGAACCGATTATCCCGGGCAGTTCTATGAAAGGGAAAATCCGCTCTTTATTGCGGCGCAATCAGGGCGGCTTGAATCTGGAAACGGAAAGCCCTGTCGTAAAACGCTTGTTTGGGACCGCTGATAAACGGGAAGCGATACCGGCGCGGCTGCAATTCGTGGACAGCCGTATGGCTGAAGACAGCGTCAAAGCCATGGAACAGATGGATATGGATACGTATTTAGGCGAAATCAAGTTTGAAAATACGATTAATCCGCTGACCGGCGAGGCTAATCCACGGCAAATCGAACGCGTCCCGGCAGGGACTATCTTCGATTTTCAGCTTATCTATAATATCTCTGATATAGAACAAGTAACAGAAGATTTACAAGCCTTGGCCGATGGCATCCGCCTGCTTACCTGGGATTATCTCGGCGGTCATGGATCGCGCGGCTATGGCCGGGTCACTTTTTCCCAGTGGGATGTCCAGGGCTTTTCCGGGCTGGCTGATACGGATATCCAGCCTTTTGTTGCTGCCGCTTTGCAGTTGTTGAAAGAAGTGTAGCCTATGAAGTACGCTCTGTATCCTTTACAATTCGATACACCCGTTCATTTCGGCTGTGCTGAAAATGGAGGCAAGCTGGAGCAAAGTTCCTTGACCTACCGGGCAGACAGCCTGTTTGGCGCCTTATGTTATGAGTTGTCGCTGCAAGGCGATGAAACGGGGCTGCTACACCTACAGGAAGGGGTAGCAAAGGGAAAGCTTCTCTTTTCGGACCTCTTTCCGTACATCTATGATGAAATGGAAGGGCTGCAGCTGTATGTGCCTAAACCTATTCTGACCATCTCCTCTGATGAGCGTCGGGTGACGGCTGATTATGATACTTTTCGTCAGCAGGCTACGCAGCAGAAGCGGCAAAAAAAGCTGTCTTATATACAAGTGTCCCAATTGGCTGATTTCATACAGGCTATGAAGTCTGGCAAAGCCTTTGACGGTACTGAGCTCTTTTTCGGCTGCGGTCAGTTACTGACACGGGTGAACTGTACGGAGAATATCTCGCGGCCTTATTATGTCCACCAGATTCAGTTTACGAAAGAGGCAGGATTATACGGAATTATCGGTTATGAAGAGGATGAAGACCTGGATGGGCTCATCACCTTACTGGAATCGTTAGGCCTTTCCGGTATTGGCGGGAAGCGCAGCAGCGGCTATGGGAAATTCCATTTCCGGGAAGATCCTATTGAGATGGATGAACTCGGTATTTATGAAGATGATGGCATTTTATATAGAGGCTTGACCCTGACAGGCGCTTCGAGGTACATGTGTCTGTCCGTCCTGCTGCCATCACCGGCTGAAGTGGCAGATGTCCAGAAAGGCCAATTCGCGCTTTGCCGGCGAAGCGGCTTTTTATCGCCTGACGGCAGCCGGATGCAAAAGAAAAATGATATTTATATGATACAGGCCGGCTCCTGTTTTCGTGAAAAGATAGCTGGCTGTATGACTGATGTAGGCGGACAGGGGATGACTCATCCAGTCTGGCGGTATGGCAAAGGATTGTATGTGGGGTTGATGCTATGATAAATACAGAAAAATGGGAACATAAGACGTATGAGCTGACCTGTATCAGCCCGATTCACATTGGCAATGGCGAGCTCCTGAAACAATATGAATATATATTTACGAAAGACCGGAATCAGCAGCGTATTTATTTTCTCGATAAAGCTAAATGGATGACCTTTTTGGTCCGCCATGACTTAATCGATGACTATGCCCAAAGTGTCTTTTCAGGAAGAATGAACTTGTACGGCTGGCTCCAGTCACAACGGATTGGCAGCCTGTCTGCTATTATCCGGGAAGTTTGCAATGCTTCGGCCGATGTCTATTTAGTCAGAGAAAGACAACAGCGGGTCAATGATATTTCCCGGCAAGTCAAGACGCCCGATGGGGTACCGTATATCCCTGGCAGTACCTTGAAAGGAGCTATCCGTTCCGCTATCTTATTCCATGATATTCGCCAGCATCCGGAGGCGTATCTTCCTTTTTGGAACCGTATCAAGGCGGCGATGGAAGCTGGGAATCGCAGACAAATGAGGGACTTGGCCCAGAACATAGAACGACAGGCCTTTACACGCCTTAAACAACAGAAAAATAGGCCCGATGATGCCTTGCAGAGCGTCATGAAAGGCCTTGCTGTCAGTGATGCCATGCTCGTCGGCCATGAACGGGATACGGTAATTTTACAGAAATACGATGTCTCATCTATTCGCCGGGAAGGATTGAAAGGGCATCCGCTGGCACTCTTTCGCGAATGTATCCCGGCGGGCCGGAAATTCCGCTTTTCTATGACTCTGGATAAGGACATAGCCCGTCTTATTGGCATTACATCCCTCGACGATGTCTGGCAATGGGTACGGGACTATCTGGCTTTTGGCTTAGCTCAGGAAAAAGGCGTCTTTGGACACGAATACAAAGGAGAGTTTGAAGAAAGCAAGCTGGCAGATATCCGCCTCGGCGGCGGTACGGGTTTCCTGTCTAAGACTGTCTATTATGCCTTGGCGCCAAACGGTGAAGGAAGGACTGTATTGGCGAACTTCTTTGATGACGTGCTGTTTACACGGAGAAATTGCCATCACCATAAGACCAAAGATGACAGACTGACACCGCGGACGCTGAAACTGGCCTGGGCTGATAACGACCGCTGGATACTGGGGCTGGCAGCGGTGAAAGAGGTGGCATCATGTTAAGGCTGACGGAAATCCCGTTGAAGATGCCGGAACACACCCGCATCCATCCGGCCATGGGGTCTATCTTTCATGGTGCCCTGATGAGTATTATTGCCCCGGCGAGTGCGGAAATGTATCACCATATGACCCTGCGCCCCTACAGCCAGGCAGTGTACTGGAATGAAAGGAAACACAGTGCTCTTTGGCGCATAGGGACCTTGACGGACGAAGCCTATGAGAGGCTGGTCATCCCTTTGGAAAAAGTGCCAGCCCTTTGGCTTAAACAAAAGCAGTATGAAGTCACATTGGGACCAAGGCAGCTCATAGGGCAGACGAGCTTTGAAGACTTAGCCGGTCAGTTCGTTAAAGCCGACTCCGCTCCAGCCGGGGCGGAATGGCAGTGCCTCAGTGTCATGAGTTTTAAACAAGACGGGAGATACGTCATCTTGCCGGATATCCGCCTTATGTATCATAGTCTATTACAGCGATGGAATACCTTTTCGGATACAGTGAAATTGGAACAGGACGATTTATTAGAACAGCTGGTCAGCCATTGCCGGCTCACGAAATACCAGCTCCGTTCCCAAGTTTTTTCTGTCAATGGCAGCGCTATCTATGGCTGTGAAGGTTGGCAGCGCTATTCCTTCTTTGGCTACGACATGTTGAAGCGGCTTCAAGGGATACTCGCGGCCTTGGCACCCTTTTCCGGCATCGGCGTCAAGACGGCGCTGGGTATGGGGGCCGTAGATACGATTATTTTGTAAGGAGTCATGCAGCATGAAAATATTGTTTTCACCCATTGGGACGACGGATCCCGTGCGTAATTGCCGGGATGGAGCCTGCCTTCATATTTTACGCCATTACCATCCTGATAAAGTCGTCCTTTATTTTACGGCTGAAATGGAACAACGCGAACGGAATACGCATATGTATACCCGTGGCATTGACCACGTCCAGCCGGGATGCCCTGTAGTGCCTATCTATTCAGGCATCGTAGATGCTCATTTATACGATGCCTATCTGCATCATTTACCAGGGCATGTCCTGCAATTACATCAAGATTATCCAGATGCGGAAATATTACTGAATCTCAGTTCTGGGACACCACAGATTAAAGTCATCTTGGCCATTATGAGTACCGAATATGCCTGGTGCCGTGGTATTCAGGTGGCTTCTCCGGAACGTCGTTCTAATGTGAATAACATCCCTGTCCAAGATGAAGAAGATGTGGAAGAAATGCTGCTTTGCAATGAAGACGATGAATCAGACGCTCTTAACCGCTGTGAAGAGCCGCACTTGGAAGTATTGCGGTTTTATCGTGAGAAATATGAGATCATGTCGCTCATCAATCAGTATGAATATATGGGCGCCTGGGCTTTTTGTAAAGGCAGTCATACCGTTTCGGAACAGACGAAGAAGCTGATTCATTTTGCCATGTATCGTGCAGATTTGCAGACCAAAGCAGCGCAGCAGATTATGAGAAAATATCAGGGGAAGCAGTTGTTCCCCTTTGAAAAAGAAGGAGAAAGCCTGACGGAGTATCTGTTGACCATGCAGATTCATAAAGAAAAGAAACAATATGCCAGCTTTATGGTGCAAATTTCGCCCTTCCTTTATGAGTTATTCATGACCTATGCCAAGATGAATCTGAAAATGCCCCTTTTCGATTATCGGGAAAAAGTGGCAGGGCGCAGACTCTTACGGCGGCAGACACTGCTCCAGAAACCGCAGGGCCCGGAGCTGATTGCCTATTTAGATAACGTTTGGCCCCAGCCCTTTTATGACAGCGAATTGTCCTTTATTTTGCTCTATCAAGTCTTCTGCTTTGCCGAACAATTCGACGGGGCCAAAGATGCGGAAAAACATCATGAATTTATGGCAGATTCGTTGATGGTTTCGACGAACCCGTACATGGATAAACTGCGAAAGTTACGCAATAACACAGCGCACGAAATCATTAACGTTACAGAAGAAACCATCAAGAAGCGGACAGGGCTGACACCAGATGACATCATGAAATCCTTTTGGCACCTTTTATCCGTACTATACGGACCAGGCGTAAACCGCCAACGCATGGCCTATAAAAGATTGAACCAATGGATTGAAGAATCTTTATTGACAAATATGTGATGCCTTACGAACATGTGTCATTCATCATAAATTTCGGCTATGCCTAGGATTCGCGCGGGACGCCCGCCAAAACGGACAGCAGTGGCTGGGCGACCCGTTGCGAGATACGACTACAACCTATTCTTGTCTAATGACAGGCCTTTACGAACTACGATTTTTTACGAACTTGTGTTATAATATGAATTGGCTAGGTAATACATTATTTATGTGCCTAACTTGCTTTTTGAAAATACAAGCAGGACGATTCCGCCCCGCTGCCTTAAAATTCAGTTCTAAGCAATTTTTTGAAAATCATTTTCCTGCAAAAGACAAAAAATGATGAAAATATATGATCCGCCCCGCAAAATGCCATTTCGACGGCTTCATAAAGGCATTTATAAAGGGTGCGGATAAGAACCATAATCCCCGCAAGGGGACGGAAACGTTTTTATTTTATATAATGGCTATACTTGCTAATAGCGTGATAAGAACCATAATCCCCGCAAGGGGACGGAAACATAACGCAAAATCATTAATAATCTGTTGTTTTTCCTGTGATAAGAACCATAATCCCCGCAAGGGGACGGAAACCACACTCGTGACCTGGGGCTTCTTTCACCATTTATTGATAAGAACCATAATCCCCGCAAGGGGACGGAAACTTTTCCCCATTGGCGATGGCGTCGTCATAATCCTGCGTGATAAGAACCATAATCCCCGCAAGGGGACGGAAACGTTATTAGCCTGTACAGGTTTTAGTTTGCGATAGGCAAGTCGATAAGAACCATAATCCCCGCAAGGGGACGGAAACAGGAGCTAGCTGGGCTCATTGCCCTAGTTTCCTCATGGAAGATAAGAACCATAATCCCCGCAAGGGGACGGAAACGCTGGCCCGGCTTGTAGTCGAGCATGTCAACGGCCGATTCAAGATAAGAACCATAATCCCCGCAAGGGGACGGAAACCACCTACATTAGAAGCTACTAATCCTTCAAGCTTATCACCAGGATAAGAACCATAATCCCCGCAAGGGGACGGAAACACATACGATATTAAAATTCTATTCACATTCACCAATCTCGACGATAAGAACCATAATCCCCGCAAGGGGACGGAAACGACATACTGCTCTTTACGCATAGTCTCACCTTCTTTATTGCGATAAGAACCATAATCCCCGCAAGGGGACGGAAACTGAAGTTGTCAAGGTTCTGTCGTCCCGCGACGTGTGCTGATAAGAACCATAATCCCCGCAAGGGGACGGAAACAGGGCAGGGGAAAGTCTTACCTTCCAACATTTCGTTGATAAGAACCATAATCCCCGCAAGGGGACGGAAACCCCCTCGACTAGTTGCCATATATGTACCGCCATCCCTAACAAGATAAGAACCATAATCCCCGCAAGGGGACGGAAACAACAGGTAACGCTTCTTTAAGGAACTTTTTATCCTCTTGATAAGAACCATAATCCCCGCAAGGGGACGGAAACTTTCTCGGATCCACTTTTTGTTTGCTCTTTTCCTACAGGATAAGAACCATAATCCCCGCAAGGGGACGGAAACCAGGTGAGAAATAGTGTCTAACCCAACTAAAACCATAAAAGATAAGAACCATAATCCCCGCAAGGGGACGGAAACTGTATTACGTCTTTTAATCCATAGAGAGTTAAGGTCTGTGATAAGAACCATAATCCCCGCAAGGGGACGGAAACACAATCAGCGGCGTCCTTGTCTGTACCTTGACAACTGCACGATAAGAACCATAATCCCCGCAAGGGGACGGAAACCGGCGATACCGCGGATACCATCGCCCAGGTCTTCCACGTGATAAGAACCATAATCCCCGCAAGGGGACGGAAACTTGTCAACGTCCTGATAAGCCTGCGCATAATCGTGCAGCGCGATAAGAACCATAATCCCCGCAAGGGGACGGAAACCAAGCAAGGCGTTCCCGGCCTTTTCCGTTAGCGTCGGCCGATAAGAACCATAATCCCCGCAAGGGGACGGAAACCCCTTTTGGCCTTTTCCGGTTGTTCATCGTCGGCCTGGCCGTGATAAGAACCATAATCCCCGCAAGGGGACGGAAACTCGAAATAGTCGTCCCGTATTCGTCCGTTCTCGTTTGATAAGAACCATAATCCCCGCAAGGGGACGGAAACTCGAGCCAGTCGGGATAATAATAACTTTCCCCGTCCTCGATGATAAGAACCATAATCCCCGCAAGGGGACGGAAACACGTTCAACGGACGTATAGTTGTTGATATCATCAGGACAAGATAAGAACCATAATCCCCGCAAGGGGACGGAAACACGTTCAACGGACGTATAGTTGTTGATATCATCAGGACAAGATAAGAACCATAATCCCCGCAAGGGGACGGAAACACGTTCAACGGACGTATAGTTGTTGATATCATCAGGACAAGATAAGAACCATAATCCCCGCAAGGGGACGGAAACACGTTCAACGGACGTATAGT
>OGYL01000200.1_pt1 | contig 43496 bp, 35 predicted proteins | sample 1576541 | NCBI WGS metagenome assembly OGYL01 (sample SAMEA3541551, study PRJEB24748) | human gut metagenome | biome: human gut; feature: human-associated habitat; material: faeces | place: China | collected 2012 | reverse complement strand
AAGCATAAATACCAATAAAACCCAACACCTGTTTTTCATTATCATTCAAATTTAAGTCCTTCGCGCAACCATTTTTCCAGTTCGCCTGTCCATTGGCGTTTGTAAGTGAACGCGTCGCGGAACCCCCAGCCGTGGCCACCGGTAGGATAGACATGCAGTGTAGCCGGAACCTGATGTTGGAGCAAGGCTTCAAAGTAATGAATGCCATTGGCTGGAGGTACGGCTCCATCGTCAGCCGAGAGCATGATGAAGGCTTGGGGGGTGCGTTCGTTTACTTGTTTCTCCAGTGTGTATTTATCCTCCAATTCTTGCGAAGGTTTGTTGCCTAGCAGGTTTTGGCGGGAGCCTCCGTGGGTCACGCCAGGTACCATCGAAATGACCGGATAGAACAATATCTGAAAGTCGGGGCGCGTCTCGTTACTGTTGTATAGAGTAGCTAACGAGGCTGCCAAATGGCCGCCGGCCGAGGCCCCCATGATTCCGATGCGGTCCGGTCGGATGTTCCATTCCTTGGCATGTTGGCGAACAAGGCGGATGGCTTGCTCGGCGTCGCTCAGCGGTACTTCATAATGGCCGTTCGGCATGCGGTATTTCAGTACAATATAAGTGATACCTTGGGCATTGAGCCAGGGCGCCATGTCGTGGCCTTCGTGGTTCATGGCCAGACGGGCATATCCACCGCCGGGGCACATGATGATGGCCACGCCGTTGGGCTTGTCGGCTTTATAAACGGTAATGGAGGGTTTGATCACATTGGCTACCCGTCCTCCCTCGAGGTCCTCTTCTGTCCCGGTCAGGCCGTTGCTGTTGGGCGCTCCGGCGGGCCAGAGTGAAAGTTCAAACGTATTTTGTGCAGATAACATCGTTGCAACAGATAATAAGATTGAAAAAAAGATTGTTTTCATGAGCTTGTCCAATATTTATGATTTGATTTTCATGGATGCCTTGATGAAGTAGAATATCAGGATAGCGTAGGCTGCGAGTGCTACAATCTGTGACCACGTGTTGGCAATCCAGGCGTCGTTGACCAGATTGACACCGCCGAAACGCATACCTGCACTGACTACACCCATCAGTGCACCGCCGGCGATGAAACCAGAGGCCAGCAATGTACCTTTTTCACCACGTTCGGCATTGACTTTGGTATCCTTGCTGCGGGTTGTCACATACCAGTTGATGGCACCGCCCACAAGCAGCGGGATGTTCAGTTCGAGTGGAATGAACATACCCAGGGCGAAAGCCAGTGCGGGCACTTTGAGCAGCGTGAGTACGATAGCCAATACGGCACCGATGCCGTAGAGTAACCAGGGGGCGGCTACACCGTTCATCAGCGGTTCGATGACGGCAGCCATGGCGTTGGCCTGCGGGGCGGCAAGCTGTCCGCTGGTGAAGCCGTAAGTCTTGTTCAGGATAATCATTACTCCGCCTACGGTAGCTGCTGAGACGATGGTACCCAGGAATTTCCAGGCTTCCTGCTTCACGGGAGTCGTTCCCAGCCAGTAACCTATCTTCAGGTCGGTGATGAAGCCGCCTGCCATAGATAAGGCCGTGCAGACCACGCCACCCATAACCAGTGCAGCAACCATGCCGGTAGCACCTTTCAGTCCAACGGCAACCATTACTACTGAGGCAAGTATCAGTGTCATCAGTGTCATTCCCGATACAGGGTTAGTGCCGACTATGGCGATAGCGTTGGCTGCTACGGTGGTGAACAGGAATGCAATGCCGGCTACGAGCAGGATGGCTACAATGCTGTGTAATACATTTCCATGCATCACATCAAAAAAGAAGAACAGTAAGATCAGCAGGATGGTGAAGATGGACCCGAAGGCGATTATTTTCATGGAAAGGTCTTTCTGCGTGCGGATGACGTTTGCTTCCACCTTCTTGCCGCCCATCTCTTTGGCGGCCAGTCCCACAGCACTCTTTATAATGCCCCATGAGCGCACGATACCGATCACACCGGCCATGGCGATACCACCGATACCGATACTTTTGGCATATTCCTTGAATATAAGTTCGGGTGACATTTCGCTGATGGTTTGTGTCAAGGCCGGATTCCATGCATTCAGCACTTGGTCGCCGAACAACAGGGCCATACCTGGAACAATAACCAGCCATACCACCAATGAACCGGCACAAATGATAGCCGCGTATTTCAAGCCGACAATATAGCCTAGGCCTAATACTGCTGCACCGGTGTTTATTTTCATCACCAGTTTGGCTTTTTCGGCAACCATCTCACCCCAGCCGCATACGCGGGTGGTGAAGTTTTCATTCCACCAGCCGAATGTGGCTACAATGAAATCGTACAGACCTCCTATTAGTCCTGCAAAAAGCAATGGCTTTGCCTGGCTTCCGCCTTTCTCGCCGGAAACAAGCACTTGCGTACTGGCAGTGGCTTCGGGGAAGGGATATTCGCCATGTTTGTCGCTGACGAAATATTTACGGAAGGGGATGAGGAACAGGATTCCCAAAATACCTCCCAGCAGTGAGCTGACAAACATCTGAAAGAAGTTGACTGTCATTTCGGGGTATTTGTCCTGCAATATATAAAGGGCGGGCAATGTGAAGATAGCTCCTGCCACTATGACTCCCGAACAGGCGCCGATGGATTGGATGATGACATTCTCACCTAACGCGTTTTTACGCTTGGCGGCTCCCGATACACCTACGGCGATGATGGCGATAGGGATGGCGGCTTCAAAAACCTGTCCCACTTTTAATCCCAGGTAAGCTGCGGCCGCCGAGAATAATACCGCCATGGCGATACCCCATAGCACAGACCATAGGTTTACTTCGGGATATTTTTTGTTTGGTGACATGATGGGGTGATATTGTTCCCCCGGTTTCAGAGGTCGGAACGCGTTATCGGGCAATCCAACCGATTTTTCTTCTTCTTGTTTCATGTTTCTCTATGTTGTTGTTTTTGAAATTTATCATAATAAATGCCCAAAAATAGTGAAAAAATAGAGAAACATCCTCATGATTTGATTAGAATATCTGAAATTTCAATCCAAATGATAGTCTCAGATAGTCATCGGGTTTCAAATAACTGTTGTTGAACGCACTGACAACGTATAAATCGCATGTGCTGATTTCGTAGAATGCGGTGATACTTTTAGAGAACTTCCGGTACTTTTCGGGCACATCGAAACGGACGCGTTGTCCCAGAAAGATATGGGTGCGGATACGGGTGGAAAATCCGTAGTATCCACGGGGATAGCGCTCAGGTTCGCTTGTCCAGAAATCATCGCTGAATACGGTGTTGAAATAGATTCCGGTAGTCAGCGGTTCCAGCGAGAAGTCTTTGCCCAGCCAGATACTCCACGGGATATAATTCTGTTTCAAGGTCATGGTCATCTTGAAATGTTTGGATGAGTAGCGGGGGATGAAGCCCAAAAGAAGATCGGTTTCCCATTGCCCTCTTTTCCCATAATCCCAGCCTATGCCCCAGGATAACAGGCCCATTCCACCGGCGTACTGTAATTTGGTGTGGGTGGGGATCAAAGCTTCCCACGCACGCCTGTAACGGTGTACGCGCTTGTCGTATTTATGGTGCCGGTTTGGCATTTGGGTTACAATATCTTCCTCTTGGTTTTGAACGGAAGGAGAGGAGACAAGTATGCTGTCTTTGGATAAGATGGAGTAAAGTGTATTATTTTCTTGGGCTTGTGCCGTAAAAGGCAATAGTGGCCACAATAGGTTCAGAAATATCTTTTTAAAATTCAACTGTTTCATAATCGTAGGTTCCATCTTCTTTAATGGTGAATAATAAGTAGATGCGTTTGTCTATGCAGGGGCATTGGAAATACAGAACTCCGTCGTTGAATAGATCATCTACTGCGAATTTGTGTTCATGGCCGTAAAGACAGAACTGGACTTTGGGGAACTGGTTGACGTATAGTTGGAAGATTTTTGCTACATTGTTGTTGAATACAAATTCAAAAGGTTTTACGTGCATTGCGAATACCGTTTTTTCTATTTCAGGCGACAGGTTGTTCAGTTCATTTTCTATAAAATTGAAATCGGGAACCGGTTCCGAATAATCATATTCCATCGCATTGGTATTGAGGCAGATAAAGCGTACATTTCCGGCTGTGAAGGCGAAGTTGGGATCTCCATAAATGGCTCTGTATGCGTCTTCACCTGTACCCAGGCAGTCGTGGTTGCCTAAAAGGCATACGTAGGGCATCTGGAATTTGTTAAATATGTCCCGCATCCATATGAATTCTTTTGTGACGCCGAAATCGGACTGGTCTCCTCCGTGAATGACAAAGTCTATGTCACCACGGGCATTGAGGGCTTTTACAACATCTTCGGTAGAGTTGTACCATCGTTGGGTATCACTGATCATGGCAAAGCGGATTGTTTTTTTGCCTTGCATTTTGTTTTCTATCAACTGGATGTTTTTGTTGGTCAGTTCTCTTTCTCCTGTAATATGTACATCGTATGGATGGGTTTCCAGCATGTCACAGCCACTGAAACAGAGGGCCAGCAGGACAAAGAATAATAGCTTGTTTGTCATTGTTCTCTTAAATTTGCTGCAAAGTACGTTATTTTAATCAGAATAAGAGTGGCTTATTATTGGGGAAAAATGTTCTTTTTTTCTTATTTTTTTGTCTTTACTTGGATACAGGCAGGCGGGGCAGTGTTTTCCGGATATAAAAAGAGGATGTATCAAACTCGAATCTTCTTTTGTTTTGATACATCCTCTCTCTTATGATGTGAGAATTCTATTCTGCAACTGTGCCTTTCGGGGTCATATCACCTTCTATATAAAGACGTGTCATTTCATTTTTCCCGTTTGTGCGGATAGTGATTGATTTCTTGAAATGTCCCGGAAATTTGCCGGCTCCATTATAAGTCACTGTTATCTGTCCACTTTCACCCGGTTTGATGGGCTCTTTAGGATATTGGGGAACAGTACATCCGCAAGATGCGATCGCTTGATGAATGACCAAGGGACCGTCTCCCGAATTTTTGAATTTGAAAACGCAAGTAACTTTCGGGCTAGACTCGGGGAATGAACCGAAGTTATGTGTTGTTTTCTCAAAGGTTATTTCTGCTTCTCCTTGAGATTGCCATACGGCTGCGTATGTGGTTAACCCTATAATCAACAATAATGTTGAAAGCAAAATTTTCTTCATTAGTTCCACTTTTTAAAAATTATCGGGGCTAAATTACTGTTTTTTTTATAAAAGGTCTTTAACTGTTAGTGAAATAAATGGTAAATTAACACCTTTAAAAATAAGGGACAAAGATAATCAACCCTATGAGGGCGGCAAAGATAGCGCAAATCAGTACGGCTCCTGCCGCTATGTCCTTTACGTCTCCGGCTATAGGATGGTAGTCTGGTGATACCAGGTTTACCAGGCGTTCTATGGCTGTGTTGAATGCTTCGGCAGCCAGTACCATTGCAAAGCACAGGAGGATGACAAGCCATTCGGTGCGTGTTATTTCAAACCGGATGCCTGCAATGGTTACGGCGATGATGGCTGCGCAATGTATCCAGGCATTGTGTTCCTTGCTTAAAAAACTACATACGCCTTTCCAGGCGTATGTAAAGCTTTTTAGTCGTTTATGCAGTTCATTCATTTTTTTAAGTTTGGGGTGAGTTTATCCTCTGTTTACCTGTTTTACTCCTTTTACTGTCTTTATCTTTTTTACTAATGATTCCAGCTTTGAAGTATCATCTACCATTACGGTCATCATGCCGCTGAACAGCCCGTCGTGCGAGTCGATACTGATGGAACGGAGCAGGATATCGTTTTCCTTATTGATAATGGAGGTGATATTTGTCACAATTCCTATATCGTCATGGCCAACGATGCGCAGCGTGATGGGGTATTGTTTGCCGTGGCTTTTCCCAGCCCAACGCGCCTTTACGATACGGTAGGCGAAACGTGATTGCAACTCCCGTGCGTTAGGACAGTCGGTACGGTGTATTTTGATTCCTCCGCTGATGGTTACAAATCCGAATACATCATCGCCATAGATAGGGTTACAGCATTTGGCTAATTTGAAGTCCAGTCCTTTCAAATTCTGATCAATGACCAGTACGTCCTCTTTGAAGGTCTTGTCGTCCTGTGCTGTCTGCATGCTGAAATTCTCGGCGCTGCGATAGACAATATCTTCCCGGTTTTCCGTTTCCTTTTTCTTCAGTTCCAGGTATTTTTCGATGATGTCGTTCGCATCTCTTGTCTCGTTGGCTATGTCCTGGTAGAACTCGGTTACGGTTTTGTATCCCAGCTTTTTTATCAGGCGCATCATCACTGCTTCATCGTATTCCAGTTTGCGGTTCTTGAATTTACGTTCTATGGTTTCTTTGGCGAACTCTGTCTGGCGGGCTTCTATCTCTTTGATGGCCTGGCGTATTTTGGTTCTTGCCTTCGAAGTGGTGACGATGTTCAGCCAGTCGCGTTTGGGTGTCTGGGTGTTTGAAGTCATGACTTCTACCTGGTCACCGCTGTTCAGCGTTTGCTTTAATTGTGCGTTCTTTCCGTTCACCTTTGCTCCGATACACTTGGACCCCAGTTTGCTGTGGATGGCGAAAGCAAAGTCCAGTACGGTCGCTCCTTTCGGCATCTTGTACAAGTCACCTTTGGGGGTGAATACGAATACTTCGTCTTCGTATAATTCCAGTTTGAACTGGTCCATCACTTCCAGGTCACTGTCGGCGTTCTCCAGTGTTTCCCGGATGGAGGTCAGCCATTCATCCAGACCGCTTTCTCCTATTACGCCTTTGTAACGCCAGTGGGCTGCCAGACCACGTTCCGCTATCTCGTCCATGCGTTCGGTGCGTATCTGTACTTCCACCCATTTGCCTTCAGGCCCCATTACAGTGGTATGCAAGGATTCGTATCCGTTACTTTTGGGTACGGAGAGCCAGTCGCGCAGACGTTTGGGATTGGGCATATACATATCGGTCACAATGGAATATACCTGCCAGCATTCTTGTTTTTCCTTGTCGACGGGAGAGTCCAGAATGATTCGGATGGCAAACAAGTCATACACTCCTTCGAAGGGACATTTCTGTTTCTTCATTTTCTGATAGATGGAATGGATGGACTTGGTACGCCCTTTCATGTGGAACTTCAATCCTGCTTCTTCCAGCTTATGCTGTATCGGTTCGATAAAGGCGGCTATGTATTTGTCACGGGAGGCTTTCGTTTCGTTCAGTTTGTCCTTTATATGATAATATACGTCGTGTTCGGTATATTTCAAGGAAAGGTCTTCCAGTTCCGATTTCAGTTTGTATAGCCCCAGCTTGTGTGCCAGTGGTGCGTACAGATAGGCAGCTTCGTTGGCTACTTGGGTGCGTGCTTCTATATTGGGAGTCTCCTTTATCTGTCTCATCAGGTTCACGCGGTCTGCAATGATGATCAGAATAACACGCATGTCTTCGGCAAAGGAGAGTAGCAGGTTGCGGAAATTTTCCGATTCTATGGTAGGGCTTTTGGAGTATAGCTCATTGATTTTCACAAGACCGCGTATGATCCCCGCTACATCCTCTCCATATTCCTGTTGTACAGATGCTAAGGTGCATAAATGGTTCTTTACCGATTCGTGCAGCATGATCCCCAGGATGGAAGCCCGTTTCATCCCAATTTCCTCGACCACGATGACAGCGGTCTGCATATCTTTGATGATAGGATTCATTCCGAAACAATTTCGTGGCAGGTTACCTTCGGCAACTGCTTTTATGAGGTGTATTTTTAACTTATGGCAATCACCCTTCTGCAAGGTGTCGCCGGATAATTGCAGCAATCGTTTATAGAGGGCGAACAGTTGCTCACGCTCTTTGGCTGTGAAAAATGCTTTTTCTTCCATAACACGTGAAATCTTTTCGAGGGTAAAGGTAGTTTTTTTCTTTATTTATTAGGTAGTGTTCTCGCATTTTTTTGTATTTTTGGGCAATTAATAGTGAAAGAATAAGGTAACAATTTATTTAAACCATATAAAATCATGTACTTATGTTAACACCTGAAGACAAAGACTTATTAGTGAAAAAAGGAATTTCCGAGCAGCAGATTGCAGAACAACTGGCTTGCTTTGAAAAGGGTTTCCCATTTTTGAAGCTGGATGCAGCCGCTTCTGTTGAAAAGGGAATCATGGTTCCCGCCGAAAATGAAATGAAAAATTATTTGGAAGCATGGGATACATATAAGGAAGGGGAGAAAACTATCGTGAAGTTTGTACCCGCCTCTGGTGCTGCCAGCCGCATGTTCAAGAATTTGTTCGAATTCCTGGGGGCTGATTATAATACTCCGAAGACTGATTTCGAAAAGAAATTTTTCGACCATATTCATAGCTTCGCATTCTACAATGACTTGAATGCGGCTTGTATGGATAATACAGGAAAGGATATTGATGCTTTGATGGCCGGGAAGGAGTATAAACCTATAGTAGCCAATCTGCTGGAAGCTGCCGGCTTGAACTATGGGGCATTACCGAAGGGGTTGTTGAAATTCCATCGGTATGCGGATGGTGTGCGTACACCGCTGGAAGAACATTTGGTGGAGGGTGCGTTGTATGCGGCAGGCAAGACCGGAAAAGTGAATGTGCATTTCACCGTTTCTACGGAACATCGTGAGTTGTTCACAAAGCTGGTGGAAGAGAAGGTTGCCGTTTATGCAAAGAAATACGGGGTGGAATATGATGTGTCGTTTTCTGAACAGAAGCCGAGTACGGATACGGTTGCTGCCGATATGGAGAACAAACCTTTCCGCGATAAAGGCAAGCTGTTGTTCCGTCCGGGGGGGCACGGCGCGCTGATTGAGAACCTGAATGATTTGGATGCCGATGTTATCTTTATCAAGAATATAGATAATGTGGTTCCCGATCGCTTGAAAGAGGATACTGTTACGTATAAAAAGCTGATTGCGGGGGTACTGGTTACTCTGCAGAAGCAGGTATTTGAATATTTGGAATTACTGGATGGCGGTAAATATACACATGCGCAGCTGGAAGAGATCATTCGTTTCTTACAGCAGACTTTATGTTGCCGCAAACTGGATATCAAGGATCTGGAAGATGCCGACCTGGTTATTTATCTGCGTAAGAAGTTGAACCGTCCGATGCGTGTATGCGGTATGGTGAAGAATGTGGGTGAACCGGGAGGCGGCCCGTTCCTGGCTTATAATGCGGATGGTACTGTTTCATTGCAAATTTTGGAAAGTTCTCAGATTGACATGAATGATCCGGTCAAGAAAGAGATGTTCGAGAAGGGTACTCACTTTAATCCGGTGGATTTGGTGTGTGCGGTACGCGATTATAAAGGAAACAAATTCGACTTGGTGAAGTATGTGGATAAGGCTACAGGTTTTATCTCTTATAAATCAAAGAACGGTAGAGAACTGAAAGCATTGGAGCTTCCGGGCTTGTGGAACGGCGCAATGAGTGACTGGAACACTGTTTTTGTTGAAGTGCCGTTGAGTACCTTTAATCCGGTGAAGACTGTGAATGATTTGTTGCGTGAACAGCATCAATAATTCCTTTTTTTATTATAGACTACATGGATTTATACAGATCGGACGATTTGTGTAGGTCCGTGTAGTTTTTTGTGAAATTAATTTATATACCCTTGATTACTAACCTATAATTAAAAAGAATGAACCTGCTGACCTTTATTGCCCCACTGGCTGTGGCGGCAACTTTTATGATGCCGGCCGATGCTGCAAATCACAAAGAATTACCGGCATTGGGAAATACTCATATTCAAGTATTCGACAAAACCCCTGTTTGTTTTCGTCCCGATTCTTTCCCTAATTATACTCCTGCCAATGCTGACGGAGTGATCCGTCTGGTAAACGGGCGTATCATTTTAAAGAAAATAACCTTGCCCGATTATAAAAGGGATGTGGATGTTACCCTGAAAGTAACTGTAGCTTCCAATGGTGACCGTTGGGATAAATCTGGCTCTTGTTTTGTGCTTCCCAAAGAATCGGTGATTAATCTGATGAATATAGCCGAAGGCAAGAGGGCGTTTCCTGCGGTAGACAGTACCAAATATGAAAAAATGATTGGTATTGTTCCGGGTCAGGATTATGTGCCTACCCTTGAACTGATGCGTTTTATGACCCCGTTCGGTGTGGGGTATTATAGTTCGGATAATGATTCTTTGAGCAGCAAGAGGCGTCCTGTATATATCCCGAAATGGGAAAAGAGTGTGACTTGGGTGCAGGATATTACCGATCTTTATCCGGCATTGGAGAGAGAGGCATACGTGGGAATTTATATTGATACATGGACTGCCGAGGGGTATGTGGCCAGTATGGAATTGGATGTGAAGGAGAGTAAGATCACTTGCGACGTGATGCCGGAGCGCCGTGTGAAGCCTTTGATGAATACGGTGTATTATATCGGACAGACTTATCCGGATATTTTCTCACGCAAAGATGTGGTGATGGATTTTGATATGCCGAAAGCTGCCAAGAATGTTCGTTTGAAGTATATTGTAACAGGTCACGGAGGACATAGTGGCGGAGATGAGTTTGTGGAGAAACGGAACATCGTGTCTGTTGATGGCAAGGAGGTGTTGAATTTCATTCCTTGGCGTGATGACTGTGCTTCTTTCCGCCGTTTTAATCCGGCCACGGGAGTATGGCTGATACCACGAGTTGCCGCATATATAGGTGATAAGGGGTATACGACAAAAGAGATTGAAGAACCTTTGGCTTCTTCGGATTTGTCCCGTTCCAATTGGTGTCCGGGTAGCGATGTGATGCCTGAGGAGGCTGTTATTGGTGACTTGTCGGCCGGTAAACATTCTTTTAAGGTAAGTATCCCTGAGGCACAACAGGTAGATGGCAATAAATTGAATCATTGGCTGGTTTCAGCTTATTTGGTTTGGGAGGAATAACTTTTCCCGATTATTAATAGCTGCTGGAGCGGTTTGGATCTTTCCGAATATGAATGGTGAATTTCTTTCGGAAGGATTCAAAGCCTCTTTGCGGTAAATGGACATTATTTGTTTTTTCTTTTCATGCTGCGGATGATTTCTTTGTCCTCCGTGCTTACCCGATAAGATTCTATGATTTTTTGTAGTGCCTTATTGTAAGTAAAGTCATCTAAATGATTTTCCTTCAGATAGTTCATCGTTTTTTGAGGAAACTTGACATAACATACGGATAAAGCCCATGCTACAGCCATCTTCACATAATATCCTTCGTGACTGATCCGGTCCATCCATTGCAATACGTTGTCTATATACTCTTCGTCAATATAATGAGCCATTGCCATTACTACTCCGAAACGTATTTCATATTCTTTGTCGGATTTCATCCGGTCTTCCAAAAATAGCCAGACCCTTTTCTTGTTCTTGTCCACAAACCGTTGTTTGCCGTAAAAGTCAAAGGTGTCACAAACAGACCAACTGTTGATGATGGCAATAAACCGGGCAACCAGTGAAAGATATGCTTCCGTGTCTTTCATTTTCAGATTACTTATTACCATACCTTGTAGCATACGTTCCTCCATATAATAAGTATCCGCAGTCTGTAGATAACTCTCCCAGTCATCTTTGGCAATTTGTGCTCCTAACCGCCTTAGGGCAGGGATGCGGATACCCAATACATTTTCTATTCCCGGATGCAGCGATTCGGTAAACTTTTTATTTCCATTTTCTGCCAGTTGCAGCAAATTTTCTTTTATGGTCAATCCATTGATACGATATTCGTCCATTTTGTTTTTGTAAGATAGGGTTAGATTTTCAGTCCCATGATATAATCGTTCATATAATATCCGTTGCCTATATGGAAATCTCCTTCTGCAACTTTTTCCATTCCCAAATGTTGGTAGAATTGTAAAGCCTTATTGTTACGGTTTACATTCAAATGCATTTCGCAAGGTCCGGGATGGATTTCTTTAATTGCTTTGACGGCTTGCTCAAATAGTGCTTTGCCCAACCGGCAACCTTGAAAAAGGGGAAGTACATAGATTTTCTGCAGATGAAATAAATGTTCTCCTTCGGGCTGTATGGAAACATATCCGGCAGCTTCTCCATCTTTGTAAGCTATGTAATAGATGTGCCCTTCCTCTTCCATTTGTTTACGCAGGTTTTTCGGAGAGTACATCCAGTCCATCATGTAATCCAATTGTTCTTTTGAAAGAATTTCCCGGTAGGTAGCCGGAAACACGATCTGAGCCATCTCGTTAATCAACTGAATATCATTGGGCGTTGCCTTTTTTATGGTAAACATGATCTTTATATCTTTTTAGTGTTATAACGAGAGGCAAAGATAAACTTTTTGCAAGAAAAAAAGGGGCTTCCTTTCTTTTTCTTGTTTAAATATTAATTTATGCAAAATAGTAGAACTATGTAATACAAGGTACTTGTATAATACATATATTTGTGCCAAACAAAGTATTATAGATTATGAATGTAGACAATGTACGATCTCAGATGCGCAAAGGAATGCTGGAATACTGCATTTTATTGTTGTTGCACAAAGAGCCGTCATATGCTTCGGATATCATTCAAAAATTGAAAGAAGCCCGGCTCATTGTAGTAGAAGGGACGCTTTATCCGCTGCTTACCCGGCTGAAAAACGATGACCTGCTCTCATACGAATGGGTAGAGTCCACTCAGGGACCACCTCGTAAATATTATAGTCTCACTCCTCAGGGTGAAACATTCCTTAGCGGACTGGAGGCTGCCTGGGAGGAGCTGGCGAATACAGTGAATCATTTAAAAAACAATTAAAAACAGGATACAATGAAAAAGACTTTAACCATAAATTTAGGAGGTACCGTTTATCATATAGACGAAGACGCTTACCATTTGTTGGATAACTATTTAACTAACCTGCGTATTCACTTCTGTCGTGAGGAGGGAGCGGAAGAAATTGTACATGATATAGAATTACGTATCTCTGAGCTGTTTACCGACCGTTTGAATGAAGGTAAACAGGTTATTACCATTGAAGATGTGGAAGAAATCATAGCCCGGATGGGTAAACCCGAAGATCTTTCCGATGAAGAAAGTGGAGAAGCATCGGGTTCGGAAAAACAAAAAGGAACCACTATGCGCCGCTTGTTTCGTGATCCGGACAATAAGGTACTAGGTGGAGTGGCTTCCGGACTGGCTGCTTATATGGGATGGGATGTTACTTGGGTACGTATCATTCTATTGGTTCTTGGTTTCTTTGTTCATGGGGTGATATTGGCTTATATCATAGCGTGGATTATTATTCCTATGGCGCGTACCGCTCCCGAGAAACTCGCCATGAAGGGGGCTGCTATTAATGTGGAGAATATAGGCAAGACTGTAACAGACGGATTTGAAAAAGTGAATGATTATGTACGCTCAGACCGTCCTAGGAGTATCTTGCAAAAGATAGGGGAGGGGATTGTGTCTGTGGCAGGGTTCCTTATCAAGTTCCTGCTTGTTTTCATTGCTATTTGCTGTGCGCCTGTATTGTTTGTATTATTGATTGTCTTTTTTGCATTGCTGATGGCGGCTACGGGACTGATTGCTGCATTGCCGGCTGTGCTTTATGAGGTGCTGCCTGCGGTTAATTGGGCTACGGTGGGTAGCTCTCCGGGGTTGACTGTCGCTATGTCCGTAGCAGGTATTCTGGTTATCGGTATTCCTATTATAGGACTGATACACATGCTGATGCGTCATTTTGGAGGTTGGCAACCCATGTCCATTGTAACCAAAATTATATTTATCGTATTGTGGCTCATCGCGTTGGGAGTGGGTGTTTTCTTTGTACTGAATGATCCAAATATTGCTTCAATGATATCGTATAGTTTATAAAATACACTATCTTTGCAGATGGAAAGTTGGGAATCAAGAGGTGTCTTGTTCTCAACTCTCCGTTTTTTGTAAGGAATATCAAACATATATAAATACTATGACTAAGAAGATTTTATTGCTGGGTTCTGGCGAATTAGGTAAGGAATTCGTCATTGCGGCAAAACGTAAAGGGCAGTATGTTATTGCTTGCGACTCTTATGCAGGTGCTCCGGCCATGCAGGTGGCTGATGAATTTGAAGTGTTCAGTATGCTTGACGGTGATGCGTTGGATGCTGTGGTAGCCAAACACAAGCCGGATATAATTGTGCCTGAAATTGAAGCTATCCGTACCGAACGTCTGTATCATTTGGAACAGGAAGGTATTCAAGTAGTGCCGAGTGCCCGTGCAGTGAATTTCACGATGAACCGCAAGGCCATTCGTGATTTGGCAGCTAAGGAATTAGGATTAAAGACAGCCAAGTATTTCTATGCCAAGTCTTTGGAAGAATTGCAGGAGGCCGCAAAAGAGATTGGTTTTCCCTGTGTGGTGAAACCTTTGATGTCTTCATCCGGCAAAGGCCAGTCTTTGGTCAAGAGCGCGGATGAGTTGGAACAGGCATGGCATTATGGGTGTGAAGGCAGTCGTGGAGATATTAAAGAATTGATCATTGAGGGATTTATTCAGTTCGATAGTGAGATTACTTTGCTCACCGTCACTCAGAAAAACGGTCCTACTTTGTTCTGTCCGCCTATCGGACATGTACAGAAAGGGGGAGATTATAGGGAAAGTTTCCAGCCGGCGCACATTGATCCCGAACATTTGAAGGAGGCACAGCGTATGGCCGATAAAGTGACGGCGGCTTTGACCGGTGCGGGAATCTGGGGAGTTGAATTTTTCTTGAGTCATGAAAACGGAGTTTATTTCTCCGAACTTTCTCCCCGTCCGCATGATACCGGAATGGTGACTTTGGCAGGTACTCAGAATTTAAATGAGTTTGAGTTGCATCTGCGTGCGGTGTTAGGACTTCCTATCCCTGAAATTACACAAGAACGCATAGGGGCCAGTGCAGTGATTCTTTCTCCAATTGCCAGCAAGGAAGCTCCCCGTTATCGTGGTGAAGAGGAAGTTTGTAAGGAGACAAATACTTATCTCCGTATTTTTGGTAAACCTTATACAAAATTGAACCGCCGTATGGGAGTTGTGGTTTGTTATGCTCCTAATGGCAGTGACTTGGACGCTTTGCGTGACAAGTGCAAGGCTGCTGCTGCAAAGGTAGAGGTGTATTAATATCTTGTATTGATGGATATAAAATAAAGGTCCGGGCTTTTCCAAGTCCGGACCTTTTGTTGTTCCAAAGGTGTGCTTCCCTGAAACAAGGTTTTATAGTTTTTCTTTTTAAAAGAAGGGCGTAGGGAGCTTTTTTCTGTAAGGAGTGTGTGGTCTTGTAATCAGATTCATCCTTAAAATATTTTATTCGGATTCCTAAACCTTTCCTGCCGTGTGGTTAAGGTTTTTCTTCCTGCTTGTTTTATCTCCGCAAGCCTTTGGAGTTATCTCCATAAGCTTTGGAGTTAACTCCATAGTCTTGGGAGATAACTCCAAAGGCTATGGAGATAGAATATATCTGTATAAAAAGGTTTAATCTGAAGATAGAAAAGACTTATACAATAGGGAGGATATTAACATTCATTTAATTCCGTTAGCGGGTTATTGCTTCTTTCAGCCCTTCCGGCCCTTTGAACTTCATGGTGGCGGAAAGATTGATTTAGTCATTCTTTTTTTCTTGGTCCGGATTCGTAATGACTTCTTCGTTTTCCGGATGACTGCTGTTGTCTTCCTCTTCCTCGTCAATGAAAAGTTCCGGTTGTTGGGGGCCTTTGTGTCTGAACAATATGGCTGCGGCTATTCCGGCCGCCGCGCCCCCCAAGTGTCCCTCCCAAGAAGTGGTGGAGGAGGCGAACTGCGGGAACATGTTCCATACCAGACTGCCATATAGAAAAGTGACAAGCAACGACAGGGCTACTAAAGGGACGTGTTTGCGGAGAATGCCACTGAAGAACAGAAAAAAGGCGAGTGAATAAATTATACTGCTGGCACCTATATGCCATCCCGGCTTGCCTATTATAAATGTAAGTATTCCACTGACTATCCAGATGAAAAAAAGTATACCAATGCCCAAATCACGATAAAAGTAGAGCAGACACCATAATAAAAAAAGAAGAGGAAAAGTGTTCGCAAATAAATGTCCCCAATCAGCGTGTATCAATGGAGAAGTGAAAATCCCCATTATTCCTTTGGTTTCTCTGGGATATATGCCCCAGGTGATAAAATCCCAATTCATGACACTTTCCATTGTACGCAGGGTGTACAGAATGAAAAGAAGTAATAACGGAAGAGCAAAAGCCAATAGAATTTTTTGAATTTCAAGTTTCATTTTGTCATAATTATGCTGATTTCTGTGCAATACTACGGATATTTGAGCGAAAAATGAAAAATATTTTGCTATTTAATTTTGCTTTATCCATTTAATTACTAATTTTGAGCGTTGCATACAAAAATAATATGTGACATAAATTGATATGGAAATTTGATTTATAACCTTAAAATAACAACTATGAGTTACTTACGATTTGACAAGACTCTTATGACGAACCTCGGGGAATCATTACCGAAAGAAATTCTCCGCACAAACCGTTCAGGGGCTTACCATTGTACAACCATTGTTGATTGCAATACGAGAAAATATCATGGATTGCTTGTCATTCCGGTGCCTGAACTGGATGATGAAAACCATGTATTGCTATCGTCGTTGGATGAAACAGTGATACAACACGGCGCTGAATTTAATCTGGGACTTCATAAGTATCAGGGCGACAATTACAGCCCAAGGGGACACAAGTATATCCGGGAATTCGAGTGTGAGAAAGTTCCTACCACTATATATCGGGTAGGTGGTGTGATTCTGAAGAAGGAAAAGCTTTTCGTTCATCATGAAAATAGAATTTTAATCCGTTATACTTTGTTGGAGGCACATTCGGCCACTACGTTGCGTTTGCGTCCGTTTCTGGCTTTCCGCAGTGTCCGTCAGTATACTCATGAGAACGCACAAGCCAGTCGTGACTATCAGGAGGTGGATAATGGAATTAAGACATGCATGTATCCGGGCTATCCCGAATTATATATGCAATTGAACAAGAAGAACGAATTCCACTATCAGCCGGATTGGTATCGGGGAATTGAGTATCCCAAAGAGCAGGAGAGAGGATATGATTTTAATGAAGATTTGTACGTCCCGGGTTATTTTGAAGTGGACATAAAGAAAGGTGAAAGCATCGTCTTTTCAGGAGGTGTGTCCGAGGCCAGTACCCGTACATTAAAGAGAACCTTTGAAGAAGAGGTGGAAGAACGTACTCCACGTGATAATTTCCAGCACTGTCTGATAAATGCTGCTCATCAGTTCTTGAATAAACAAGGAAATGAGTTTTATATTCTGGCAGGATATCCGTGGTTTAAATGCCGTGCGCGCGATATGTTTATTTCCCTGCCGGGACTGACATTGGCGATTGATGAAGTGGCTAAGTTTGAAATGGTGATGGAAACGGCCCGCAAGGCAATTCATGACTTTATTAATGATGAGCCTGATGATGTTAAAGTGTACGAAATGGAGCATCCTGATGTTTTGCTTTGGGCGGTGTGGTGTATCCAGCAATATGCCAAGATGGTGTCGCGCGACCAATGCCGTGAGAAATATGGTACATTGTTGCAAGACATTATGGAGTACCTTCGCCGGGAGAATCATCCGAATCTTTTCTTGCATTCCAACGGTCTGCTATATGCCAACGGCACAGAAAAGGCTATCACATGGATGAATTCTACCGCAAACGGACGCCCTGTGATTCCTCGTACAGGCTATATCGTAGAAATTAATGCTTTGTGGTATAATGCTTTACGCTTTACAAGTGAACTATTGAGCGAAGGTGGAAACAATAATTTGGCTGATGCGTTAAATGTATTGGCAGAAAAGACGGGGAAGGCTTTCGTGGATACTTTCTTGAATGAGTATGGTTATTTACTGGATTATGTGGATGGCAATATGATGGACTGGAGCGTGCGTCCGAACATGATATTTACTGTAGCATTCGACTATTCTCCGCTTGATGCCCGTCAGAAGAAAGGGGTGTTGGACATTGTGACCAAAGAACTGCTTACCCCGAAAGGGCTCCGTTCGCTCAGCCCGAAGAGTGGTGGTTACAACCCAAATTATGTAGGTCCTCAGATGCAGCGTGATTATGCTTATCATCAAGGTACCGCATGGCCCTGGCTGGCAGGCTTCTATTTTGAAGCTTACCTTCGTATTTATAAGATGAGTGGTATAGGATTTGTGGAGCGTCAGCTGATAGGCTACGAAGACGAAATGACTTCTCATTGTATTGGCTCTATACCTGAACTGTTTGATGGTAACCCGCCTTTCAAAGGTCGTGGAGCTGTATCATTCGCTATGAATGTGGCAGAGATATTGCGGGTATTATATTTATTGAGTAAATACAATTATTGAAAGGAGGGACCTGTATGAAAGTATTAATGTTTGGATGGGAATTTCCTCCCAAAATATATGGTGGTCTTGCTGTAGCATCTTACGGTATAACAAAAGGTCTGAGTCTGCAAGGTGATATGGAAACAACCTTCTGTTTGCCCAAACCTTGTGGCGACGAAGAAAAGTTTCTGAACATTATAGGCATGAACCAAGTGCCCATTGTGTGGCGTGATGTGGATTATGATTACTTAAAGTCACGTCTTTCGACTTCGACTCCGGAACAGTATTATGCTTTCCGTGATCATATCTATTCTGATTTCTCATATATGCACGTCAATGATCTGGGGTGTATGGAGTTTGCCGGCGGCTATCCGGGAAACCTTCATGATGAGATCAATAACTTTTCTATTATTGCCGGTGTGGTTGCGCGCCAGCAAGAATTTGATATTATCCATGCGCACGACTGGCTGACTTATCCGGCTGGTGTGCATGCCAAGCTGGTAAGTGGCAAACCTTTGTGCATCCATGTGCATGCTACTGATTTTGACCGTTCGCGCGGTAAAGTGAATCCTACAGTATATGCTATGGAAAAGAATGGCATGGATCATGCCGACTGTATTATGTGTGTGTCCGAGCTGACCCGTCAGACTGTTATTCACCAATATCATCAAGACCCGCGCAAATGTTTTGCCATGCACAATGCCGTTTATCCGCTTTCGCAAGATTTGCTGGACATTCCTCGTCCTGATCATTCGAAAGAAAAAGTGGTGACTTTCCTGGGGCGTATCACGATGCAGAAAGGACCCGAGTATTTTGTGGAAGCCGCCGCATTGGTCTTGAAGCGTACCCGTAACATCCGTTTTGTAATGGCAGGATCGGGAGACATGCTGGACGCCATGATCAATCTGGCTGCGGAACGAGGTATTGCAGACCGTTTTCATTTCCCGGGGTTCCAGCGTGGGCGTCAGGTTTATGAAGCATATAAAAACAGTGATGTATTCGTAATGCCTTCCGTGTCAGAACCTTTTGGTATTGCTCCTTTAGAGGCTATGCAATGCGGAACTCCTTCTATCATCTCAAAGCAATCGGGTTGCGGTGAAATTTTGGATAAAGTAATCAAGACAGATTATTGGGATATCAACGCTATGGCCGATGCCATCTATTCTATTTGTACGAATCCTTCTCTTTTCCAATATCTGCAGGAAGAAGGAAAGAAAGAGGTGGATGGCATTACATGGGAGAAAGTCGGCTTGAGAATCCGTGCCCTCTATGAGCAGGTGTTAAAAAACTATGGTAAATAATAAAACAATAACTAGGATATGAAAACAATATGTCTTTATTTTGAAATACATCAAATTATCCATCTGAAACGCTATCGCTGTTTTGATATAGGCCGTGACCATTATTATTATGATGATTATGAAAATGAGCGCGGCATCAGTGATATAGCCGAACGCTCGTATATTCCTGCGCTGAGTGCGTTGATTGAAATGGCAAAGAATCACGGTGATACTTTCAAGGTGGCTTTGTCTATCTCGGGTGTGGCGCTGGAACAGTTGGAAGTGCATGCGCCCGGTGTAATCGAGTTGTTGCATCAGTTGAATGAGACCGGATGTTGCGAATTCTTGTGCGAACCTTATTCTCACGGTCTTTCCTCATTGGCTAATGAAGATTGTTTCCGCGAAGAAGTGGAACGTATGCGTACCAAGATTAAACAAATATTTGGCAAGGAGCCGAAGGTATTCCGTAACTCCAGCTTGATTTATTCGAATGATATTGGCGCTACGATAGCCGATATGGGCTTTAAAGGTATGTTGACTGAAGGCGCGAAACATATTTTGGGTTGGAAGAGCCCGCACTACCTGTATCATTGCGCCATGAATCCGAACTTGAAGTTATTGCTTCGCGATTTCAAATTGTCTGATGACATCAGCCTGCGTTTCTCTAATTCCGAATGGAATGAATATCCGTTGTTTGCCGACAAATATATAGATTGGATTGCAGCTTTGCCGGAGGAGGAGCAGGTTATCAATATTTTCATGGAACTTTCTGCTTTGGGTATCGCCCAGCCATTGTCTTCCAATATTTTGGAATTTATGAAAGCACTGCCTGTCTGCGCAAAAGAAAGAGGGGTTACTTTCTCTACTCCGACCGATATCATTACCAAACTGAAATCTGTGGATCAGGTGGATGTTCCTTATCCTATGTCATGGATAGACGAGGAACGCGATATCAGTCCGTGGTTAGGCAATGTGATGCAGCGTGAGGCTTTCAATAAACTTTATAGTGTGGCAGAACGTGTTCATTTGTGCGATGATCGCCGTATTAAGCAGGATTGGGATTATTTGCAGGCAAGTAATAATTTCCGCTTCATGACCACTAAGAATACCGGTATTTGGTTGAATCGTGGTATTTATGATTCTCCGTATGATGCTTTCACCAACTATATGAACATTTTGGGTGATTTTATAAGTCGTGTCAATTCGTTGTATCCGGTAGATATGGATAACGAAGAATTAAATTCGTTGCTTACTACCATTAAGAATCAGGGCGAGGAATTGGTGGCTTTGAACAAGGAAGTGGAGAGATTGCAGGCTAAACTGGAGAAAGCTGAAGGCAAAAAGGCTCCTGCCGTAAAGAAAGAACCTGCTGCCAAGAAACCGGCGGCGGCCAAGAAAACGACGGCAAAGAAGCCGGTTGCCAAGAAAGCTGCTTCGAAGAAAGAAGAATAACAGAAATATAATATAAAGGACTTAAGAATTCACCGTTGTGCTTTCGGAAAACTGGTTTTAAGGTTGTAAGAGGCGGAACGGTGTTTTTCTATATAAAAGTTTGCTGCATTGAATATTTTATTTACCTTTGCCAATCTCAGATACGAAAAAACATGAAACAATTGTGCCAGAATAAACATACGATACGTTTCCGCTATTGGAGCCGGAAGAAGTACGCTATGTTTTATAGCTTGGGCAAATATGTAACTATTGGTAATCTGAAAAAGGAGATTGCCGATGTATCGTTGGGTAAACAGGCAAATGTTTGCACGGCATTCTCTGTTTGCTCTTCCGCACGGAAAGAGGATGCTGGAGAGGAATATGAAGAAGGAATGGCCCCTGTTGAATCCATGTTGCAAATGTTTCGGATCCAACTGCCTCAACCACAGGTGGCTGACGTGATTTGTCTTTTTTATTTAAATAAATATTTGTTTGCCGGAAAGATGTGCCATGCATCTTTTCGGCTTTTTTTGTCTTAATATGAACTGTATATGATGCTGAATGAAATAAGAAACAAAGTGTTGGGCGGTGAGAAGATTACCGTAGAAGAAGCCCGTTGGCTGTCCTGCCAGGCAGAGAAACAGGATTTGTATGATGCGGCTCATGAGATAACACGGGTTCTGGCTTCTCGGAAATTCGATATGTGTTCCATTATCAATGCTAAATCCGGTAAATGTCCTGAGAATTGTAAATGGTGCGCACAGTCTGCACATTATAAAACAAAAGCGGATGTTTATGATTTGGTTGGGAAGGAAGAATGTCTGCGCCATGCTTTGTATAACGAAGCGCAGGGAGTATCCCGTTTTTCTTTGGTGACCAGCGGCAGGAAACCGGGTAGCCGTAACATGGACCGGCTATGTGAGACAACAGAGTACATGCGTGCGCATTCGCATATTCAGTTATGCGCTTCTTTAGGATTACTGGATGAAGCGGAATTGGAACGGCTGTTTAAGGCAGGCATCACCCGTTATCATTGTAATCTGGAAACGGCTCCCTCTTATTTTTCATCTCTATGTTCTACTCATACACAAGAACAGAAAATAGAAACGTTGCAGGCAGCACGCAGGGTGGGGATGGATGTATGCAGCGGAGGAATCATCGGCATGGGCGAAACAATGGAACAGCGTATTGAGTTTGCTTTTACACTGAGGGAATTGGAAGTACAGTCTATTCCTATAAACCTGTTACAGCCTATACCCGGCACTCCATTGGAAAAAATGGATCGTCTTGCAGAGGCGGAGATTCTGACAACCATCGCTTTATTCCGTTTTATCAATCCCACAGCCTTTCTTCGTTTTGCCGGAGGGCGTTCACAGATGAGTGTGGAAGCTGTAAAGAAAGCATTGTATATCGGTATTAATTCTGCCATTGTGGGAGATTTGCTGACTACATTAGGTTCCAAAGTATCAGAAGATAAAATATTGATAGAAGAGGCCGGGTATTCGCTTTGATACATTATAAAGTTATTATAACAATAAGGAAATAATATATGGAAAATTTTGACAGGGAGCATTTATGGCATCCTTATACATCGACTACTCATCCGCTGCCCACTTATAAGGTAAGGCGGGCGGATGGAGTATATATAGAATTGGAGGACGGAAGATGTTTGATAGAAGGGATGTCTTCGTGGTGGTGCATGGTACATGGATACAATCATCCGGTATTGAACCAAGCGCTCAAGGAACAGATAGACCGTATGAGCCATGTCATGTTCGGCGGACTGACACACGATCCGGCCATCGAATTAGGCAGGTTGTTGCTGAAGATTGTTCCTCCCCGTATGCAGAAAATATTTTATGCTGATTCCGGTTCGGTTGCGGTAGAAGTGGCACTGAAAATGGCCGTGCAATATTGGTATGCGCAAGGGAAGGAAAAGAAAAATAATTTTGTAACTATTCAGTCCGGATATCATGGAGATACGTGGAATGCCATGTCCGTTTGTGATCCGGTGACCGGTATGCATCATATTTTTGGCCCTACATTGCCTGTGCGTTATTTTGTTCCTGCTCCTCGGTCGCGCTTTGGCGGAATCTGGTATGAAGAGGATATAGAACCCTTGAAGGAAATATTGGAACAGCATCATGAAGAAATGGCTGCATTGATTTTGGAACCTATTGTACAAGGGGCGGGCGGAATGCGTTTTTATCATCCTGAGTTTTTGCGCCAGGTAGAGAAACTTTGCAGGCAATATCGTCTGTTGTTAATCTTTGATGAGATAGCGACAGGTTTCGGAAGAACAGGGAAACTGTTTGCTTGGGAGCATGCAGGTGTCCAGCCCGATATCATGTGCATAGGTAAGGCACTGACCGGTGGATACATGACTTTTTCTGCTGTCCTTGCCAGTGATGAGGTGGCTGATACCATTTCCGGCGGTTATCCGGGAGTCTTTATGCACGGCCCTACTTTTATGGGAAATCCGTTGGCTTGTGCCGTAGCGAAAGCATCCGTGGAATTGTTGCTTTCATATAGTTGGGAGGAAAAGGTAAAGGCTATTGAATCACAATTGAAGAGGGAGCTGGCTCCTGCTGCTTTATTGCCGCAGGTGGCTGATGTGCGTGTATTGGGAGCTATCGGGGTTATTGAAGTGAAGAAACCGGTAGATATGGCTTTCATGCAACGTCGTTTTGTCGAAGAAGGAGTATGGGTACGTCCTTTTGGAAAACTGGTGTATATCATGCCGCCTTTTATAATTCAGCCGGAAGAATTGAGCAAATTGACGCATTCACTGGTAAAGATAGTAGGAGAATTAAAAGAATAAGTGATAGTATTGGGAAAAATAGAAAAAATGAATTCATTAACAGACTGGGAAAGGGAATTAGCCCTGCTTGAAAATAAAAGTAATCTTCGTAAGTTGCCTGTTATCCGCCATTTGGGAAGAGAGGTGGAGGTGAATGGAAAAGTGATGCTTAACCTTTCATCCAACGATTATCTGGGATTGGCTGCTTACCTGCCATTACGTACGGAATTCTTGCAAAGTCTTACTCCCGACACTTTTCTTCCTTCCTCTTCATCCTCTCGGCTGCTGACAGGAAATTTTAATATCTATGTTCAGATAGAGGATTTGCTTGCCCGACTGTTTCGGAAGGAAAGCGCGTTGGTTTTTAATAGTGGTTATCACATGAATGCCGGTATTCTTCCTGCAGTGAGCGATGCTCGTACATTGATTCTTGCCGATAAACTGGTACATGCCAGCATTATTGACGGCATTCGTTTATCGGCGGCCAAGTGTATCCGGTACCGGCATAACCGATATGACCAATTGGAACAGTTGCTGGTTTCCAATCATGCCGGGTATGATAGAATAATTATTGTAACCGAAAGTATTTTCAGTATGGACGGTGATGAGGCCGATCTCCGCCGTTTGGTCACTTTGAAGCAACAATATGATAATGTATTGCTGTATGTGGATGAAGCGCATGCTGTAGGGGTGCGGGGGATGCATGGCCTGGGGTGTGCGGAAGAACAGGATTGTGTGGCTGACATCGATTTTTTATGTGGAACTTTTGGTAAAGCGTTGGCCTCAGTAGGAGGCTATATTGTTTGTTCGAAGACCATCCGTGATTATTTGATCAATAAAATGCGTACATTCATATTTACAACGGCTCTTCCTCCTGTCAACTTGCTATGGACATTCTTTATCCTGGAGCATTTGGACAGTTTCAGCTTCCGGAGGGAAAGGTTGAAGAGAATATCCTCTCTTTTGAAAGACGCGTTGGTAAAGAAAGGCTACGCTTGTCCTTCTACCAGCCATATTCTGCCAATGACGATAGGCGATAGCGGTGATACGGTGTTAAAGGCCGATTTCTTGCAGCGTAAAGGTTTTTATGCGTTGCCGGTGCGTCCTCCCACTGTGCCCGAAGGAACATCGCGTATCCGTTTTTCGTTGACAGCGGATATTACTGAAGAAGAAATAAAAAGTCTGATAGAATTGATATGAAACATTATTTTATACAACAAAAGCATCTTCCCCGATTGACACTTTTTTTTGCCGGTTGGGGAATGGATGAATGTCCTTTCATGGATTATTGCCCCGAAAATAGCGATCTGTTGGTTTGTTATGATTATCGTTCGCTGGATTTTGATTTCACGTTGTTGCAGGGTTATCAGGAGATTCGCCTGATAGCCTGGTCTATGGGAGTATGGGCCGCGTCTATGGTATTGCAGGATATGGACTTGCCTATTTGTGAGCGTGTTGCTTTGAATGGCACGGTAACTCCTGTCGATGATTTGAAAGGTATTCCGCAGCAAGTTTTTGAAGGAACACTGGAAGGCTTGAATGAGGTTGCGCTGGAAAAGTTTATCCGCAGGATGTGTTTGAAAAAGGAGAATCTGGAAACATTCTTGTCGAAACGTCCGCAACGTGCGGTAGAGGAACTGCAAGAAGAGCTTCGGAGGATTGGAGAACAGGTAAAATCTTGCGCTGTTCCCAGTTTTGCATGGGAACGGGCTGTTATAGGCAAGAATGATTTGATTTTTACGGCGGTCAACCAAAGAAATGCATGGACAGGGACGGAAGTGGCAGAGTATGATATTCCTCATTATTCAGAAGAAATAATGAGAGATTTGCTATGCCCGTCTGTTATTTAAAACAAAAACATATGATTAATAAGCAATTGATAACCCGTCGCTTTTCCCGCGCTGTAGAGAGTTATAACCGTGAGGCGGTGGCACAAAAGCAGATAGCATACCGCATGAGTGATATGCTAAATCATTATTTGCCCCGTCCGTGCGGCCGGATATTGGAAATTGGTAGCGGGACGGGCTTTCTTACCCGTAGGTTGATGGAAACCCTCCATCCTGAAAAACTGGTGTTGAATGATATTTGTCAGGAGATGAGTGCTTGTTTCACCGATTTGTTGGGAAGCGGGCAGGCTACCTTTCTGGCAGGGGATGCCGAGTCCCTTCCTTTTCCAAAAGGACAGGATTTGATTGTATCATGCTCGGCATTACAGTGGTTTGTTTCTCCCGAGCTGTTTTTTGAACGTTGTAATACTTTGTTGAAGCAGAAAGGATATTTTGCTTTTACTACGTTCGGCAGGGATAATCTGAAAGAAGTTGCATCGGTTACCGGCAGCGGTCTTCACTATCGTTCTTTAGAGGAATTAGAAGAAGCGCTGCGCATACACTATGAGATCGTGAAGGCTCATGAGGAACGTATCTGTCTGACTTTCGGTACTCCGCTCGAAGTGCTTTATCACTTGAAACACACCGGGGTGGCTGCTGTCAGGCAACAAGCGTGGACTAAAAGGGATTTGCAGGATTTCTGTGACAAGTATGCCCGTTTGTTCAGTGATGGTCGTTCGGTGACTTTGACTTATCATCCTATTTATATTATTGCAAAGAAAAGACAATAGAAATAAAAAGAATCATGAAACAGAATGTATTTTTCGTAAGTGGTATTGATACAAATATTGGTAAAAGTTATGCCACGGCCTATCTGGCACATCTTTGGAACAAACAAGGATGTCGTACTATTACTCAAAAATTCATACAGACAGGAAATCCGGAAGGTTATTCGGAGGATATTGAGTTGCATCGTCGTCTGATGGGGATGGAGTATTTGCCTGAGGATGAGCAGGGACTTACCAAACCTGAAATATTTTCTTATCCGGCTTCTCCCCATTTGGCTTCACGAATAGATAACCGCGCCATTGATTTTGATAAAATAAAGCATGCCACGGAGGTGCTGAGTGAGCGCTATGATGCTGTTTTAGTAGAAGGAGCCGGGGGGCTGATGGTGCCGTTGACAGAAGATAATCTGACTATAGACTATGTTCAGGAATCGGGTTATCCCTTAGTTTTTGTTACTTCGGGACGATTGGGAAGTATCAACCATACATTATTGAGTTTTGAGGCTATAGAACGGAGAGGGATAAAGCTTCATACAGTGATGTACAATCTGTTTCCCGAAGGAGAGGATAAAATCATTCAAGCAGATACAGAAACTTATATTTGTCGTTATATAGAGAAGCATTTCCCGGATACAGCATTTGTGAAGGTACCTTGCTTGTAATTCATCTTTCTTGTTTATGATGTGTTTACCTGATAAAAAGAGGTTGTTCTACATCTGACGACCTCTTTTTATTAGTTGTATCCATAATTTTCCGCTTAAGTTATAGTATGATTTTTACTTTGTGGAGTAGTTTTGGCCGTGTAATGAGTTATTTCTCCTGTTCTGCATTGTACAAGGCGATATATCCGCGTTCTTCTGTATGGATGCGGACGGCATTCAAATGCGTCCTTGACATGTTTTGCCAATGCCTTTTACATTGCAATAGGAAAGCCATTCGATTTTGGCTTCGAGCAATGCTTCTTTTACGTCCTCGAATTGGGTCTTACAGATAATAGCTTCAATTTTTTTATTGTTGTATTTGTATTTTGTATATAATGTAATCTTTTTACCTTCTAAAAAACTAATACTTTGTTGTTATCCTTGTCTGGTTATGCTCTTTATGATTAAAAACTTAGCCCGAAAACGAAATAAGCCCCTTCAGTGCGTGGGTTTACGGTGACTTTTGCAAAAGCTGGAACGGAGAATGAATCGGTGATTTTTATTTCCTTGACGGCTCCCATGCTGATGTCGCATACGGTGAAACCGTTGGAACCGTTGCATACAGGGGCTTCGGAATAGTTGTAAAAGTCTGTGCCCCACGGAGTCGCTCCTATTTCCGCTGTCCATTCCAGCCCTGCCAGTGTGAAAGGTACGGTAGCCGAAATATAGGACGAATAGGCTCTGTTTCCTCCGTTATTCACTCCGTCGGTTCCGGCGAAATTGGTATACCAGTTCAAGGCCAGCGGTCCGAAGTCATAACCTATTTGTGCCTCGAAGGTATGGTTGGTATTGTGTGAGCCGTAATGAAAATACCCCGCTCCTCCATTGAACCAGTAATCTGTGACGGAGATACTGAAACCTCCTGTGGCGTAGCCTAATGTGAGGTCAATCTCTTTTGTATCTTCTTTTTCGATACCTGCTGTTCCCCATGCAGACAATGAGAACCCTTTGTAAGAAACTGACAACGTGGGTTGGATACTGACACCTCCTAAATCCTGGCCACGCCAGATGTATCCGCTTACGAGATCGGCTCCTGCGCTGGCTTCCACTTTGTCCTGCGCCATGCCCATTGCCGGAACAGCTATTGCCAAGGCCGACAGAAATGTTGTTTTTCTAAAACTCTTTTTCATTGCTTTTTACCTTTTTAATCCATAATAGTGAGTTTGTTATATCTCGTATGTATTTGTTTTTCTTGTAATGGCTTGTGCTTGTTATGTGATAATACTTCAACGAATTCTATATTGGTTCGTTCGGGAAAAAGCGGATGATTCTCCAGTTTCGGACCTATTGCCGGCAAATTTACATCTTTTATATCATCTATGAAAACCACTAAATATGGATTTCACATACAAACAAATGTTCTTTTGTATTCTTTTCCATCTACTGTGATTGTTTTTGCCAACATTTTGCCGTCCGGGGTATTTATTTGTCTGGAGTTGGCAAGCAGGGGAAGATCCATGTCCACTGTTACTTCTTCTACCAGCTCGTTCTCCGTATGCAGTTTTAGGACATAAGGTGCTTTAGGGTGTTTACGTATATATAGTCATTACCTGCTCCCTGCATCTTTGTGAACGTGATTGTTGTTGCCATTTTGTCTATAATTTCTTCTATTATTATTTCCTTTTGTCTTAATTTAGTGCAAATATATATCTTGTTGATGCTTTATAAATTTGAGCCTATATTCTGTTATGGAACATATAGTTTAGGTAATATTTTGTTGGTTATTCAGTGTTGTATAATTGGTATCATATATAATTAAGGTGGATGATTGATGTAACAAGATGATAATATATTATCTCATTTTTATATTATTTTGTTACCTTTGCATCCTGTTAGATAAAAAAGAGATTTGTAATGCAGAATATTATTGCGATAGAAAATGGTGTGACCCGCCATCCGCTGTACCGGATGAAGGAACCGGTGAATATGACACTTGCCACCGGAGAACATATAGCTGTTGTGGGAAGAAACGGGGCAGGAAAAAGTATATTGGTAGATACGATTACAGGCCGGTGGCCGTTGTTGATGAACGAAGTGAAGTATGATTTCTCTCCTTCTCCTTCGAAGATGGCATACGAGAATATAAAGTATATTGCTTTCCGTGATTCATACGGAGATTCCGATGGAAATTACTATTATCAGCAACGATGGAATGCCCATGATTTGGATGAAACCCCACTGGTACGTGATTTGTTGCCCGAAGTGACCGATTCAGGTCTGAAAAAGGCTTTGTATGAACTGTTTGGCATAGAGAGGATGCTGGATAAACATATTATTCTGCTTTCCAGTGGTGAGTTACGTAAGTTTCAACTGACAAAGACTTTGCTGAGTAATCCGCGTGTACTGATTATGGATAATCCCTTTATCGGACTGGATGCGAAGACGAGGGACCTGCTTCATACATTGTTGGGCGAACTGACTAAAGTAACCCATTTGCAGGTAATCCTTATCTTGTCTAAGTCCGATGATATTCCTGCTTTTATTACTCATGTTATTCCTGTGGAAGACAGGGTGTGTGGTAAAAAGATAACTTTGCAGGAATATTTGGCGGTCCGTAAGCCGATACCGGAACGGATACTTTCCGAAGAAAAGGAGGCACGGATTCTGAATTTGCCTTACGGCGGTGATTTGTATCACACCGAGCACGTAGTCGATTTGAACAAGGTAAGCATCCGTTATGGCGAGCGTACCATTTTGAAAGATTTGGACTGGACAGTGAAATGTGGCGAGAAATGGGCTTTGAGTGGAGAGAACGGTTCAGGAAAGTCTACGTTGTTGAGTTTGATCTGTGCGGATAATCCGCAGAGTTATGCTTGTGATATTACCTTGTTCGGCAGAAAACGCGGTTCCGGAGAAAGTATTTGGGAGATAAAGAAGCATATAGGATATGTCAGTCCTGAGATGCATCGCGCTTATCTGAAGAACCTTCCTGCCATAGATATTGTGGCAAGCGGACTACATGATTCTGTGGGGTTGTACAAACGTCCGCGTCCCGAGCAGATGGCGGCTTGTGAATGGTGGATGGATATTTTTGGTATTGCAGATTTGAAAGACCGGAATTTCTTGCAGTTGTCCAGTGGCGAGCAGCGTCTGGTGTTGTTGGCCCGTGCTTTTGTGAAGGATCCTGAGTTGCTTATTTTGGACGAGCCTTTGCATGGGTTGGACTTGTACAACCGTCAGTTGGTGAAAGATGTGATAGAAACTTTCTGTCGTCGTAAGGACAAGACCATGATTATGGTGACACATTATCAGGAAGAGTTGCCCGCATGTATAACTAACTTTCTTTTCTTGAAGCGGAATTAAAAGTTCTTTTTCTAAAGGTACGTTCCGGGCAGACGGAAGACGACAGGTTAAACGATAGTGCCCTGTCGCTTTCCGGACAAGCCGGGATGTTGGGCTGAGTACAAATAATTCTACTGTTCGTTTCATAAATATAGCATTGAAATTTTTAAAAGAAAACGAATCATGGAAAACACATTAAAAAAGCCTATGACAGGCATTATTCCTCCTTTAGTGACTCCGTTACTGGATAATGACAAACTGGATATTGATGGTTTGGAAAGGTTGATAGAACGATTGATAAAAGGAGGAGTGCACGGATTATTTATACTGGGTACCACCGGAGAAGCGCAGAGTATCAGTTACCGGCTTCGCCATGAAATGATAAAGGAAACTTGTCGTATCAATGCCGGAAGACTTCCGGTTCTGGTTTGTATTTCCGATACATCAATTGTAGAAAGTATTCATCTGGCACATGTAGGGGCCGAGTGTGGTGCTTCAGCCGTAGTTTCCGCTCCCCCTTACTACTTTGCTCCGGGACAGCCTGAACTGGCCGAATTTTATGAGGACCTGATTCCTCAGTTGCCGTTACCTATCTTCTTGTACAATATGCCGTCGCACACGAAAGTGAATTTTGCTCCGGCTACTATTCAACGCATTGCCCGTAATCCTCAGGTGGTGGGATTCAAGGATAGTTCGGCTAATGCCGTTTATTTCCAGTCCGTGATGTATGCCATGAAGGACAGACAGGATTTCGCCATGTTGGTGGGACCGGAGGAAATTACGGCAGAGTGTGTGTTGCTGGGTGGACATGGGGGGATCAACGGAGGTGCCAATATGTTCCCGGAATTATATGTAGATCTTTATCATGCTGCGGTAGCGCGTGACATGGAAACCGTAAGTCGGCTGCAACCCTTGGTGATGCAAATCAGTAGCAGTATTTATACCGTGGGGCAGCATGGCTCCAGTTATTTGAAAGGATTGAAATGCGCGTTGTCTTTATTGGGCGTTTGTGATGATTTTGTTGCGGCTCCTTTCCATCGCTTCAATGTTCCGGAACGCGAGAAGATACGCAAGGCGTTGGAGGCACTCCCTTTTTGTCCGGAATTGAAACCTTAAATGCTCGGTCTGTATGCATATCATTGATATAATCGTCTTTTTGTTGTTTACCAGCGGAGTCGTGGCCTTCGGTTGTTCTTTCTTTAAGAAGAAAGGTACCTCCGAGGAGTTCACTTCTGCCGGAAGAAGTTTGCCCGGCTGGGTGGTGGGGATGTCCATTTTCGCCACGTATGTCAGCAGTATCAGTTATCTGGGATATCCGGGAAAGGCCTTTTCGGGAGATTGGAATGCATTTGTATTCAGTCTTTCTATTCCTATCGCCTCTTATTTTGCGGCTCGTTACTTTGTGCCTTTTTACCGGAGTCAGGACAGCATATCGGCTTATAGCTTTTTGGAAAACCGTTTCGGTCCTTGGGCACGTATATATGCTTCGTCCTGCTATCTGCTCACCCAGATAGCACGTACAGGGTCTATTCTGTATTTGTTGGCGTTGCCCATGAATGTATTGTTGGGATGGCATATCCAGACCATTATTGTTGTAACCAGTGTGGCTATTGTGCTTTATTCCATGTTGGGTGGCATGAAGGCTGTCATTTGGACAGAGGCCATACAGGGAATTATTCTGATCGGAGGTGCGTTGGTATGTATGTTTATTTTGCTTTTTGATATGCCCGGAGGTCCGGTGCAGACTTTCTCCATCGCCATGGAAGATGGTAAATTCAGCTTGGGAAGCTTTGGAAGCAGTTTAAGTGAGTCCACTTTTTGGGTGTGTCTGATTTATGGTATATTTACTAATTTGCAGAACTATGGTATAGACCAGAGTTATGTGCAACGTTATCATACGGCGAAGAATGAGAAAGAGGCTAAGTTTTCGGCCTTGTTCGGAGGATATTTGTTTATTCCCGTTTCGGCCGTTTTCTTTATGATAGGGACTGGGCTGTATGCGTTCTATAAAGTGCATCCGGGGATCTTGCCCGACGGGGTGAGGGCGGATTATGTCTTTCCGTTTTTTATAGTCAATGAGTTGCCGGTGGGGTTGACAGGCCTGCTGATTGCTTCTATCTTTGCCGCAGGTATGAGTACCATTGCGACCAGTGTCACTAGTTCGTCTACCATCATTCTGACGGATTATTATCAGCGGTTCCGCAAACATGCCGGAAACAGGGAGCGGATGTTGGTGCTGAAACTCTCCAGTGTAGGAGTGGGAGTGGCAGGGATTCTGGTGGCTTTTGCCTTTATGAGTGTGCAAAGTGCGCTGGATGCCTGGTGGGCGTTGGCGTCTATTTTCAGCGGAGGCATGTTGGGACTGTTTCTATTGGGGTATATTTCGAAGAAGGCACGTAATTTTGATGCGGTACTGGGAGTCGTTTGTGGAGTAATTCTGGTTTGTTGGATTGTGATATCCCCCTTTGTACATGCCAATCTGGCTATCGTGTTCGGGACGTTGCTGATATTTTTGGTGGGATTCCTGAGTGCTAATCTGCTTAATAAGAGAAGGTGTAAGTAGAATAACTTAATTTTATAAAACTCAACTTTATAGAAAAGAATTTTTCATCTGAAACTTGACATTCTTCATTGACAATAAGAAGGCCGTATCACTTTTGAGTAATGATACGGCTTTTCTGTATTTGTCGGTTACAATCTGTAACCTTTAGAATGTTCATTTTGGTTTTGATTCACTCTCCGGTTTATTAATCGTTTCATCGTTCTCCTTATCAGATAAATCTTTTCAGCTCATTGACCCTGTTTAATGCGGCATTGAAATCTTCCACCAGTTCTTTCATCACTTCGTCTACCGTCTGTAATTTATGTATGCATGATGCGACTTGTCCTATTTCCAGTTCACCTTCGAATAAATCTCCTTCAAAGATTCCCTTTTTGGCACGTCCTTTTCCTAACAAAGTGCGTAGTTCATCCGTTGTTGCGCCACGGCTTTCCGCTTCTTCTACTTGTTTGAAGAAATCATTCTTGACCAACCGGACGGGAGAGAGCTGTTTCAATGTCAGTTGGGTATCTCCTTCATTCAGTCGCAGACACCGGTCTTTGAATGTGAAATGAGCAGAACTCTCTTCGGTTAATGCAAAGCGCGTGCCTATTTGTACCCCGTCGGCCCCCAATGCCATAGCAGCCAGTATGCTTTCTCCCGATCCGATACCTCCGGCAGCTATCAACGGCACAGTGGTGATCTGTCTGACGGCTGGAATAAGACATAGGGTGGTCGTTTCCTCCCGTCCGTTATGTCCTCCTGCTTCGAATCCTTCGGCTACGATGGCGTCTACACCTGCTTCTTCACATTTGGCGGCAAACTTGGTGCTTGCCACTACATGGGCCACAATGATTCCATGCTCATGCAGGTGTTCTGTCCAGGTCTTTGGATTTCCGGCAGAGGTGAAGACGATTTTCACACCCTCTTCTATTACCATATTGATAAGGATGTCTATTTCGGGATACATCAGCGGAATGTTTACTCCGAAAGGTTTGTCTGTCGCCGCTTTGCATTTCTGTATGTGTTCGCGTAAGGTCTCGGGATGCATGGAGCCTGCTCCTATCAGTCCCAGTCCTCCGGCGTTACTTACTGCGGAGGCTAGTCGCCAACCGCTACACCATACCATTCCTCCCTGTATGATGGGATACTTTATTCCAAAAAGATTGCAAATTCTGTTCATATGTAATAATTTAATAATTTGTCTATTTGCTAATGTACCAATAACTATGTGGGACATAATACAGCCGATTAGCACATTGACAAATTGTTCATTATACAAAACAACTAACTTTTATTGAATGTTTTAGGGAGAAAGTAGTGAAAAAAGGAAAAATTCTTAGAAATTTTAAGGTTTGTAGAACAGAAATGGTCTATCTTTGTTCTCAGAATTAAAATTGTATATTTATAAACGGATAAAAAACATGTTATTACAACTGCTATTTGTACTTGTCGCTATTATTGTAGGTGCCCGTCTGGGAGGTATCGGACTGGGAGTGATGGGAGGTGTGGGCCTTGCCATATTGACCTTTGTTTTCGGACTTCAACCTACCGCTCCCCCTATTGATGTGATGTTGATGATTGTCGCCGTTATCTCTGCCGCCTCTTGTATGCAGGCTGCCGGCGGACTGGACTATATGGTGAAATTAGCAGAACGGTTGTTGCGTCGTAACCCTTCACAAGTGACTATCCTGAGCCCGTTGGTTACTTATCTGTTTACTTTTGTCGCAGGTACGGGGCATGTGGCCTACTCTGTGCTTCCTGTCATAGCCGAGGTGGCTACGGAAACTAAAATTCGTCCTGAGCGTCCTTTAGGCATTGCCGTTATCGCCTCGCAACAGGCTATTACCGCCAGCCCTATCTCTGCCGCTACCGTAGCGTTACTGGGATTGCTGACAGGATTTGACATCACTCTGTTTGATATTCTGAAGATTACTATTCCCGCTACATTAATCGGTGTGCTGGTGGGAGCTTTCCTTTCAAAGAAGGTGGGTAAAGAGTTGTTGGAAGATCCCGAATACTTGCGCCGCTTGGAAGCCGGGATGATTGATACAAAACATGTGGAGCTGAACGATGTGAAGAATATGTTTCATGCCCGTATCTCGGTGATAATTTTTATTGCCGCCACGCTGTTGATAGTGTTGTTCGGTTCTATTCCTGCCATGCGTCCTGTGTTCAATGGTACGGCTTTGGATATGCCGGCTATTATTGAGATTTTGATGTTGTGTGCGGCGGCTGTTATTCTTCTCATTTCACGTACGGATGGAATTAAAGCTACACAAGGCAGTGTGTTTCCTGCCGGGATGCAGGCGGTAATCGCTATATTTGGTATTGCATGGATGGGAGATACCTTCATTAATGGAAACATTACGGAACTGACAGGCTCTATTGAGGGGATTGTGCGCCAAATGCCCTGGTTGTTCGGTCTGGCATTGTTTGTCATGTCCATTTTGCTTTATAGCCAGGCTGCTACGGTGCGTGCCATTGTGCCGTTAGGAATAGCACTGGGTATTTCTCCGATGATGTTGATTGCTTTGTTCCCTGCTGTCAACGGATATTTCTTTATTCCTAATTATCCTACAGTAGTGGCAGCTATAAATTTTGACCGTACAGGAACAACAGGCATTGGAAAATGGATTCTGAATCATTCGTTCATGATGCCTGGGATGGTGGCCACCATTGTTTCTATTGTGGTAGGTCTGCTGCTGGTACAGGTGTTCTAGAAAGGAAAGGGGGTAGGTGTAGTCGGACTTGAAGATGAGTGATCTTCTGCCTGTAACATTTATAATGATTCGATGTATACATATATATCATCGGCACATCTTCTTCTTTGTGTGAACAAAATTTCCAAATAATTATTATAGTAATAAAACCTAAACTTGAAAAGATTATGAACGGATTAAGAAAACTCAGCCTTATGGCGGCAATGCTGGTATGTACCACATTGGCTGCTGTCGCCCAAAAGCCTAATATCCATATATTGGCTACAGGGGGGACTATTGCCGGAACAGGCGCTTCGGCTACTAAAACAAATTATACTGCCGGACAGGTGGCTATCAGCACATTGCTGGAAGCGGTTCCCGAAGTGAACAAAATAGCCAATGTGACCGGGGAACAGATTGTAAAAATCGGTTCTCAGGACATGAATGATGCCGTATGGCTGACGTTGGCCAAGCGTATCAACGAGCTTTTCAGCCGTGGAGATGTGGACGGTATCGTGATTACTCACGGAACTGACACAATGGAAGAAACCGCCTTTTTCCTGAACTTGACTGTGAAGAGTGACAAGCCTGTTGTATTGGTAGGAGCCATGCGCCCCTCTACGGCCATGAGTGCGGACGGACCGTTGAACTTGTATAATGCGGTAGTTACTGCCGCCGCCAGGGAATCACGGGGTAAAGGTGTCGTAATTGCCATGAACGGTTTGATTTTGGGAGCCCACGGAGCCATGAAGACTAATACAGTGGATGTACAAACTTTCCAGTCTCCTAACTCCGGTGCGTTGGGATATGTATTGAATGGTAAGGTTTTTTATAATATGGAATCTTTGAAACGCCATACCACCAGTTCCGATTTTGATGTGGCCCACCTTGACAAGCTGCCGAAAGTAGGTATCGTTTACAGTTATTCCAATGTAGAGGCTGATGTTATGATCCCTTTTCTGAATAATGGTTACCAAGGTATTATTCATGCCGGTGTGGGGAATGGCAACATTCATCAGAATTTGTTTCCGATGTTGGAAAAGGCCCGTCAGCAAGGTATTTTGGTAGTGCGTTCCAGCCGTGTTCCTACCGGACCGACCACATTGGATGCCGAGGTGGATGATAATAAATATCAATTCGTGGCTTCACAAGAGTTGAATCCTCAGAAAGCGCGTGTGTTGTTGATGTTGGCATTAACTAAAACAAAAGACTGGAAGAAGATTCAGGAATACTTCAACGTATACTAGTCCATCCGGCACTTTTTCTTTTTATCTCTTTTTCTTTTGTGCGCATAAAAGAAAAAGAGAATACATTACAACCTAAAACTTTGACTTATGAAAAGAATAATGTTAGTATGCCTGACAGCCCTTGCTGTCTCAGGTACTTACTCTTTATATGCCCAATCTTCCGGAAGTGATTTCATGGTCGGTGACAAAAGCCTGTTTGAAGAAGTCACCGGTATCAAGAAGAAAACGGACAAGTTCAATCTCTATCTTAATATGCACGGTGATTTCAACATGAAATGGAATGATTCCGGATTTGATCAGGGCGCATTCGAAATGAAGCAGCTCCGTATCGAAATGAAGGGAGATATCAATGATTGGTTGAGTTATCGTTACCGTCAGCGTCTGAATCGGGGTAACGATGGTTCCGGCAATATAGATAATGTACCTACCAGCATAGATTGGGCAGGAGTAGGCATCAAATTAAATAAGTTCTCATTTTTTGCCGGAAAGCAATGTGTCTCGTATGGTGGTATAGAATTTGATTTGAATCCGATTGATATTTACGAATATAGTGACATGATAGAGCACATGAGTAACTTCATGACCGGTTTGAATGTGGCATACAACTATAATCCTTATCAGCAGATACAATTTCAGGTATTGAACAGTCGGAACGGGCCGTCCGAGGAGATGTATGGGGATTTGGAACGTACCAAACTGCCGTTAGTTTATACCTTGAACTGGAACGGAAATTTCCTGGATGTTTTCAAAACCCGTTGGTCTGCCTCTGTTATGAACGAAACGAAGGGCGAAAAGATGTATTATTACGCTTTGGGTAATGAATTTAATTTCAGCCCTAAATGGCATGCCTATTTTGACTGGATGTATTCTCGTGAAGGAGTAGACCGTAAAGGGATTATAACTAACATCGTAGGAACTGATAATCAGGCACACAATGCTTTTAATGCCGAATATATGTCCTATGTGTTGCATGTGAATTATCGTTTTGCCCCGAAGTGGAACTTGTTTGCAAAAGGAATGTATGAAACTGCTTCCGTTTATAAGGCAAGTGATGAAGTGGAAAAAGGGAAATATCGCACGGCATGGGGATATGCAGGAGGTATAGAATTTTATCCGATGGAGAGCAATCTGCACTTCTTCCTGGCATACGTGGGGCGTTCCTATAAATATACCGATCGTGCAAAGGCGTTGGGTGAGGATAATTTCAGTACCCATCGTGTGTCAGTGGGATTCATTTGGCAGATGCCTATATTCTAGCTCATGCTTTCCTTTTTTGTTTGTTATGAAGAATCGGCAGGCAACTTGTTGCCTGCCTGCTATTTATCATGAAAATGTCTTTCTTTTATCAGAGTTAAAGCCGTTACCTTTTTTATCATACACGTCATAAATCAGCCTGGCAACTTTTCATGAATGGGTTACAGAGTTTCCTGACTTTATCTGATTCGGGAATATTTTTCCTGTTTATTGTATGGACCGGAGATTTTTCTTTCCGAAAAACTTATCAATAATCAATGCGATAGCCCCATCGCCCGTCACATTACAAGCAGTACCGAAACTATCCATGGCAATGTAAAGTGCTATCATCAAAGCCTGTTCACTTTCTCCGAATCCCAGCATGGAAGACAGGATCCCCAATGCAGCCATGATGGCTCCTCCCGGTACTCCCGGTGCAGCTACCATCGTGATTCCCAGCATAAAGATGAATCCTGCAAACATGGGGAAATCAAAGGGCATTCCTTGCATAATCATCAGTGCCAGTGCGCAAGCAACAATCTTCAACGTGCTTCCCGACAGATGAATTGTGGCACATAGCGGAATGACAAATCCGGCTATATCCTCCGTGACCCCATTCTTGACAGTCTGTCGCAAAGTCACCGGAATGGTGGCTGCCGATGACTGTGTGCCCAATGCTGTGAAATAGGCAGGCATCATCTTTCCCAGTAGTTTGAACGGATTCCGATGTACAAACAGCGCTGCAATGGTATATTGAAAAACCAACAGGAAGATGTGAAGCAGGAAAATGACTCCGATGATCTTGATAAATACCACCAGAATGTTATATACTTGTCCGGAATGGGTCATATTCAGGAATATACCGAATATATAGATAGGCAGTAGGGGCAGAATCACCGTCTGGATGGTTTTGACTATGATTTCTTTGAAATCGTTACATACGTTTTTCAGCGCTGTACTATCCAAATGTGCGATGCCCAGACCTAGTGTGAAGGCTAAAATCAAGGAAGTCATCACATTCATCACTGGGGGGATGGCTACAGTGAAGAATGGAGAAATATCATGTGCCTCGCTAATTTGTTCTATCGGTGCTCCCGGAGTAATCATGGAAGGGAAAAAAGTCACTCCGGTGAAATAAGACAGGAAACCAGAGAACAACGTGGCGCTGTATGCTACCAATGTCGTTATCACCAGCATCTTTCCTGCCTCCTTACCGATATCGGCAATGGCAGGAGTGACCAGCCCGAGAATAATCAGTGGAATGATGAAACCCAAGAACTCGCTGAAGATTCCGTTGAAAGTCACAAATACTCTGACCAATTCGCCGGGAAGAACGTTTCCGAATCCTATACCCAATGTGATGGCGATGATAATTCGGGCTAATAAGCCGATTTTTAACCTCTTCATGATAATGTGTTATTATTCAAATTGCAAAGATAGAATTATTGAACAAATAACCTATCAAATTGTTAAATATAAAAAGAATAATTTATGGAAAAGGCAGATATAGGATTAATCGGATTAGGTGTGATGGGGCAGAACCTTGCTCTGAATCTTGCCAACAAGGGATGGAAGGTTGTAGTATGGAACCGTACCGTTCCTGGAAAAGAAGAAAATGTAGTGGAACACTTTATAGCCAACCGCGCCAAAGGAAAAGGCATCATAGGCAGTAATGAACTGACAGATTTTGTCGAAGCACTGAAAACTCCGCGTGTCATCCTTTTGATGGTACAGGCGGGTCCCGCTGTCGATGAACTGACGGGCAAGCTGTTTCCTTTGATGGAAAAGGGTGATATCCTCATTGACGGAGGCAACTCTTATTATGAAGATACGGAACGTCGTGTAAAGGAACTTTATGATAAAGGTATGTACTTTGTAGGTTGCGGCATTTCAGGAGGTGAGGAGGGTGCTTTGCATGGAGCGTCCATCATGCCCGGTGGTGCGCAAGAGGCATGGCCAGTCATTCAGCCGATGCTGAAAAGTATTGCGGCAAAAGCTGAGGATGGTACTCCGTGTTGTGAGTGGGTAGGTCCCGGTGGCGCAGGCCACTATGTAAAAATGGTGCATAATGGCATAGAATATGGGGATATGCAGCTGATTGCTGAAACTTATTTCTCCATGAAGCACCTGCTGGCGTTGAAGAATGAACAGATGGCGGATATTTTTGAACAATGGGACAAAGGACGTCTGCATAGTTACCTGATAGAGATTACTTCGGCCATTCTGCGTCATAAAGAAGAAGGAGGCGATTATTTGCTCGATAACATTCTGGATGCTGCGGGACAAAAAGGAACGGGTCGCTGGAGTGTCATTAACTCCCTACAACTAAATACACCACTGGACGTGATTGCCGAGGCGGTTTTTGCCCGTAATCTGTCGGCAGAGAAGAACTTGCGCGTGCTGATGTCCAAACATTATATGCATGTGGAGAATCATCCGGTATATAATTATCAGGATACGGTGATCGGATTGGAAAGTATCTTATATGCGGCTCGTCTGACAGGCTATGCGCAAGGGTTTGCTCTGATGTGCACTGCCAGTGAGCAATATGGCTGGAAGTTGAATCTTTCCACTATCGCGCTGTTGTGGCGCGCCGGATGCATTATTCGTTCTGCTTTTCTGAACGACATTGCCGAGGCCTATCACCGTGCACCGGGATTGTCGCATCTGTTGCTGGACGAGCATTTCGGACGGGAAGTAATGGAAGCCCTGCCCGCGTGGAAGAAATACATCGGTGTCATGTTGAGAGAAGGGTTGCCCGTACCTGTACTTTCCGCAGCGTTGAATTATTTTCTAGGTCTGACCACCAACCGTTCCCCAGCCAATATGATTCAAGCGATGCGTGATTATTTCGGAGCTCATACCTTCGAGCGTGTGGACAGTCCACGGGGGGAATTTTTCCACGAACATTGGGAAGACAACTATTGATATGTCGCAACACAAAGCATTATACATTCATTTTTAAAAGAAAGAATCATGAGTTTACCACATAGTTTATTTTTGGTCATCTTCGGTGCATCCGGTGATTTAACCCGGCGCAAACTGATGCCTGCCTTGATAAAGATACATAACGGGAAACGCTTCCCCGAGCATTTTGCCATTATCGGCTGTGCCCGTACTGCATACACGGACGAGACCTATCGTGCCTATCTGAAAGAAGAACTGATAAAATTCGGTTTTCTTACTAAAGAGGAAATGGAAACATTGGACGATTTTCTCTCTACTGTTCATTACCAGTCCATGGACCCAGCTGACGAAACCACTTATTTTCTGTTGAATGACCGTTTGAAGGAGCTTTCGCCTCAATATGAGAATAATGGGAACTATTTGTTCTATCTGGCAACTCCGCCCTTGCTTTATGAATTGATTCCGAAATGTCTGCATGATGCGGGCTTGTTGAAAAAGCCTGGATTAAAGCGTATCATTGTCGAGAAGCCTTTCGGATACGACCTGGCTTCCGCTCAGAAACTAAATAAAATCTATGCCGCTTATTTTAAAGAAGAGGATATCTACCGCATCGATCATTTTCTGGGCAAGGAAACGGTGCAGAATATTATGGTGACCCGTTTTGGAAGTACTATTTACGAACCGATATGGAACCGTAACTATATAGATTATGTAGAAATCACTGCGGTGGAAAATATGGGTATAGGTACTCGCGGAGGATATTATGACGGGGCGGGAGCTCTGCGCGATATGGTACAGAACCATTTGATGCAGTTGCTTGCTATTACTGCCATGGAACCACCAGCCAAGTTTGACAAGAATGGTTTCCGTAACGAGGTGATCAAGGTCTACCAATCCCTTCGTCCGCTGACTGATAAGTATATCCGTGATAATGTCATCCGCGGACAATATATTGCTGGTGATGACCGTATCGGTTATCGTGAAGAAAAGAATGTTCGTCCTGATTCCCGTACAGATACCTACGTGGCGATGTGTCTGTATGTGGATAACTGGCGTTGGCAGGGAGTGCCTTTTTATATCCGTACCGGAAAGCAGATGCCTACCAAGGTGACCGAAATTGTGGTTCATTTCAAACCTGCTCCTATGCAGATGTTCCAAATGAAGGAAGGCTTTTACAAAGGTGAGGAACTGATTATCCGTATTCAACCCGACGAGGGAATTCTTCAGCGCATAGCCATGAAAGAACCTGGTGCCGGTTTCTATATGGGAACCATGGAGATGGACTTCAGCTATGACCAGCACGATCAGGAAACGGGGGATGCGTATGTACGCCTGTTGGAAGACAGTCTGGTGGGTGATCCTACACTTTTTACCCGTTCCGATGCTGTGGACGAGAGCTGGACTTACTTTGATAAGATTCTGGATTATTGGAAGAAGCATCCCGAAACTCCTCTTTATGGGTATCCTGCAGGAACATGGGGACCGAAAGAAGCGGATGTATTGATCAACCGCAGTCATTCCGAATGGACAAACCCGTGCAAGAATCTGACACATTCCAATTTATACTGTAAATTGTAAGTCGTCATCTGTGGATAGTAAATTTAAAACAGCAAACTCTAAGTAATAAATAGTGAATAAGATGATTGACCATAACTTTTATGCGTCGCCTGTACAAGCGTCGCAAACCTTGATAACTCATATATTGGAAGCGATGGATAAAGAGCTTGAACGGCCTTTTACCATTGCTCTTTCCGGAGGAACTACTCCTGCCACACTTTTTGAGGTTTGGGAGCGTGAATATGCCGCATATACCCCTTGGTCCCGTATTTATTTCTATTGGGTAGACGAGCGTTGTGTGCCACCTGGCGATGATCAGAGCAACTTTGGCTTGGCCTATCGTCTGTTGTTTAGTAAGGTAGGTATTCCTGCCAGTCATTACTATCGTATTGTGGGTGAGGGCGCTCCCGAAGAAGAAGCCAAACAGTATTCTTCCATAGTCAAGACCACCGTTCCGACCGTGGACGGTGTGCCTGTTTTTAATTTTGTATTATTAGGGATAGGAGAGGATGGGCATACATCATCCATTTTCCCCGACCATCAGGAACTTCTTACCGCCGGGGAACCGTATGAGGTGTCCGTCAATCCTTATAATAAAACAGTGCGTATATGCATGACGGGACGTCCCTTGATAGAAGCCCGGCATACCTGTTTTCTGGTGACGGGCGAGAACAAATGCAGTATTTTGAAAGAAATCCTTGATAAAAACAAGGAAGGGGTCTATCCGGCATCTTATATTTGGCATCATGCACGTAATCCGCAACTGTATGCATCACTTGTATCATAATATTTCTTTTAGATGAAGAGTTTAAACGAAAATAACTTTCTAGATGGGAAATGAATCAACTATGGATGCTATGTTTCCTATAGATATAAAAAAAGGAGCAACGCCTTGCTCCAACCTTTGTTAACCTTAAATCTAAT
>OGYL01000193.1_pt1 | contig 43881 bp, 41 predicted proteins | sample 1576541 | NCBI WGS metagenome assembly OGYL01 (sample SAMEA3541551, study PRJEB24748) | human gut metagenome | biome: human gut; feature: human-associated habitat; material: faeces | place: China | collected 2012 | reverse complement strand
TTGGTAGGACGAACAGAGTCGTAAACAATCAATGTTTCGGAATAGATATATTTTGCGTCCAATTCAAAAGTAAGGATATACTTCGACTTATTGGTGTAGAATACCATGGACATCTTCGTCTTTTCATTTCTTGACGTGTCATCCAGCATAAAAGGAACAACACCTGTTTTCTCATTCCGGTCTTTTGGCATCCTAAGAACAAGCATTTTGAAAAATTCCACAGCATTCAAGATATTAGTCTTGCCGGAAGCGTTAGCACCATAGATGATACCCAATTTCAGCAACCTTACACCATCCTTCACTTCATATGAATATTCGTCAGACATAAAAGTGTCTGATGATGGTTCAAAACTTATCTTTTGTGGAGACTTTATTGAGAAAAAATTTTCAATGGTGAATTCTGCTATCATACTTGTTGAATTTATCTGTTACATAATGCAAAGATAGGAATAAAGTTTATATATAAAAAATATAATGCGTATTTTCGTAGAAAAATTACAAAATTTAAATTCAAATTAAATTTTTAGGTGCTTTTACAATGGTAAGAAAAACATAATCATTATAGAGAAACGTCATCCAGAAATGTCCCAAAAACGGCTTAACAAATTTATCGAAAACACCCGAAAAGGCATTATTTATGGTGAATGGAACGATAATGGCAGACTGCTGATGTAATCAGATAACGCTTACCTGTTTGAGTGTCAAAAAAGTTTTGCAAAAGGCATCCAGGCACTATAAAATATTTTCCATTTACACAAAATATCTTATAGTGCCGGTAATTTTTGATAAATCTTAGCTTCTTCTCCCCATACAGGTATAAGTCCCCTTGCTCCATCCACGGGTGCTACTAATGGAGAAATATTTAGACCTTTCTTCAGAAATGACGGATTATACATAAAATATGATAACCTACGTCTGTCATCCCAAGCCAATCTGCCAACTTCCTCATCCCAAAGGATTACTTTTAACGACTGTACCATAAGTTTATGTTATTTAGAGTGTCTGACACGTTGCGCCTTTTTATCATCCTTACGCATCAGATAAGGAGATTCAGGCAACTCAGGAAGAAGGTTATCTATCGTGTTAATCTGCCCGACTACTTTCAGCAACAAGATAAATGTTGACAACGAAATATTGCCTGCAGTACCATTTTCAAATTTATGAATGGTTGTAAGGCCAATGCCTGATTGCTTTGAAACATCTTTCTGAGTAAGGTTGCAACGGATTCTATATTCTTTGAATCTATTGCCTAATAGCCTTACAAGTTCAGGCGTAGAGTATTCATAAAAGTCTACCATATTATTCTTGTTTATATATCATTATAATGATAGTTATGTTTGTTTTTAGTTGCTAATCTTCAATATTGTGAATGTTATAAATGCAAAACTATGCAATTTTTGAGAATAAAACTAATTTTTCTGAAAAAACTTTATCATTAAATTATAAAGGCAGATTGTAATTGTTGGGTTTTCTACTTGTTTTTTTATCTAAATTTCACCAGATTTGAATAAGATAGGAGGCGGCCCGGTAAAGGCAAAATTCAAAAAAGTGTAAACGATGTTTAGCGTTAACCAATTATGAAACGCAGTTCGGTGTTTGCCAATTATAAAAGTGCTTGTGAAAGATCTAACGAAAATTCGCTTTGTATAAAGCAAAAATACAGGCAGAAGTATAGTACCCGATTTTGGGTAAAATGCGTTTTGAGCAGATTTTGGCTAAGTGTAAGAATCTAAAATCTTGATATATGGTTTTGATTTAAAAAAATAATGCTAACTTTGCAATTAACCATGCATTGGTTTTTGTAAAATCTTGAATTTAAAATAAAAATATGAAAGAGCAAGTTTTGATAAAGAATTATAAGTCGATAAGAGACTTGTCGCTGCCGTTGAACAGACTTAATGTGCTCATTGGTTCAAATGGTGCTAGCAAAAGCAACTTTATTTCAATCTTTGAACTGAGAACAATAATATTATGTATTTTACTTTTCTGCGTTTACGCGCTGAACACGAAGGCTCAGACAATAGAGCCTGAGGTGAATGAGAATGTTGAACTGATGAGTATATTGGCACGTATGGCCGGATATCCTGAATATAACATGGACATGGCAGGGCAATATATAAAAGACATGGATGAATATTTTAAGAGTCAGACAAAGCATCCGGCTGTGCAGTATATGAAAGAACTCAGAAACAAATACGGAATATCTTTTGATGCCGTGATGTCGATGGCGATACATCTTAATAATCAGAGCGGCACATTCTCGCTGATAGACGAAGAAGTGCCGACGCTGGAAAAGAGATGGGGCAAGGTGGACAAGACGGAGTTTTTGACACAGCTCGGCAACTTTTATAAAGACTCAAGGTTCAACGACTTTTTCAATGCACATAAAGCCCTGTATGAAAAAGGACTTGAGGCTTATCGTGAGAATGTGATAAAGTATCTTGACACAAGCTGGTATTCTGCCTTTTATGGCAAAGAGCCGCAGGAAATATTTTCTGTGATTATTGGCTTTTGTAACGGCGGTGGAAACTATGGAGTTAACAGACACGTAAGAGGCAACAAGAAAGAAGTGTTTGCCGTTGTAGGCTATTATGTTGACAAGGACGACAGGCCGATGTACAGCAAGGACTATCTGCCTACGCTTGTGCATGAGTTTAATCATTCATTTGTAAATTATCTGCTTGATGAGAAACGATATCCCGATCATGTGAACGATATGGAACAGGCGGCAACTGACATATTTGAGCTGTCTAAATGGGCTATGGCAAAGCAGGCATACGGCAACTGGAAGACAATGATAAACGAATCGCTGGTGCGCGCAGCCGTAATCTGTTATATGTTGGACAATGATTATAAGCCGGAAGAAGTGAAACAGGAGTTGTCGGAGCAGATTCAGCGTAACTTCAGATGGATGCCTGAGCTGGTGAGCCTGCTGAGAAAATATGAGAAGAAACAGCATAAGTATGGAAACTTCGAGAATTTCTATCCGCATGTCATAACCTTCTTCGCTGATGTGGCGAAAAAGGAGAATGAACAGTTCAAGGTGTTAAACTGAAATCGGTAATGAAAATCTGCTCAATATAAAGCAAAAATACAGGCAGAAGTATAGTACCCGATTTTGGGTAAAATGCGTTTTGAGCAGATTTTGGCTAAGTGTAAGAATCTAAAATCTTGATATATGGTTTTGATTTAAAAAAATAATGTTAACTTTGCAGTTAAGCATGCATTGGCTTGCGGAAAATCTTGAATTTAAGATAAAAATATGATAGAGCAAGTTTTGATAAAGAATTATAAGTCAATAAGAGATTTGTCGCTGCCGTTGAACAGACTTAATGTGCTTATTGGTTCAAACGGTGCGGGCAAAAGCAACTTTATTTCATTCTTTGAACTGATTAAGGCTATCTATGAACAAAGGTTTGGAAGCTATACATTGTCAAAGGGCGGTATTGATAATTTGTTGTATCATGGAAGGAAAAAATCCGCATCAATAGAAGGATTGATAGATTTTGATAATACCAATGCTTTCTTTTTTGAGATAAAGCCGGCACAGTCGAACAAAGGCTATCTTGAGAATACAGGTGACTATTTTAATAATTTTCATAAGTCGGGAAAAATTTATTCGCAGTGGAACAAAACATTATGGGATTCTGCAGTGGAAGAATCTTCGTTGGCATATAACACTAAATGGAGAGCGGCCTATTTGAGAACTTATTTAAAAAGTTTTATGGTGTATCATTTTCATGATACAAGCTTCACTTCCCCTATGCGTGGTGACTGCAACATAAACGACAATGAATGTCTGCGTGATAACGGTTCAAACCTTGCTGCTTATCTGTATTATCTGATGCAGAACGATGAAAAGGCTTTTCGCTTTATCGAGGGTGTTGTGCGTTCTGTAGCTCCTTATTTCAAAGGCTTTAAGCTTCGTCCTGACGCCAACAATAATAACAAGATACGTCTGGAATGGGAGGAAAAGGATACAGACATGTATCTCGACGGATACAGCTTTTCAGACGGCACGTTGCGTTTTATCGCTTTGGCTACGTTGTTGTTGCAGCCGAAAAAGCCTGAGGTTATTATTATTGACGAACCAGAACTTGGACTGCATCCTGCTGCTATCAATAAGTTGGCTGAGATGGTGAAAAGTGCTTCTGTAAAGAGTCAGATAATCTTGTCAACCCAGTCGACAAATCTTGTAAACTGCTTTGATGTTGACGACATTATTGTGGTAGACCGTTCAGACAGCCAGTCGGTGTTCCGTCATTTGTCAGGTGAAGAATTGGGAAAATGGATGGACGATTATAATCTCACTATCAGTGACCTGTGGGAGAAAAACATGATTGGAGGACAACTATGAAACGTTTGTATATCGTAGTGGAAGGACAGACGGAACAGGAGTTTGTCAATAGTCTTATTGCTCCATACTTGCAGAAATTTGAAATATATAGCGTCACGCCCGTTTTGATACGCACAAGCAGGAGCGGACGTGGAGGCATGGTTAACTATCAGCATCTGTATAATACTATAAAGATGTTACTTGCGTCATCACAAACAGACTTTGTCGTTACTACTTTAATCGATTTCTTCAGACTGCCTAATGATATGCCGAATTATGCTGAGAGTATGGCTATTAAGGATAAGACACAATGTGTGGAGGCTCTGGAAAATGCTGTTGATGACTCTGTGTGCGATTCGCGTTTCTTTTCTTACATACAGTTGCATGAGTTTGAAGCTCTTTTGTTTTCAAACAACAAAGGTTTTGAATATTATTTTTCAGACGAGCGTGCAAGTAAAACAGCCTCAATAATTTCTTCTTACAACAATCCTGAGAACATAAACTCTTCTCCTGAAGGTGCGCCGTCTAAACGGCTATTGGCAATAAAACCTGACTATAATAAGGTACTTGACGGAAGTCTTATTGCACTGGAAGTAGGAATAGATGCTATAATAGAAAAATGTCCGCGCTTTGCAGAATGGATAAATCGTATTGTTGAGAAGTGTAAAGATTAGGATGCTTTATTATTAATTGTTGCTTGGATAAATCCTCACAATAAGTATCTGTTTTTTGTCATTATGATAAAAATAAATTATTTTTGCCTATAAATACAAATAATCGCACATATTGTAAATACAAATATTTGCACGTGGATAAAACTGATAAAAGCACAAACCAGATGTACATTCTACTGACAATCAGTTATTGCCGGCAGATGTATAAAAAGATAATGATATGAGAATATTTATAGCAATACGATTTACAGAAGCATTCAAGTATTCAATCTTGGATGCGCAGGATGGACTGAGAGAATACGGAGTTAGAGGCAACTACACTCAGCCAGAGAACCTGCACCTTACTTTGGCATTTATCGGCGAAACCGAAAGGGTGGCGGAGATAAAGGCCACTGTTGATGCAGTTAAGTTTGAGCCGTTTGTAATCAGAACAGGCAAGCTGGGATGCTTTAACGGCAGAAGCCGGGTGTTATGGCTCGGCATAGAAGGCGAGGACAAGGTGAAGACTATAGCACAGCAGCTGAGACGGAACCTTGACAAATGCGGAATAGACTATGCAAAGGGCAAGTTCTGTCCGCATATAACCCTTGTGCGCCAGCCGTCAGAAATGCCACTTGACGTTGAAGTGGAGAGCGAAAGCATGACAGTAAGTGAGATCAGTGTAATGAATTCGGAACGGATTAATGGCCGGCTCGTTTACACGGCCCTGTAAGACTGATAAAAATACAGCCTCTTATTCAATGTTTTTGTATCTGCCGCTTCTGACAAAATCTACGAGCTGCTGCTCATATTTTATTTCGCCTTGAAGATAATATTTACGGCTGACACGCTGAAACCTCTCGTAAATCTTTTCAGCCTTGTTGCTGTCGCCCTCATGTATCACGGCGAGTGCGTATTGAACACGCAGGGCTGAAGGACGGAATATGGACTGCACTTGCAGGTATTTGCTGATAGACTTGTCCAGTAGCCTGTTGATGTCCTCGGGATAGTGCGGACGTATCAGCGTGAGGTAAATGCGCTCCAAGGTAAGTTCGTTGCGGTAAATGGTAATCATCCGGCTCATGTGCGGCTCGGCGCGCTGCATGATGGCGTTGGCCTTGCCGAAATCCATGCGCAGCATGGCTAACGATAAGTCGGACGAAAGAGCCATGACATGGATGGGATTGCTGAAGTTGATGTCGCGGTTGTCGCACATATATGTCATGGCTTCAAGCCGTGATGTGTCGTTCTGCATAAGATATCCTATGAGGCGCATGGAGCGTAGAAACACCATTGTGGCAAATTTGTCATTGCGCAGACTGAGCATGTTGAGGCCGTCGTTGGGCAGTCCGGCAAGTTTATGAGGAATACCGTTCATGATAATGAGATACAGTCCGACGATGATGACGCACAGCAGAAAGACTGTTGCCGTAAGAGAATGATGTGTTGACGGCATAAACAGAATGACAGATGCAACGACCGTGAGCAGAAGGTTGGCCAACACTCCTCCGGCATTATACAGGGCTATGCCGAAAGGCGTGTCGCCGTTTTCGGGCGGCAGCATAAGACATTGGCCTGCGGCTCCGGCCATGCTGAAACGCGACAGACGTAGACGGCCGTTGCGACGGTTAAGGACAACGCCCATAATCATAAACGACAGAAACTTCCATCCGCGCGCCATGGCAGCAATCATGTGGCCTGCCTCATGGACAACGATGTGGATGATGAACGACAAAACGAAAAACACCAATGCCAGAAATAAAGTCAGAGCCACATCCGCGGAAGATATATCGGCATATATCATGGGTTTGATAATCTTGCCGATGACGAAACCAGCTCCGAATCCGATGATGATTCCTATTATGGCTAATTTGATTGTGCGCAATATTTTGTATGATGTCTTTTTGTTGTCGCTCATGTTTTTTAGATATTTTCTTCGGTTTTAATTATTTCATGAATATAATGTTGAGATAGAAGCTATATTGTTGCAATACAACAGGTATGCTCTGCTAATGATGCAGCAAAGATAGCGTAATAAATTAAGATATAAAAAGCAAGTCAGAATTTTTGATACGTGGTAACAAATATTTAATACAAATCTGTCATCAGTAAAAATATTCTTAGCCGGAATATCAGACAGCAATAAATACCGGTATGTTTGCAGTTAAAAAACATGCCGTTTTCGCGTCAAAAGTGGCCTGTTTTCGGACCGTAAACGATAGGTTAATGATTTGAAACATAAATGCATAATTCTGCTTACAGTCTTTCTTGTTGGAATATCCGTATTAAGTGTTTGTTAATAAAGAATAAGCATTTTCCTTTCAGTTTTTTGCCCTTAAATTCAAAAGACCGTTTACGCACAATCTTATGTGAATGAAAATATTTATCGTTGTTTTTATTTTATTGCCGTAAGAAATAAGTACGGATGCTTTTGATGAAGAGTAAAAAAATATTATCTTTGCAGTTAGACCGGCAAAGGTATAAAATGCGTACCGGTCGGAACGTCGTGCTGAAAGACTTGCGGCATTATGCCGAACAAAAGCAGCAGCACGCAGTTGACGAAAGGGCAGGGCGATGGACAGATGCACTAAAGAACAAAGACACAAAAATATGGCTGCCATACATTCGGCTAACACCAAGCCGGAGATGATAGTCAGAAAGTATCTGTTTTCGCGCGGGTTCAGATACAGACTTAATCATCCACGGTTGCCCGGACATCCCGACATAGTGCTGCGCAAATATCGCACATGTATCTTTGTCAACGGCTGTTTCTGGCATGGGCATGAGGGCTGCAAGTATTTTAGGATGCCTAAGAGCAATGTAGAATTTTGGACAGCCAAGATAAACCGCAACAAGCAACGCGACAAAAGAGAGCAGCGCGAACTTGCCGCCATGGGGTGGCACTGCATAACGGTGTGGGAATGTGAACTGAAACCTGACAGGCGCGAGCAGACTCTGACATCGCTCGAATATACGTTAAACCATATCTATCTGGGTGACAGAACCATAAAATATTCGTTGCCGGATGACGACAATGAACTGATGGCGGCAGAGCCTGAACCTGAATATGACGGCAGATGATGCAATAAAGACGATAATATAACAACTGATGGTGTAAAGCCTGAAAGGACAAGCGTTGGCGGAAATATTTACATCCGTTTGAGTTAAAAATTCTAATAATGAATAAATTGAAAGTGAAAGTTACTAATTTTGTAGCTAAAACATGTTTTATATAGATGAAAAACTTCGCAGCAATAGATTTTGAAACGGCCAACAGTGAACGCAGTTCGGTGTGCAGCGTAGGTGTAGTTATTGTACGCAACGGTGAGATAGCTGACACATTCTATTCACTCATCCAGCCAGAGCCGAATTATTATACCTATTGGTGCAGTAGGGTGCATGGTCTGACGCGCGAGGATACAGAAGAAGCCCCCGTGTTCAGCGAGGTGTGGAAACAGGTGGAGCCGCTGATTGAAGGGCAGCCCCTTGTGGCTCACAACAAAGGCTTTGACGAAGGCTGTCTGAAAGCTGCGTTCAGAGTATATCAGATGGACTATCCCGACTATCCGTTTTATGACACTCTTGCTGCTGCACGCAGAGCCTTTCCCCATGCCGAGAACCATCAGCTGCACACGGTAGCCGCACTTTGCGGATATGATCTGAGAATGCACCACAATGCTCTTGCCGACGCAGAAGCCTGCGCATGGATAGCAAGAGAGATATTGTAACACGAAATAACGGGTTGGATTCATCGGCTAATTGATGATAAAATGTAGCATTACTGCTAACTAAGAAAAAGAAAATGAGCAATTCTGAGAAAATTTGTAAAGATGACACAAGAAAGCCTGTTGTAGCAATAGGCGATATACACGGCCTTACTAAATGGAAAGAGATAGTTGAGGAGCATGAGGACTGCACTATAGTCTTTCTCGGCGATTATCTCGATCCGTATGTTTATATTACACGCAAGGAACAGCTGGCAAATCTTAGTGAAATAATAGTCCTGAAGAAGGCACACATGGACAGTGTGGTGCTGCTGCTCGGCAATCATGACCTCCATTACTTCAACGACAGGGCCGTATCAGGCTCACGATATGATTTCCAGATAGAAGGGAAAGCAAGAGAAATGTTTTGCGGCAACTTAGACCTGTTTCAATATGCCTTTCAGCAAGACCGCCTAATATTTACCCATGCCGGCATACAGCACAGATGGTTTGTGGATGACTTTAAGGGTGATTTGTCAATGCCGATAGCCGACCAGCTAAACAATCCAAAGGAAGAACAAGTGAACTCACTGTTCCGTCTTGGCTATGCACGCGGCGGGCGCCGTAATAATCTTGGCGGAATATTTTGGGCTGACATAAAGGAACTGACAGACCCGTTGCACGGATACACTCAGATAGTAGGTCACAACCGTGTCGCTGACATAACGGAGCGCAAAGGCGACAACGACAATACGATAATATTCTGCGACTGTCTGCGTTACGGCAAGTATTATTATAATGAAAATGTGTGACAACAGAAACTGTATAGAAAAAAGCTGAAACAGCAATTGAATATTGTTGGCAGAGATGTCGGCAATATTCTTTTGAAATCATGCTGATTAAGAATTTTGCGGAATAATACCGAAAAACTTATCCGATTGTTTGTAGGTTATGATTTTAATGCTTAAATTTGTTCATGCATAAGGTTAATCAAACTCTTTTATCTTAATCACTTTTTATTAAGCACGCAAAGATAAGAATCTTTTGGACTACTTACATACAGCACAATTATTCGGTGCGGAATAAAGCATAATGCAATTATGACCACAATGGTGAACGACCGCTAAAAACTGATGATGATGAATGATAGTTTCTTGATGCCTTGTGACTCTTTATAGTAAAACAATAAAAAATAAATGTCATTATGAATATTCTTAAATTGAATAACGATACGTTATTAGATTGTATCAGCAGTTGGGGCAAGAAAGCCGGACGCGCGGCAGCTCGTCCTGTGCTGATTATGTGGTATGTAATGTGCAGCGAAAAGACACCGCGTAAGGATAAATTGGCGATATTCGGCTCGCTGGCATATCTTGTATTGCCGATAGATATACTCGACTCTCACAAACTGCCTATCATAGGATGGCTCGATGAGGCTGTTTCGCTTGGGGTGCTGATTCAGAAGATGTCAAAATATATCACTCATGAGATACAGGCAAAGGCGGATGCACAACTTGAAAAGTGGTTTCCTGAATATACAAAATATGAAATAGTTGAATAAAAACTGCTCATGATGAAAAACGCTCATCGGATATTATACAAGTCGGTGCGCAAGGGCGCACTGTTTTGTGTCGTAGCCGCGACGGTTGAGGACGAAAGACTTACCATTCATAAGGTTGACTTTCAGGAGTGGGATAGTAACAGACGCGACGGCACAGTGGAAGCATCGTATATGTTTGACGAGGAGAACACTCTGAAGTTATATAATCTTATGCAGGCTTCAACGGCCTCAGACCTTATTACAAAACTTAAAAAACAGTTCGGCTTTCGCACCGGCATGTCTGACTTCATCACGAATCTTTTAGAGTTCTGTGAAGATAACGGCATAAAAAATGATTTCAACGTATTCTATTAAAATAATATTGTAAGATAGTTTATTATGAACAGAATTTATCTGAGAAAACCAATTAAGTTTCTGACAGCTGCCGCTGTTATGCTGCTTGTCAGTGCATGTAACGGAAGCAAGACTGAAGGCATGCAGACCATAGATTCAGAAATAAATCAGTTTACGGACAAGATGCTGACAGACCTTAAAGAAAAAAATCTTGCTGACAGCGGTCTCATTATGGTGGTGAACACTCACACGGGCTACATAAAGGCTGCAAGTGAGGTAGGGTGTGCCAATAAGAATATTATGGACAACTTCCGCAAGAGCGAATGTTCATGTGCGGTGAAAGTGGCAACATGGCTGGCAGCCTTAGAGAGCGGCAGGATAACTCTCAACGATACCGTTGATACTAATAACGGCACTTACATAGTGTATGGCAGGGCGCTGAAAGACTCGCCGAAAAACAGACATGGCAAGATGAACTATCACGACGCCTTTGTGCAGCAGTCGAATATCGCCACTTATCTGGCGGCATCGGCGGCATATAAGAATAATACAGACAGCTTGATCAACGGCATAAGGCTTACGGGGCTGAATGTTCCGAAAAGAAATTATAAGGACAGAACAGAATTTGTATGGGCTTCGTTGGGATACGGCTATAAGATTACGCCGTGGGAAATGATTGAGTATGTAAACGGAATAGCCAATGGCGGTACGATAGTTAAGCTGATGTCCATAAACGGCCTTGTTCAGGTGGTAGAGGACCGCATGGCAGACGCAAGGAACATTCAGGGCATGAGACAAATCTTTGAGAATAAAGAAAATCTGAAGAAACTAAATTTGCCTGATGGTACACAGGCAGGGGCTATATGCACGGTGACAGCACCGGTGGACTCTAAATCAGATACCGGTTATAAGGTGGAACTGTATGGCTATTTGCCTATCGACAAGCCTAAGTATACGGTTTATATTTGCGCATATAAGCAAAATGCCGATGAACTTTATGGTGCGGCAGGTGAGCTGTTTGCAAGTATGATTAAATTCTTGTCGGTTCGGTAAATTAAATTATTAAGCAACACATCAAATTAAGATCTTATTATGAAACACAATAATTATGCTTTGTTCATTGTGTTCTCGCTACTTCTGCTTACGGCAGCATGCAGCCAGGGAACAAAGATAGAGATAACTAACAAGGAACATACAGACATACACGAAGATTCAAACTGTCAGGAAAAGACAGGTTTTATAGATTACGATTCGGTTGTTTATTCTGACGGATCGTATGCAGTGAGTGGCGTAAAATATGCCCCTCAGAACTGGCTCGTAAGATATGTAAGTAAAGACGGAAAACTGTTGGCCACTGTCTCGTCTGCATCCGAGACTTGTCCGCAGCGCCTGGTATATGGATATGATGATAAGGGCAGACTGAAATATCTTTTGCAGTTTGATGCAAAGAGAGAACCTGGCACTCTTGATGAAAGACGCGACAGCGCATACCTCCATTTCAGACTTGCCATAGACAGCATTGATTTCAGCGAGCCAGACACCAGCCGTCATAAGGTGGCAGAAATTAAGTATGGCAACGAAGGCTATGCTTATGAAGTTGAAGACAAGGCTTCTGGCAAAAAAATAACAGCCCCGACAGGATATAAACTTAATGTAAGCGTAGAGCCATGTGCAGCTTTTTGGTCGAGTGATTTAGACGGTGGCTTTTATTATTTAAAAGTAGACGTAGTGCCGGTAAATAAAGATAATGGCAATTATACAAAAAAACGATTTGTTGACTTCGTTCCTATGATGGAAGAGTATTATCATGGCGGGCAACGGGTCAAGATAGTATGTTATCCTAATCCGTCGTATGATGATGACGTAAAGACTACTATTTCGTTCAAGCAGGAGAATGGAGCAAATATTTATTCACGATTGAAAGGAAGCAGTACTGACACGCTGATAAGCACATGGAAAGGCGGACGCCTGCAAAATGAGATTATCAGAAGCAAGTGGGGCACTATATTGAATGTGAAACGTTATTATTATCTTCCTTTCGGAAAGGTAAAGAGAGAGGAGAGACAGTATGACTTTAAGGAAAAGAAACTGAAACCTACTGTTGAGAAAACAATAAAAATTGCAGATTTGCCGTCAGAAGAAGACTATATTAATCCTTTGAAAAATTCATTTTGGATGAATGTCTATGACGAGAATGACGAGTAGGATTTTAGAGTATATTAGTATTCTTGCAAAGAGAGTTAATAAATTCAGATATTGTAACGCGAATACATAAAACAGGTGATTGGACAGGAGAGCCTGATTTTGTATGGCTATTAATAAGTTATCGGGACAGATATTGTTGTGTCATTTAGAATACAACAGGCATCTGTCCCGATTTTCTTTTTATGATATATGCAAAATTGTTTTAGAAAAACAATGTTTCGCCCTGGAATCTTAATTACGAATAGAATAAATTGTTGGCAGTGATGATACTGATATTGCGGCTTAAATTTATGAAAGAATCAATAATAAGGAGCAAATTTATCGGCTGACTGTGGTCGTTTTGATGCTACATATAGCCGTGCAGTGTGTCTACTCTTTTCAGATGAAGTTCTGTTGTCGATGTACACATTCACTTTGCATATTGTTACAGAAAAGGCGAAAATGGAAAAAATAACACTTGATATGGGTTAAAAACATATAAATAGATGAAAATTTTTTGTTGCTTGTGCTGTGGTTTGGCATAAGTGGCTTTTATTTTTGCATAAAAAATAAAGCTATTGATATGACACTATTTTCTACTTTTAATATATATATCAGAATTTTATCTGCATTACGACGATATTTCGTAAGCCACATAAAATTTAACTGGACTTTTGGTTAGGTGATGTCTGGGTTAATTTCTTGGTTGAAGACAATGTTGTGCGGGATAATCTTGCGCGGACAGCTCTGCATGTAAACACTATTGCTGTTCGTCATGTGCTTTGTTTGTTGCAAATAGATAAAACTATGCGGACAAATAAGTGATAGGTGTTTTTTTAGGGTAAATTTGTTGACAATCAAATGAAATGGGTGGGTTGTGGGATTATTTTACTTGAATATGTGTTATCAGGCATAAATCTGCAAAGGCTTGGCATAAATACTTGATGTTTTGTTTGTGCTGCTGTTGGTAAACTGCGTGCTGGCAGCGGTCTTGTTTTTCGTTGACATTCATTGTCAATGGAATCAGCCTTTCAATTTTTGCATAGTCTGTAACGGCTGACGGATATATAATGTTGATGCTGTACGACTGCTGATTTTGACAGAAATAAATAGACAATTAATTATGACAAAAGATTTATTCGACAAGTACATCTGGCTTGTTGATGTTATTTACCGTTCTGGAAAGATAACGTTTGAGGAGATTAATGAGCGGTGGCTTAGATCAAGTCTGAGCGACGGTCAGGACATACCATTGCGAACCTTTCATAACTGGCGTGCGGCCATTGAACAGATTTTTGACATAAATATTGAGTGTAACAGAAAAGGAGGCTACTATTATTATATAGAAAATGTTGATGAACTTGAGACAAACGGACTGCGAAACTGGCTTCTTGACACGTTTTCGGTAAATAATCTGTTAGGCGACAGACAGAATCTCAACAAACGCATTTTGTTTGAATATATGCCTTCGGGCAAGATATATCTAAGAAGAATGCTTGAGGCCATGCGCGACAGCATGGAAGTGAAACTTGAATATAGATGTTATTGGCATGAGGAACCTGCCCATTATACGTTGAGGCCTTATTGTGTCAAGGTGTTTAAGCAGCGTTGGTATGCGGTGGGATATTGTATGGAGCGAAATTCTATATGTACGTTCTCATTAGACCGAATAATGCAAATGACCATAACAGACAAGGAATTTGTTTATCCGAAGGACTTTAATCCTGAGAAGTTTTTTGAAGACAGTTTTGGCATTATAACCAGTAATGACGAACCTGTTAAGATACGTCTTAAAGTGTATGGCATGCACACTTCGTATATCCGTGCCTTGCCTTTGCATCATTCACAGAAGGAGGTTGAAACTGCTGCCGGCTATTCGGTTTTTGAATATTTTGTACGTCCTACATGCGACCTTATTCAGGAAATATTGTCGCGTGGAGCTGAAGTTGAGGTACTCTCGCCTGAGAGTTTCCGTAATAAGGTTGCTGAAGAAACCCGCAAAATGGCAAAAAGATACGAGGAGAATTCATAATTCATAATTCTTAATTCATAATTCCTAATTATGTATATAGTTATATTATCCGCCATGAAATGAGATGATGAATCTCTGACATGGCGGACTCGTTTTTAATTAATACTATGTTGGGAGTCAGCTAATGGTTAATTATGAATTAAGAATTAAAAATTAAGAATTAATAATTATGAATTGTTCATTGCATTCTTCTTGCAAATTGTATTCTATTTTCGTTTTAATATTGTATCTTTGTCAGCAGATTCGCGATGAATATACAAGAAATTTCTGATTTATACGCCAAGTCGCCACAGGTTGCGGCACTTGCAAAGTTACTGGAAGATAAGTCGACTGCGACTGTTTTCCTGAAGGGACTTGTGGCTTCAGCCGCTCCAATGATGTTTGCTGCGGTTGCACGCCGTGTCAGTCCGATGTGTCTTTTTGTTCTTAATGATGCCGAGGAGGCGGGCTATTTTTATCACGACCTTACTCAGATTATGGGCAACACAGATGTGCTGTTTTTTCCGTCGTCGTATCGCCGTCAGATAAAATATGGTCAGCGCGACCCGGCTAGTGAGATATTGCGTACTGAAGTGCTTAGTCGCTTGTCGGCACCGCTTGAGGGCCATCCTCTTTATGTGGTTACGTGTCCTGAAGCTTTGAGTGAACTTGTCGTGTCGCGTAAGAAACTCGATGAGCGCACTTTGCTCTTGCGTACAGGCGACACACACGATGTGATACAGCTTGAAAAGACATTGCGCGACTTTGGATTCACCGAGGTTGACTATGTCTATGAACCCGGTCAGTTTGCCCTGCGCGGAAGTATTCTCGATGTGTTCTCTTACAGTAGCGAATATCCTTTCCGAATTGACTTTTTCGGTGATGAAATAGACTCAATACGAACCTTTGAAGTGCAGAGCCAGTTGTCGTGTGATAAGCGTGAGCGCATAGAGATTGTGCCCGAACTGGCAACTCTTACAGATGAGAAGGTGTCGTTTATGCGCTTTTTGCCTGAAGATACCATTATCGTGGCTAAAGACCTGATGTATGTTCGTGACGTAATAGACCGCACTTATCAGGATGGCTTTTCGTCGCAGGCGCAGAAAGAGCGTCTTGAGGGGCTGACCGAGATGGAGCAGCAGGCTGTATTGAAAGAGATGAGAGCCGATGCGTCGCTGATTAACGGGGCACGTTTTATGGCCGAAGCTTCTGGTTTTCGTCGCATTGATATGGGAGTCAAGCCGGTTGGCACACCATCATCAACGCTGAAGTTTGACATAACTCCTCAGCCGTTGTTCCATAAGAACTTCGACCTGTTGACAAAGGCTCTTGAAGACTACATGCTACGCGGATATAAGCTCTATATCCTGGCCGACAGCACTAAGCAGAATGAGCGACTGAAAGACATCTTCACCACACTGGCTGATGAGGGCAAGGCCGGAAGGATAGAGTTTGTGCCTGTTGACAAGACTTTGCATGAGGGATTTGCCGATAATAGTATGACGGCTTGCTTCTTCACCGACCACCAGATATTTGACCGTTTCCACAAATATAGTCTGCGTTCGGATGCTGCTCGCAGCGGCAAGATGGCGCTCACAATGAAAGAGTTGCAGGAGATGGAACCCGGCGACTATATAGTGCATGTTGATTTTGGTATCGGCCGCTTTGCCGGACTGGTGCGTGTGCCTGCAGGTAACAGCTATCAGGAGATGATACGCATCATTTATCAGAATAACGACAAGGTGGATGTTAGCATCCACTCACTATATAAGATTTCTAAGTATAAACGACGCGACAGCGAGACTCCGCCGCGCCTGAGCACTTTGGGAACAGGTGCATGGGACCGACTGAAGGAGCGCACAAAGAAAAAGATTAAGGACATTGCGCGCGACCTTATCAAGCTTTATGCCGCACGCCGCCATGAGCAGGGCTTTGCTTTCAGTCCAGACACATTTATGCAGCATGAGCTTGAAGCCAGCTTTATATATGAGGATACGCCCGACCAACTGAAGGCTACCAACGAGGTAAAGGCCGATATGGAGAGCCGCAGGCCTATGGATCGTCTTGTTTGCGGTGACGTAGGCTTCGGCAAGACTGAAGTGGCAGTGCGTGCTGCATTTAAGGCAGCTTGCGACTCTAAGCAGGTGGCAGTGCTTGTGCCTACAACTGTTTTGGCTTATCAGCATTATCAGACGTTCTCAAAGCGACTGAAAGATTTTCCTGTACGTGTTGATTATCTGTCGCGCGCACGCAGCGCAAAGAAGACTCGTGAGGTGCTGGCTGACCTTGCCGACGGCAAGATTGACATCATCGTCGGCACGCACAAGCTGATAGGCAAGAGCGTTAAGTTTAAAGACTTGGGACTGCTCATTATTGATGAGGAGCAGAAGTTTGGTGTGGCAACAAAGGAGAAACTCCGCAAGATGAAGGTAAACGTAGACACGCTGACCATGTCTGCCACCCCGATACCGCGCACATTGCAGTTCTCTCTGATGGGTGCGCGCGACATGAGTATAATGCAGACTCCGCCGCCCAACCGTTATCCTATATGCACAGAGCTGCATACTTTTGACAAAGAGGTTATTGCTGATGCGATAAACTTTGAGATGAGCCGCAACGGGCAGGTGTTCTTCGTGAACGACCGTATAAGCAATCTGCCCGAACTTGCCGCCATGATAAAGAAATATGTGCCGGATGCACGTGTGGCAATAGGACACGGACAGATGAAGCCTGAGGAACTTGAGAAGATTATCATGGATTTCATGAACTATGAATACGACGTATTGCTGTCTACTACAATTGTTGAAAACGGAATAGACATAAGCAACGCCAACACCATAATAATAAACGATGCTCATCATTTCGGACTCTCTGACCTTCACCAGATGCGAGGCCGTGTAGGACGAGGCAACCGCAAGGCATTCTGTTATCTGCTTGCTCCGCCTAAGTCGGCTCTTACTCAAGAGGCCCGTCGCCGACTTGAAGCTCTTGAGACATTCTCTGAGCTTGGCAGCGGATTTAATCTGTCTATGCAGGATCTCGACATACGTGGAGCTGGCAATCTGCTTGGAGCCGAGCAGAGCGGATTTATGGAAGACCTTGGATATGAGACATATCAGAAGATATTGAATCAGGCTGTAACCGAACTGAAGAATGATGAGTTTAGCGATATGTATGAGGACGAGATGGCCGAGGGCAAGACATTCACTGGCGACGACTTTGTTGAGGACTGCGCCATTGAGAGCGACCTCGAGATGTATCTGCCCGACCAATATGTGCCAAGCAGCAGCGAGCGTATGCTCCTTTATCGTGAGCTTGACAACATTCAGACTGATGCCGACCTTGACGCTTACCGTTCGCGTCTTGTCGACCGTTTTGGTCCTGTGCCTCATGAGGGTGAAGAGTTGATGCAGGTTGTTCCGCTGCGCCGTATAGGCAAGCGTCTTGGCTGTGAGAAGATTATTTTGCGTCAGGGACAGATGCGCATGCAGTTCGTGAGCAACCCTATGAGCGCATATTACCGTAGCAACGTGTTCGACACAGTCTTAAACTATATCGGTCATAATCCGCGAACATGCAATCTTAAGGAAGTGGCCGGCAAGCGCATGATGATGGTTTCAGGGATTAAGACTGTTGGCGAAGCCGTAAAGAAACTGCGTGAGATAGAAGGGTTTAAGTGAAGAACGAAGAGTGAAGAATTCAAATGCATAGTAATTGTCAACAAAGCTATTGAATTCTTCACTCTTCACTCTTCATTCTTCACTTTATTTATTCTGTGTTTCATTGTTCTCAGTGCGCTGTATGATATGCCGGTGGTTTGCATAATTTCGTCGTTGGTTTTGCCTTTGTCAGCCATTATCAGGATGAATGTGTTATATGGAGTCAGCTTTTTGTAGTTATGCTCTATGCTTTCTATGGTTTTAGGGTCTATAGTCCTGTAATATTCAATCACGGCCTCATAGTCGTCCTTATTCCATGTTATAGTCTTACCTCCTTTTTCCAGTTCATCGTAAAGCATGCGTCCGTGGCCGAGAATCGTCATTCTCCTTTCTTTCAGACTCTCAATTTTTTTGTTCAGCTTCTCTATTTCCTTTTCGTTCTTGTCTTTTTCCTTGTCGAGTTCGCTTATCTTCTGTCTGTATTGTTCCGTCGTTCTGCTTATGTCCTCAATTTGTCGTTTTGTCGCATTTCTTCTTCGGCGGTTATATGCAAGCATGGATATCATTACAGCCGCTGCCAAAACCATTACGGCTGATATGGCAATCACGAGTTTGTTTTGGGCTTGCGCATCAGCTGCTTTTCTTTCGGCATTGTTTTGCAGACTGAGCATGTGTTCTGTCTGCTGCTTAGTCTTTATGCTGTCTTTTGTGGCCAAAGCCCTTTCTTCAAGTTCAGACGCCTCTTTATATTTTCCCTCTTCTTTTTTAAGGTCAGCCATCCACAACAGCACTTCTGCCTTAAGTTCAAGTTCGTTAGTGTTTAGTGCGTCGTTCAGCAGTTGCCATGCCTTCCGATTCTCTCCTCTTTCAAAATAAATTGAGCCTATGATATAATATGCGTGCGCATTTGGCTTAATTCCCAAAGACTTTTTCGCATAAAATATAGCTTCATCATACATGTTTTTGTTGATGAAACTTATACTTATATTTGTCAATATTTCAGCAATATGTTCATTGTTATTCAAATATTTTAAATAAGGAATTATCTTTTTTGAATATACTATGCTGCTGTCAAACTCTTCAATAAGATTAAAAGCTAAATTATGCTTTTGGCTGTCATGACATCAGCCGGGGCGCAGAACGCATCAAATGCGGAAAAGTTTTTCGACAGATTGTTGACTGATTTTGCAGTTGTTAGCGGAACTAAGTGTAATGGCGTTACGCTGCTTTCGCCAAGTGTAAATTTAGGTTATAAGCTCCTTCCGCGTATGTCTTTGTTTCTGCACACGGAAACGCTATATGGGCATTATGAAGAACAGAAAAGCTACGCAAGGACACAAGTTTACGGATGTGGAGTAGGGTATACTTTATGGAAAGCAGATGTCTTGGCTCTCGAAGTGCGTGGCACTGTGGCAGCAGGACTTAGTTCTGAATGGAAAAATGTTATATACGACGCTGCGCTGATGATGAAATTAGGGCGCGGAAAAATACACATGAACGTCGGTGTAGGATTCCGCCATATCAGTTCGCGCACAGCCGGCATAGACAATTATAATGGTGCCAGCTTCATATTGGGCTTCGGCGTTTAGGTTTGCTTTAGGTGCTAAAAGACCGGTTATTGAAAAAAAAACACTGAAAATCGTAACTAAATCACATTGTTTATCTTAACGTATGCCTTAAAATGTGATATTGTTAATGCGGACTGTAAGCAAAGTCATGTGTAAATGTTTTAAATCATTAACCTATCGTTTTTGCATCGTAACTCGGCCACTTTTACATCAAAAGTGGCCGAGTTTTTAGTCGTAATCCTATGACTTTTTTATGCTATCCATAAGTTTATTGCTAAAGCCATAAGTGAAAGGATTGAGGTTAAGATGTTTTTAGATACACTATATTCCGATTTTATATTAAGATTATCTTAACCCTGCTGGTCTCATTTCACAATAACGCTCATACCACTGCTTTCTGGCCGGCGTATCTATCGGAGTGGACATATTGATTACACAATTGGTAGTCAAATCATCAGCAAGGGCAAGTATGATATTTGACAGTTCGATTGTGTCTTCAAATTCTTTACCTTCAGGACAAAACAGGTGTTGTCGCTTAATCTCCTCATAACCATAAATTGCACCCATAATATTGCCCGTAATTGAGCCGATGGAATCACTGTCGCCGTTGTGATTGACAGAAGCCATAATGGCGTCATGTATACTGTCTATGTGTCTGATGGCGCAGAAAAGAGATATAGCCCAGGCTTCTTCGCCGGTCCATCCTTCTCCCAATTCTTCTATTGCCTTAATATCTTCAATTTCTGACTGCGACAGACTGATAGCTTTTCTGGTTAAATCGGAGAGATATAGTTTGTCTTTTTCATATTGACCTATAAACACCTCATTAAGAGTTTTGATTGTGCCTTCTGCTATTTCGCAGATACTCTCTTTTGCCTCTTCAGGCGACAGTGGTACCAACCTGAATATCAGTTCAGTCATCATACCGGCAGGAAGAAAACCCAACGGATGCTTATGGGTAACCTCTGCTATATATGCTCCGGCCTCAAACATTCTTTTTATTGAGTATGAGCATCTGCCGCTTCTTGCCATATCGCATGCAAGCAAAAGTCCCATAGGCGCCACACGCATTATGCCGCCACACCCCTTGCTGTTATTTTTGACATCTCTATGGTGTAGTAAATTTTCACAGGCATTCATACATGTAGTTCCCGGTGCACGTCTGTGAGCCATCTCAGGCAAATCTCTAATCCATGTGAAAGGACGGATGTTATTGTCGTGTTGATCCGTCTGAGTGAAATACCAGTCGATGTAGGCATTTCTCATATAGGTTTCAGGTATGCCGCCAATACCTCTCATACAGCCGCGAGTGATGCCCGTCAGCATGCCGTTAGCCGTAAATAGAGTCATCTGGGTGTCGTCGCTTACTTCAGCTTTGCCATTTCTGTTAAGTTCAAATGTTGTGATTCCTTCAGGGCCATATTTATTCAAAATACTTCTTCGGCTCATGAATTCGACAGAATACCCAAGAGCGTCTCCCGCTGCACCACCCATCAGCGAACCGCGTATATAGTCATTAATGCGTTGATAGTCGAATTTCCTATTGGCATCTTTGTCGGTGTTTATGAGTTTTATAAAATTCTCAATAAACCCTTCTTGTTCTTCTGTTTCAGGGATTCTTCTATAAGCAGACTTGGGCATCCTGGCAAATTTATTACGCAAGATTTCAAGAGCTTCTTTCAGTGTCTTTATTTTTAATCTTCTGGCCAGATAGCAGGCTATTATTACACCCGTTCTGCCAACGCCACCATGACAGTGAATATAGATAAAGCCGTCGTCTTTCTGTTTTAATTCATCAATTTTGTTTAAAAGCGCAATAACGCTTTCTGCTGATTCGGGAATACTGCAATCCTTTATCGGAAAACGATAATAAGTTGCATCCTTAGGGAGCAGGCAATCGTATGGTTGCATTTCTCCCTCTTCTGTCAAATCAATAAAATGTCTGACTCCGAAATGGATAAGGTGCTTAATCTTCTCTTCTGCATGTTCTTTGTTTTTGTCACCGGGATATTCACCTGCATATAATGTTCCGTTACATCCGCTAACTTCATAAGACTGATACAACGGACGATTTATAAAGTCTAAAAACCTATCATTTATATCCAGCAAATCGGGAGTGAGCAAGCTGCGGCATTTATTTACAATCTCGTCAGATAGCATGTGACAGCTAACTGTGAATGGATTTTCAGCCGTGGCGATGGATGAAGTCATACATCCTATAGTATCAGAGTCTCCACCCATGGATATTGCAAGCCGGATAGCCTTTTCAGCACTGCTGGGTGCTTGCAGATACGCCATTATGGCAATGGGCACACTTCCCTGGCAGGTGACGTCAAATCTGTAGTCGTCTCTAATATCCTTTAAATCAATATCAAGATTATATCCAAAATTATCCTCAACATAACGTTTAATCTTGTTTGCCACATCAAATCGCTCGGTACGTTTAAGATATATGCATGCAGCAATAGCCTGGGCACCTTTAATTCCTTCGGGATGATTGTGGGTTACAGAAGCAGTGATGCGGGCAAGTTGTAAGGCCTCCTCCAAAGAATTGGCATACATTCCAACCGGACTTACTCTCATGGCAGAGCCATTGCCGAAACTTCCGTATGGTTGGGGATCATTAGATACCAGCCATCTGCGAAACATGCCGCCATAGCCGGCATAATGATATTTGCGGCCTAACCGCTGCATACATTCTATAAGTTTGGATTCTGTATGGTTAGCGTCTGTCATCAGCCACTCGGCTACAGCGAGAGTCATCACAGTGTCGTCAGTGAAGCGACTTCCTCGTGGTATAAGTTCAAAGTCTTCTGTCTTTATGTTATGCCATTCGCGTGTGGAACCAACGATGTCGCCGACAATTCCACCTAAGATTTTAATGTTATACATATTTTGTCCTCCTAAAATTCAAGTCTAAATCCTTTTTGTTTCAGTTCAGTATATTTTTTATTATTAAAACGATATTTTACGGGTATTCTTGATGGCGTGTTGGCAGGACGCTTCTCTGCTTCTATTAGTAGGCCTAACTTCTGCATCTTCTTGTAGAAGTTGCGTCTGTCAAATTTAACTTCCAAAATAGCTTCATAAAGGCTTTGCAGTTCACCCATAGTAAAGACATCGGGGAGAAGTTCGAAACCTATCGGCTTGAAACAGATGCGTTCTTTCAATGTTGATATAGCCTTACGGAGTATTCTGTCGTGATCAAAGGCAAGACTTGGAATCTCATTATACGAAAACCAATGTGCTTTGGCAGCATCATCTCCGCCTTTTACTTCAGCCATCTTGACCAGTGCGTAGTAAGCTATGGTAATTACTCTTTCTCTTGGGTCGCGTTCGACATCTGAAAATGTGTAGAACTGTTCAACGTTTGCATCTTTTAATCCTGTTTCTTCTTCAAGTTCACGCATAGCGCACTCTTCTGCTGTCTCGTCCATCTTCATGAAACCTCCTGGAAATGCCCAATCGCCTTTATACGGTTCTATACCTCTTTGAATGAGTAATACCTTGATGCTTACACCGTCAAAGCCAAATATCACGCAGTCAGTTGTAACCGCGGGATGTGGATATTTGTATTGATAATTTAATTCTTTCATAGTGTTTTGCGTTAATTTTACGCAAATATAAGATGATATTTTTATTCGACAATTTTTTTTGTGTTAAATTTACGCAATAATTTATTTCGTTATCATATTAAGGGAACATAGAATATGTAAAAAAGAACGTGAAAATATTAAGCATGCTACGTGTAAAGGCTTGATGTAATGTTAGTTAGCCATGAAAATCTTGTGCGGGTTGTCAAAATAGAATGTTTTTAAGTGTATTATATTTGCCTGCCAGTAAGTTATATTGAAAATCATTATTTTCAATGACAGGGCAAATCTTAATTATATTTGATACCTAAAATATTGCCATGCCGTTGCCATTTTTGTTGCTGCGAAACATGACGTCGTGATTGCATATAAGTTTTGTGCCGGACAGATAAACTTGTTATCTGAAGTCAGCGCGAAAAAATAAAAAACTCCCCGTAAACACCATGTTGTGTCTACGGGGAGTAAAAATATGATAATAGAGATTTTTTTATTCAGTTGGCTTCTTCATAAACTTTCTTACAGGTTTGTCGGCATTGTTGTTGCCGTCAGCACGTGTTGAAGGCGCATATCCTGGATAAGAGTAGTTCCAGCCCCAGTCGTAGTCACCCCAGTTTGGCGATGCTGTCTTACGCAGCCTGAACTGCATGGGGTCGCCATATTCGCCAATGATTGTGCCGCTGAACCAGCTCTCAGAGAGCGAGTAGTCGTATATGGTGAAGTAGGTGTCGTCCTCGATAGAGTAGATTTCGATGTTACGGTTGTTCACCCGCCATGTGATGTGACTTGCAAAATAGTCCCATGGAGCGTTGCTGTAATAGTCTACCCAATAGCCTGAGCCGGAAGCATATTCATAAGGATCCTTGTCGAAGGCCAGAACAGAATAAGACGAATAATAAGTATTTCCGTTCCATTGGCTCGTTACGTACATGTCGCCCTCCCATACGCCCCAGAGAGAGTCGGCTATATAGCTGTCGTCGTCGCAGCTCACAAATGTCAGTGACATTACGGCCAGCATTATTGTCGCTAAGATTGATGTAAACTTTTTCATAATATCTTGTTTTTTTGTTATTAATATTCAGTATTTACCTGTAATTCTTATTTCTTGTTGCAAATTTAATATTTTGCGCTTGCCTCTGCAAGCAGAAAACTATATTCTTTTTAGGAAAATCCCTATTTTTTCTTACAAAGTTTGGCATTTTATAGATAAAAACTTGTTACAGAAACATAGGCCTGCTTATTTAAAATAGGTGCAGAATCTCTCATTGAGGTATAATATAAATGTAGGACAATAAAGCCTGAAACTGACAGAATCATAAAGGATAATTTGGGTTAAAAGTCGAAAAACTGTGTTTCTCATTTTGCTTTGCTGTCGTCTTTTTGGTATCTTTGCATTCGTTATAACGGCCGTGACATTTGTCATGCGCAGTTAGACTTACATAAAAACAATAAAAAAAAGATGAAGAGTAAAGACTGTTTGCTTTTGGCAGCCGCGCTGATGGCTGTTCCTGTGTGTGTTCAGGCACAGACGGCTCCAGACCATGAGACAATAAAAGTTGACGTAACCCGCGGATGCATAGACGCCGTAACAGGCATTGTATATTCGCAGATAACTACACCAAAAGACAACCGCACGCTGCAGATGACTCTGCTTGTGCCACGTACCGACAAGCCTAAACCTGCTATTGTTTATTTTCCGGGAGGCGGATTCACTACGGCTGCCCATAATAAATATATCGAGATGCGTATGGCTTTGGCCGAGGCTGGGTTTGTTGTTGCGGCTGTAGAATATCGCACCGTGCCAGATAAGTTTCCGGCTTTGCTCATAGACGGCAAGTCAGCCGTGCGCTATCTCCGTGCACATGCCCGTCAGTTCGGCATCGACCCTGAACGGATTGGCGTTATTGGCGATTCGGCAGGAGGATATCTCGCACAGATGGTAGGCGTTACCGGCGACGATAAGGAGTATGACCAGGGCGAATATCTTGATCAAAGCTCTGCCGTACAGGCTGTTACGACCATTTATGGCATAAGCAACCTAATGAACATAGGCGAGGGATATTCTAAGGAGATACAGGACATACATGCCTCTAAGGCCGTAACAGAGGCGCTGCTGGTTCATGGCACTGCTTTTGCTTCATATCCTGGCGCAAGCATACTGAGCGACACGGCAAAAGCCATGAACGCCAGTTCGATGGGACACATACGCGAAGGGCTGCCTCCGTTTCTTATAATGCACGGCACAGCCGATGCACTGGTTTCGCCTGTACAGAGCGCACAGCTGTATAAAGCGTTGAAAGAGAAACATAACGACGTGCAGTATGTCGAAGTTGAGGGCGCAGGCCACGGTGATATTTATTGGTTTCAGCAGCCTATAATTGACCGCGTGGTTAAATGGTTTAAGGAAAAATTGGGAAGAAACTAATTTTTGATGGAAAGAATGAATTTAAAACAGACTTGTTAAGATAAAAATAATGAGATAAATGTCCGGCTGATTTGCAATCAGTCGGAATTTAATTTCAGAATCTTTGATAAGCCTGAACTACAGCTGTTTAAATTAAAAACTGTTTATGGAAAACAAAAAGTAGCGCATTATTTAGTGTGCTGCTTATAAATAAAAGGTATGCTTTTACATGTCAGAATATCGACTGTCATAATGTAAAAGCATACCTTTTTGTTGTGTGGCTTGCCGTGTTTCGTATTGTTGTATTATCATCCACGCCGGATTCGTCGTGTTATGAGTCAGGCACAGCTGATATTAGCTATCGCCAGCTCATAAACAACTTTGTCACTTCGGCATCATGATGGTCGAAGAACAGACTCTTGCCTGTGTCGAGAGTGGCTATCTCTGCCATTTCTTCATCAGACAGTTCAAAGTCGAAGATGTCGAGATTCTGCTCCATACGCTCTATGTGAGTAGATTTCGGTATTATTATCACGCCACGCTGGATAAGCCAGCGTAAAGCTATCTGTGCAACGCTCTTGCCGTGACTGTTGCCTATCTTTGTAAGAGTCTCGTTGCTGAAAAGATTGTTGCGGCCTTCTGCAAGCGGACCCCATGACATGATTTGTGTGCCAAACTCTTCCATTATCTTCTGTGCTTCAGTCTGCTGATCGAACACGTGTGTCTCAACCTGATTTATGGCAGGCACAATGTCAACGTTGCTGGCCAGGTCGATAAAGTGGTCCGGATAAAAGTTGCTTACGCCTATTGCGCGCAGTTTGCCTTCTTTGTAGGCGTCTTCCAATGCTCTGTAGGCTCCGTAGCGGTCGCAGAATGGCTGATGAAGAAGCATCAAGTCGATATAGTCGGTCTGGAGCTTGCGCAGGCTCTCGTCTATAGATGCTTTTGCCTTTTCGTATCCGTAGTTGGATATCCACACCTTGCTCACAATAAAGAGATCGGCACGGTTTAGTCCACTGTTCTTCACGGCCCGTCCCACGCCTTCTTCATTGTGGTAAGCCTGTGCCGTGTCAATCATTCTGTAGCCAGTTTTCAGAGCGTCGCTAACGCATCGTTCACATTCGTCGGGCGAAACCTGATACACGCCGTAGCCAATCTGCGGCATCTCTATTCCGTTGTTCAGTTTTATTGTTTTCATGTCTTCTGTATTTTTATATTCTTAAATGTTTTTTGTATGTCGCAAAATTAGCAATAAATAATTATGTATTATGGATAGGGATTACAGATTGATTAACCACTTTTACTGAATTGTTCAGAAATATCCAGTGAATATCCCTGCCGGATACGTTTCCGTCGTTATTTTGGACGACATGAAACCATTAACTGCTTATGTCCGTTGCCTTTCGGTTATTGCCACTTTTATCACTCCGTCAAGCCGGTTTTCAAACGTGCGGTAAGCCTCTTCAATCTCGTTTAGCGGATAGCGGTGGGTTATCAGTGGGGTGGTGTCGATAAGGCCTTTGGATATCAGGTGCAGAATTTCGTCGCAGTCGCAGCCGTCAACGCCGCCAGTCTTAAACGTAAGGTTCTTGCCGTACATATCGGGCAAAGGCAGCGTCTGAGGTTTGTCGTAAAGAGCAACGACCGTAACTATAGCATTGGGACGCGCGCACCGCCATGCCAGTTCGAAGGTGTCGTCGGCTCCTGCCACCTCAATCACTCTGTCGGCTCCGCCGTGACTGCTGTTTGCCTTTACAAAGTCTTCGGCATCTTCAGGTTTTGTTACGAGGACATCGGGATAATGGCTGCGGACGAAGTTGATGCGTTCGTCCGATTTTTCGCATATAATTATTCGTTGAGGCTTATGGAGTATGACGCACAGCAAGGTGCATATACCTGTCGGGCCGGCACCTATTATCATTACTGTGTCGTCTGATGCAATCTCTGATATGCGTGCAGCCCAGAATCCTGTTGCAAGTATATCACCCGTAAAGAGAGCCTGCTCGTCAGTGACGTTGTCGGGTATGCGGTTTAGTCCGTTGTCTGCGTGCGGCACTCTTACATATTCGGCCTGTCCGCCGTCAATGCGGCAACCTAAGGCCCAGCCTCCGTCGGGGTCTTCGCAGTTGTTTACGTAGCCGTGCTTACAGAAAAAACATTCGCCGCAGAATGTTTCAACGTTTACCGTTACGCGGTCGCCTGGCTTTACGTTTCTTATCTCGCTGCCCACTTGTTCAACTATGCCCACCATCTCATGTCCTACGGTTATGCCTGGCACAGCCCGCGGCACGCTGCCGTGCTTTATGTGCAGGTCGCTCGTGCAGATGCTTCCAAGGGTTACGCGTACAATGGCGTCGTGAGGATCGGTTATTTGCGGCATGGGTTTGTCCAAAAGTTCAAACCTTCCGTGTTCTATGTATGTGTATGCTAACATCGTTTTTAGGTTTATGGTTAATCTTAATTTAATTTCAATCCGCCATTTTATTCATCTTTGCTGAAGAAGGCGTCGAGCACCTTTGCGAATATGTCATTGGGCGATATGCTGTCAAACAGCTTCATGCATGTGTGCAGCTTCAGTACGTCAATTTGTGAGCCCATGAGTCTTCGTATGGTGGTGCGGCCTTTGTGTTCGAGCAATGCTGCTGATATTTCACGAAGTCGAGCTCCGAGCAGCGGATGTGCCAGATAGGCTCGTGCCTCGTCGGTGCCGTCAAGTCCGTAATATTCAGAGTTGTAGCTGTGCCCAAGCCCCTTCTGCTGAGGAAATATGTACCATATCCAGTGGCTGCGTTTGGCTCCGTTACGAATCTCGTCCAGGGCTGTGGCATATTCGGTTTCCTGGGCATCGATAAATCTTTGCAGATTATATTCATTTTCGTTCATGGCATTATGTTTATTTAGTTCGTATGTCTTGTTCCTTGTTTTTGGAATGCTATGCGCGGTGTGCCGTCGGCTACATATATTGTGCCGCATCTTGTGAATCCTTCTTTTTCCATGATATTAATCATTGTGGAGTTTAGCTCATGGGTGTCAACCCTCAGGTTGCCTTTGTCTATAGCAAACCTTATTGCGAGTCGGGCTATGCCGCCTACAGTGCCGTCAGAGGCTAGGCGGTGAATCACGTTGTAAGGCTCGTCGTCGGGCCATTGTCCGTCATATATCCTTGCATAGGTAGGTTCAGGCGACGGTCTCATGCAGAAGCATGCCACAATGCGACTGTTTAAGAGTATCAGATAAAAGCATCCGTCGGCAGCATCATTTGCTATGGTCTGTTTCTGCGGATAGCCGTTAGTCCATTGCACATTGTTGCCGTTGCGCCGCATATATTGTCGGGCTTTGTCGAATATCTCGCTTATCTGTGGCCACAGACTCTCGAATTCGTCTTTGCGGCATAGTCTTATCTGCAGTCCGTTGCTGTTTGCGGCATTGGCTTGGTTGATATTCTTGTAAGAATTTTGGCACATATAATAACTTTTATGACATACAAAAATAAGAAAAATCTGTATAATAAGAATTGTTTGTCTGTTATTTTTTTTGCCGTAGATATAGCTCCATGTAAAATTTTTTTGATTTTATAAAACAGTCCTTAGCCATATTTAAAGTGGGAATATTTAAATAAATATTTCAAAAAACTTCACCAAAGAATGTGTATATTCAAAACTTTTGTGTAAGTTTGCAGATGTAAATCACGCCATGACAAAAGTTTTAATGGAAATTTTGACAGCGGCGTTTGGCACGAAGTTTGTAAATAGATATTATATATAAACAGATTTAAGACAAAAGATGAAAACAGTTTATGATTTCACTGTCAAAGACAGAAAAGGAAAAGACGTATCGTTAAAGGAGTATGCCAACGAGGTTTTGCTGATTGTAAATACAGCAACAAAGTGTGGATTTACACCGCAGTATGAAGAGTTGGAGAAACTTTATGAAAAATATCACAGCAAAGGATTTGAGATCCTGGATTTCCCTTGCAACCAGTTCGGACAGCAGGCTCCTGGTACAGATGAGTCGATACACGAGTTCTGCAAGCTCAACTATGGCACAGAGTTCCCCCGCTTTAAGAAACTGAAGGTAAATGGTGACGACGCAGATCCTCTGTATAAATATCTTACAAGCCAGAAAGGCTTCGCAGGATGGGATATGAGTCATCCTATCGCTCCAATCTTGGAGGATATGTTGTCAAAAGCTGATCCTGACTATAAGAGCAAACCGGACATCAAATGGAACTTTACTAAATTCCTGGTTGCAAAGAACGGTCTCGTTGTAGCACGTTTCGAGCCTACAGAGAAGATTGAGAACATCGAGAAACAGATTGAGGAGCTGTTGAAATAATAAGAAAATAAGATAATAGAATATAAAAAATGAAATGAAAGGCCAATGATATAGCGCGGTGCGACCTTTGGGGGCATTGTGGTGTATTGTTGGCTTTTCTTTTTCTTTAAAAATATAGATAAAATAATATGGAAAACGCAGAAAGAGTGAACTGCCTTATTATTGGCAGCGGTCCGGCTGGATATACGGCTGCAATATATGCGGCACGTGCTAACTTGAACCCGGTACAGTATTGCGGACTGCAGGTCGGCGGACAGCTGACACAGACCACAACAGTTGAAAACTTCCCTGGTTATCCTGAGGGTGTTGACGGCAATCAGATGATGATGGACATGAGACAGCAGGCTGAGCGCTTTGGCACAGACATGCGCGACGGAGTTATCGTTAAGGCTGACTTGAGTGAGGCTCCTTATAAGCTGACGACGGACGACGGACATGTTATTGCTGCCGACACTGTTATCATTGCAACAGGTGCTTCGGCTAAATATCTCGGACTGGCTGACGAGGAGAAATATAAGGGTGAAGGCGTTTCGGCATGTGCTACATGCGACGGTTTCTTCTATCGCAAGAAGGTTGTTGCCGTTGTAGGTGGTGGCGATACAGCATGCGAAGAGGCTCTTTATCTTTCAAGTCTTGCCAAGAAGGTTTACATGATTGTACGTAAGCCGTTCTTGCGCGCTTCTGAGGTTATGCAGCGCCGTGTTAAGGAAACTGAGAACATCGAGATATTGTTTGAGCACAACACTCTCGGACTTTATGGCGAGAATGGTGTTGAGGGTGCTCATCTTGTTAAGCGTAAGGGTGAGCCTGATGAGGAGAAATATGATTTGCCTATCGACGGTTTCTTCCTCGCAATAGGTCACAAGCCAAACAGCGATGTATTCAAAGAGTGGCTCGACCTCGACGAGATTGGATATATCAAGACTATCGGAAATACTCCTTGCACTAAAGTGCCGGGTGTGTTTGCTGCAGGCGATGTTGCCGATCCTCATTATCGTCAGGCTATCACAGCTGCTGCAAGCGGTTGTCGTGCTGCTATTGAAGCCAAGAATTATCTTCAGGAGCATCCTGCTCACTGATTGGCAGTTCTTTAATTGGATATTGAGAAATCCTTGGGATAAGTATTTAGTACACAAAGGCTTTTAGCCTGACAGCATTTGTCAGGCAGAAGTTTTAGTGCTTATCCTAAAGTTATGTCAGGCAGAAGTTTTAGTGCTTATCCTAAAGTTATATTTACAAAGCATGAACGTAAATAAATCTTATTTTGCGTTCATGCTTTTTATTTTTCCTATACATGTTGGTCATTTTTTTGCCGCTTGTATGTTTTTTCCTATTTATTAATTTTCTTGTTCTATGCTGGCTTTTACCAGCTAATGTAGTCGGATATGTTTGTAAGGCTTTAGATATAAGGTGAAGTCAGAATGGCTAATATGACAATAAATCGCAATATTGTAGCAGTTTACATATGGAAAATAAAATCAAATGGTGTGCCTATAGTTAATATTTGTGAAGTGAACCATTGTGAACTTGATTTGAATGTTCAAATGACCTAACTTTGTTAAAACAATATAGAAGAACACAAAATTGAATAAAATGAAAAACAAAATACAGACTATATCTATAACAATTACTTGTCTTTTGGCATTAATTCTGTTGTCATCAGGCATTCAACAGAAAAAAGGAGGAAAAATGCAACAGAAATATTATTATTGCGAATATTGCGGTCATCGTTTCCCGTCAGTACGTCTATTGACTTCTGCTCCTTGTGTCCGCCATCCTGATGGCCCTAATAAAGGTCGCCACAAGCTTTATGAGGGCACTGAGAAGAGTGAATATACATGTAAATATTGCGGAAAAAAGTTCCCGTCGATAATGATGATGACAGCTGCACCATGTGTAAATCATCCAAAAGGTACGAATAAAGGCAACCACTCTCCAGCACTGTGAAAATAATATAGTTCTCTAATTTCGTTGATAATTCCGTTCAGATTATTGACCTTATGCTTCATTATGGCATATCAGTGATAGTATATTTGGACCGAAAATCAATGTTGAACTAAAAAGTAAAGACTATGTTTAGAGGATATATTAAATTTCATTGTACCGAGTGTGGCCATAATTTTATGGCTCCGGACCTTGAATATGCCGCAAGCATATATTCAATGCCCCAGCCATGCCCAAAATGCCACAGTATAAGAACCTTGCCTAAACATTGTTTAGCTTGGCCTATAATTAAGAAGTCTTATCTTAAGATTTATAAGGGAATTTGGGAGAAATGGGAAAATAAGTAATTTAAAACTAAATAGATTATGGATGAAAAAATATATCAAAAAATTTATGATATAGCTCATGAATTAAGTAAAAGAGAATCTACTTATACGCGCGCAGATTTGGCTTATGAACTGCAAAATGAAGGTGTAAAAAAAGATTCTTTTGAAATAGGAAAACTTGTTTATGAGACCTATACTTATTATAATGAAGATGATACGATAAAAAATGTTTTTTATAATAATGAAGGTACAGAACAATTGGTAGCTGAATATAAAGTGAACGACCTTATAGAACAAGGCTGTAACGATATTTTATTTCCTATTTTGCATGATAAGTTGGATAAAAGTATTGAGATACTTGCATTACTTGAAGATCAAGTGATGCAAATTATGTCGGGTAGTTTAGCAATTGTTGGTGAACATAAAATTATAAATACAATTGTTGGAAATCAGGGGGTTGTAAATGTTAAAAATGAAGCAGAAGTAGTATTTAATAATTATTCTAACTTAATTGATACATATAGTAATGCAAAATATCAAGTAAAATCAATTATGACAGATTTTATAAATTTGCGTACTAAAGTATGTGATGTTTATCGTAAATTTTCAGCAATGCTTATAGATGTCTTTGGAGATAGTATAAAAGCAGTAAGTCCAGAGTTATTTGATTTTGATTCAATAGAATGGCTTGATGTACAGGGAATGCTGAAAAATGTTAAACTTGAATATGATAAAATATCTGAAAGATGTCAGATTTTGATGAGCTCAATACAGGATAATTTTATTCAATCATTGAAATCATCCTCTTCTGTTTATAGACAAATGGGAAGTAAGCAGGCAGGATTATTGGTGGCTGGTTTGAATATGGTTTCGCATTATATTGATGCAAATTCTAAGACATGTGAACTGAAACAAATTTAGTTGTCCTAAAAAATAGTGTAAAACGTGATACTGTACAAATAAAAGGTGATTTGGGACGTCTTATGGTTATATATAAAACAATGAATGATATTTATATACCAAAAGCAGAAATATTTTGTCGCAATAGTGAGACAATTCTTTCTGCTGAATTGCAAGCTATTGAAGATCCTATATATAATGAAACTGAAATAAGAGATTTGAAAAATAAAAGGGATAAGTTATTGGGAATATATAAAAAATTGGAGACAGATATGACTGATGAACAATTGAATATTGACGTATATACAGCTCGTATCGAAGAAAACACTCAAATTCTTAATGGATTAACAGCACAATATTATAAGGCAAAAAATAGCAAACCCAATAAACCTTTTTTCTTAATAAATCTTTTGACACTTGGATCAGCTGCCAAACGATATAATCGTGACATATATGATTGGTCTCAGGCTTGTCAACCTGTAATTTCACGTTACGAAGACCTACAGACAGATGTTAAAATCGATACAGATGAATTGTATGCGACAGAAAAAAGCCTTAAGGAAGAAAAAAAACGATATTCTGCTATAAAAAAAGAGATTGAAGTTATTAATAAAACAATTAATGGCAAAATTAATGTTAATAACGATGTTAAAATGAAAATTCTTCCACATTTAGAAGATTTAATTAAACTTCTACGTTTGGCACGTGAAATTGCAAGTAGTAAGTTAGATGACAAATATATGAAGGCTATATGTATTGAGGAAGAGAATATTGAAATACCTGAAGACATTAAACAAAATATAAATCAGTTTAAAGAAACGTTTTTAAAGACTATTGATGAAAATAGAACGTTGTATCAAAAAGCAGCACAATGTACGCCATGTGAGAATGAGAATAAAGGAACTTTAGAATTGGGAAAGGAAACCCAACAAAATAATTCCACAGATGTATGTAATAAAGATTTAGACATCATTTCTGAAAGTCAAAATACTGTTGTACAAAAAACAGTTGTTTTATTGGAGTCATGGGCGAATTTGAAAGTAATGCGTGAACAAAATGTTGTAGCACATAAAATTTATGAAAAAAAACTCAAGAAACTGCAAAATGAATTTATAAAGGATATGGCTACGATTGATAACAAAAGTGCTGTTTTGCGGGAATGCTTAAAGAAAATAAATACATCACAAAGTCCCGAAATGTTAAAAGAAGGACTTTTGGCTTTATCTAAAGACAATAAAAAAATATTTAATGACAAAGATTTAGATGAATTTTTAAATGGAAATAAAACGATAGAATTATGAGTGAGTTAAGAAACAGACGTCAGGCAGTTCAAAAAGAATTAGGATTAAATGATTCAAAAGAACGATTTGAAATAGAACGGTCAATTCAGAAAGAAGAAAGGCGCAAAGCAGCTAAAGAAAGAAAAAGAATGCAAATTGAAGAATCTGCATCTTATAGAGCTACACAGAATATTGCTAAATATATGGATAAATGGCATTTGGATGCTTTTATTGGTTTTATTCCTGGTGGCATATGGGATTTTTTGACTCAAATTTTAATATTCCCTTATATATATGTTAGTGCAGTTCAAATACGTTCGGTACCTCTAACTTTGGCAATAATCTATAATGCGTTACGTGATATAGCAATTGGATTAATTCCATTTTGGATAGGTAATATATTTGATTTTTTTAATCGTTCGTACTTACAGAATATACGATTAATTGTAGGTTTTGTTGAAGATGATAAAGAGATTATTGATGAAGTAAATCGTAAAGCTGTTAGATCCGCAATTTTAATATTTGTGTTTTGTGTGATTATTGTTTTACTTTTAGTTCTAATAATGAAAATCGCAAATTGGATAACAGGACTATTTAGCTAATTAATGAATCTATAAGTTGTTGTGTATTTAAAGTTTTGGAATTAATAGAATCATGATGCGAATATAAAATTATAGAATATGAATTATAAGCAATTTGAAGATAATCTTTTTGCAGAATGGCGTAAGCGTTCTGTTGCTAACGGCGATGGTAACGAACTTGCACCCGACGGGCTGCTTTATCGAGGCAGGTTTGTTTATAAAGACGGCTATTGGAGCCGTGAGCCGGGCAATGAGAATGTTATATGGGAGCATGCCAAGAGGCGTGTGCTTATTTTGACAAAAGACCTTAATGATGAGGAAGCATGGGACATACGTGCAGAGACTGGCCGCAACAACTTCTCTGGCGAAAATAATGTCGTGGTTTCAGCGCCATTCTACAAGAATCTCATGCGTTGGGTTTACGGATTGCTGACCATTGACGCCAACGGACACGCAAAGTCGTTTGCCGAAATAGACAGACAAGACGTTTATCAGCCCTTTTACGACCAGGCACCCGTTGCCCGCGTAAACTGCAAAAAGCAGGTAGGTAAGAGCAGCATCGAAACTTCTGTGTTAAAGTCGTATATGGAGCGTTATAAAGACTTGCTGGTGAAACAGATTGCTGCCTATGACGCAAATATACTTTTGTGTTGTGGCGCTTCAGGAGCAATAAAGGATTTTGTTGCAGAGCATTATCTTACAGACTTGGTAAAACTGAACAACTGGATATATTATTCTCCACGGACCTGTAAGATGGTTATTGACAGCTGGCATCCAACATATACAGGCGACACGCACGAAAAGATGTATTCGGATATGATGAAAGCTGTTCATGAAGTGTGGGACAGAATGAAAATTTAAGCATAAAAGTAATATTATCATGAGACCTGTCTGTCGGTGTTTCAGATTGTATGTTGTTCCATAAACGCAACACATTACATTCCGGAATGCTGACAGATTTTTTTGTAAAACAGAATGGAACCATATAAAAGAATTTTCTGATATTAAAAATTCTTAGTCTGATTTATTTCCAGCAATATTCTGACATCAGAATATGTTTAAGGACTATGCAGTCAAGAGTGGCTGACTTCAGCTGACAAATAAAAATGGTAAGGCATTAATATGAGCAAAAGTATGAACGCGCATGGGGTTATTGCTGCGTTCATACTTTCTTTTTATATTCAAAATTAAAGCATTATTTAGGTTTCGGGTTTATATCATTTTAGGTTTGGGATTTATGTTTATAAGAAACCGACAATTTTGAATTTAAATGCTCCGTTAGATGTAATCTTCTCGTAAACCACTCCTCCGAATGCGTAACCCGTTCTTCCGTGCGGGCGCTTAACCTTAACGTAACCAGAAGGAAGGCTGGGAACAATCATTCCTATTGACGGCCTGACAACTACATACGATCCACCACGGTCGCAATAATATCTTCCGTTTGAATAAATGTAAGGTATGTGATTATGATGAATCACCACTCCGTGAGGCCTTCTGTGTGGTGCCGGACGTTTCTTGTGGTGTGGCGGTGCCTTGTGGTGAGGCTTTTTCTTGTGGTGCTTTTTGCCTCTAGGCTGTTCCATACGGATTGTTTCGCCCATGGTTGAGGCTTCTGTTGTGACGCATGTCAGCGTGAGAAGCATTATCAATGGTAAAAGTCTGAATATTCTCATCACGTTGTCTCCTATCTTTAATGGTTATTATTCTTTTTTATATTCTTGAGCCCTGACTATTTAAGTCTGCGGACTTTTGTTTTTCTCTGCTGCAAAGATAGGCATAAATGTGACGACATATATCATTGTTTTCCCTACAAATGGTTAGGGATTTCCCTAACGTTGTTATGGATTCGGTATCAGTCTTGTGTCTGTCTTCGGTCTTTGTGTCGGTATTATTCTGCTGTGACATTATGATTTCTGCCGCTGTCCGCGTCAGATTATTTTCAGTTCCTTGGCAATTCTGCACGCCTCAATCGAGTTTTTCACCTGCAGTTTGCTAAGTATGTCCTGACGGTGGCGGCTCACCGTGTTGATGCTTATATAAAGCATTTCAGCAATGTCCTTGCTTGTCATGCCTTTGTCTATAAGTCCCAATATTTGCTTTTCTCTCGCCGACAATATGCTGTCGTTGTCTTGTTTTTCAGTTTCTATTATATGTCCGTCAGAAGAATCTATAATAAGGCATCCTGCCTGAAAGTCGGCTATAAGCGGACTGTAAAGGCAGAGAGCCATGCGTAATGTTTCGCCTGATTTGCCGAAGATGTAGAACATGCGGTGCATCACTGGTATGTAGCTGTTTGTGGTAGTTCTCATGCGTAGTTTGCTCATCAGATAATAGTCACGGCGTTTCTGGCGCGGCTGCTGCTTTATGAAATGAAAGAAGCACAGCTCCTGAGCATGTTTACGGTCAAGGTCGTCGGGATGAATACGGCTGAAAATATCCTTCTCCCATATAGATTCAAACGTTCCTTCTTTTACATCCTTGCCCAGTCCGAATATGTTGGCGAATCCGCCGTAGCATATGTAGCTCATGTCGGCGCGCAGGTCGCTCAGCACGGCAATGGCATTCTCTATTCGTGCGTAGTTGGATGCCACGCCTTTAATCTCAGCCATATCGCTGTTGCAGGCTTGTTCATCAGAGTAGTTTTGTCTTGAAAATTCTCTGTTCAATATGTCTATGGTGTTCTTCATCAGGCCGTAAAATGGTTATTTTTAATTATTGTGAGTTAAGGGACAATGCCTTACATTTGCAAAGATAATCAAAAAAGAACGATTTTGTTATGATAATTAAAAAGATTAAAAGACTTATGGTGTTATGTGGAGCAATGTTAGCTGCATCTTTACCCGGAGCAGCTCAGTCGTTGGACAAGATGCAATGGTTTAACGAGCCTGAACAGTGGGAGATAAAGAATAATTCGCTCGTTATGGACGTTACGCCGCACACTGATTATTGGCGTATATCTCATTACGGATTTACGGTTGACGATGCTCCTTTCCTTTACACTTTGCGTGGCGGTGAGTTCGAGGCTAAAGTAAAGATTTCGGGCAGTTACAAGACACGTTTCGACCAGGCGGGACTGATGATACGTATTGACCACGAAAACTATATCAAGGCAGGTATTGAGTTTGTCGACGGAAAGTATAACCTCAGCACCGTCGTAACACATAATACAAGCGACTGGAGCATCATTCCGCTTGACAAGCCTGTTGAGTATGTCTGGATTAAGGCTGTAAGAAGACTCGACGCTGTTGAGATATTCTATTCGTTCGACGACAAGAACTATACCATGATGCGCAACGCATGGCTTCAGGACAATCATCCTGTAATGGTAGGATTGATGGGAGCGTGTCCTGACGGTGACGGATTTAAGGCTACGTTTGAGGATTTCTCGATAAAGCATCTGCCTGACATGAGACGCCTACAGTGGCTCGAAAAGAACAGCAACGGCAATAAGTGATTCTACTTCAATTTGAGGGCTGCCTGTTATGCCTGTGGTTGCAGCGCATGTAATTATTCTTGACAAACAGAAATGCCTTTGGCACGTTTCATTATGAATCATGTTTGGATGAATATGTGACATAATGATATTATGGCTATGTCTGAATTTTCAGATGAAATAGAATTTATTAAGCTGCAAATAACCTTTTGATGATAAATAATATTTACAATTCATGCTAAACCGTATGGTTTTGTATGGTAAACGGCCGCTTTATGAGTGGAAACAGACTTGTTTTTAGCTTGTAAAACGGCCGTTATTATTGCCTTTTTCAGTTGTTTTTAGGCGTTTTTCAGTCATGTCTTATTGCACACAACACTATAGATTATTTGTAAAGTGTTGTGAACGTGATGCTTGCGTTTGCACACGTATTTCAGCGAATTTACCGACAAAAGATTTTAATTTTAAAATACTGCGGTTTTAGAGCGTCTTGTAAATTCAGATGGTAATCAAAAATAAAAATATTGCAGCAAAGTGAAACGTGTCTTTGCTGCAATATTCGTCTTTTTATGTATTGGTCTACTGACCGTAACGTCTGTTTCTTTTTGATTAAAAAATTATGGTTAAACCAGAAACATCACCAGCACCTGGGCTATGACCACACGGACAAACATACCGAGCGGATATACCGATGTATAGCTGATTGAGGCCGAGTCGCCTTTCAGTGTGTCGTTGGCATAGCTCAATGCCATAGGATTGGCCATAGAGCCGCACAGAATGCCGCATATAGTGCCGAAGTCGTATTTGCGGGTGAGCAGTGCAGCGGCACCAATGATTAGCACAGGAACGACTGTAAGCACAAATCCGATGCCTATCCATAGCAGACCTTCGGGGCGCACAATGGTCTCGAAGAACTGATATCCGGCCTCTAGACCAAGACAGGCAAGATAGAGCGACAGCCCCAGTTTGCGCAGCATGAGCGATGCAGACGGAGTGGTGTAGCTTATGAAATGGGCACGCGAACCGAGCGATCCTACAAGTATGCCTACCACAATGGGGCCTCCGGCTATGCCGAGGCGCACGGGGGCGCTCATTCCTGGCAGGCTGAGAGGTATGGTTCCAAGTGCCAGACCGAGCATTATGCCGAGGAATATGGCGGCCAGATTAGGCTCGTTGAGCGTCTGAACGGCATTGCCTAAGAATCCTTCCACATGGTTGATGTCCTCAGGTGCACCAACCACGGTTACGCGGTCGCCGTATTGCAGGCGGATGTCGTCTGTGGCAAGCAGCTTGATGTCGCCTCTAAGTATGCGGCTGACGTTCACTCCGTAAGTGTCGCGCAGGTGCAGCTGTCCCAGATGTTTGCCGTTGAGCACTCGGCGTGATATCACGATGACGCGGCTTTCTACTTGGGCGTCAATGGCGTTCCAGTCTATTTTCTTTTGGTTCCAGTCTGTCTCAATCTTCTTTCCGAGCAGAATTTCCATCGACGGAATTTCGTCTGCCGTGGTTACAACCAGCACGTTGTCGTTGATGTGCAGCTGAGTGTTGGCCAGCGGAACAATAACTTCGCCGTCGCGCCAAATACGTGATACAATGAATTTTATGTGCGACATCTGCGACACCTGGGCTAAAGTCTTTCCGTCAAGTGCAGGATTAATCACCACAAACTGTGCCACGTATGTGTTGTCTTCCTCCATGGTTATGCGCGGTTCGAGGTCTTTGGGTTTTACTAGCAGTTTTCTTATAATTATCATTGCCAGTATAACGCCCACAACGCCAAGCGGATAGGTTACGGCGCAGCCTAGCGCAGCTCCTCCGCTAGGCAGTCCGGCAGATTCGAGTGCCTGCTGTGCGGCTCCCAGTGCCGGTGTGTTGGTTGTAGCTCCGCACAGAATGCCCACCATATCCGGCAGACTGACGGGTAAAATCAGGCACAGAATCAGGGCCAATATTGTGCCTAGTGCTATTACGCCCAAGCTCCACAGATTGGCTGCAATGCCCTCATGGCGCATCAGTCCGAAGAAGTTAGGGCCCACATAAAGTCCGAGCGTATATACAAACATCGTCAGTCCGAATGTTTCGGCAAAGTCGAGCATGCCTTTATCGGCACTCAACTGGAAATGTCCGGCCACAATACCTACGAAAAAAACAAAGGCCACCCCGAGCGATATGCCCTTAACGTGAATTTTGCCCAAGGCCAGACCTGCCGCTATGATGAGCGACAGTATCACTATTGTCTGCAGGGCAGAGTGGGTGGTGAATAGTCCGTTGATCCATTCCATAATATTATCGGGAAATTATTTTTACCTTAAATTGATTGTGTGGTGCAAAATTACAAAACAAATTTAATAAGCAGGCGTTTAATCATGATAAAAAGCTGTTTCGTGCCTGCTTATTGTCTTTTTCTGCCATGTTTTACCTCATTGCTTAGTTTGGGGCAGTGCTTTTTCTCAGTCCGCTGAGCCATAGTCCGGCAAAGGTTATCATTCCGTTGAGCAACAGCAGTTCGTAGCCGAATTTATATCCTGTTGCAGCAGGTACAAAATAGTTTGCTGCCAGGCATATCAGCGGCGACACCACGGCGATGTATGGCGCGGCCTTGTCCGTAACCTGTCTTTTGGTCAGCAGTCCGAAGGCAAATAGCCCTAGCAGCGGACCGTATGTATAGGAGCAAAGAATGTATATCGCATCAATTACGCTAGTCGAATTTATCGCCTTAAACAGAAGAATAAACACCACAAACAGCAGGGCTATGGCCACGTGTACGCGCCGGCGCAGGCTGATGTCGTCGGGCTTTTCTTTTATGTCTACACAATAGCTTGTCGTAAGGGCAGTGAGTGATGAGTCGACCGTACTTGCCGACGCAGCCACGATGCCGATCATGAACAGAACAACTACGGTTGGGCCTAGTAAGCCTGTTGCCGCAAACATGGGCAACAGCTCGTCCGGACTGTCGGGCAGGGCCATTCCGTTACGCTTGGCAAGCATCATTAGCAGCACGCCTAGACAAAGAAACAGCAGATTGACAGGCACAAAGGCAAAGCCGTAGGCACACATGTCCTTGCGCGCCTCGCCGAGCGTTTTGCACGTAAGATTTTTCTGCATCATGTTTTGGTTTAGTCCTGTCATCACTATGACAATGAACGCTCCGCTTATGAGCTGTTTCCAAAAGTTCTGTGTCGACATCCAGTCGTCAAACACAAACATCCGGCTATGGCTGTCGGCAGCCACAGCCCTTGCCGCCTCGGTTATGTTCATGTCGAGAGCCCCCGCCACTTTCACTATTATCAGCACGAGTGCGCCCAGCATGCACGCTGTCTGCACAGTGTCAGTCCATACAAGTGTCTTTATTCCGCCCTTGTGGGTGTATAGCCATATCAGGAACATCAGTACGGGCACCGTTACGGCGAAAGGAACGCCATAGGCGTCGAGCACAAAGCGCTGTAGGATGATGCACACAACATAGAATTTGACAGCCACGGCCGTAAGGTCGGACAGAATGAAAAATGCAGCACCTGTCTTATACGACCGCGGACCGAGCCGTCCGCGCAGATACGAATAGATGGTTGTAAGGTTAAGCCGATAATAGACAGGCAGCAATATGAAAGCTACAGCAAAATATCCGAGAATAAAACCTATGCATGTCTGCATATATGTCATGTCCATGTGCATCACCATACCTGGAACAGACACGAAACTTGCACCCGAAACCGACGCTCCGATCATGCCGAAAGCAACCATGTACCATGGCGACTTGCGGTTGGCACGATAGAATGTTTCGTTGTCGGCCTTGCGTGATGTAAGACGGCTTATGCCGAATAGAACGGCAAAGTAAATTAATACGGTTGTCAGAATAAGCATGGTGCAAAGTTAGTGTTTTTTTGTAAAGGACAATGAGCCATAAGCATTTTATTTGTAATCTGTGCTGATGTTTTTAAGTTTTATTTTAGCCGTAAAAACCTAAATTGCTGACTTTTTGTCGTTATATAATAAGGTGTGGGACCATATCGTAACTTTTTTGAGTAAATTTTTTGAAAATATTTTGTTTTTAATCAAATTTTATATTAAATTTGCGTCCAATACTTAATGAAAGTAACAAACAGAAACAAACGTACTATGATGACAAGGCAAAAACGGTTTATACTTCAAGAAGATGAAATACCCACACAGTGGTACAATATACAGGCAGATATGGTTAACAAACCTCTGCCGCCTCTTAATCCTGCAACGAAAAAGGCTCTTAAGGCTGAAGACTTGTACCCCGTGTTCTGTGAGGAGTGTTGTCGACAGGAGTTTGACCAGGAACATGCCTGGATTGACATTCCTGACGAAGTGCTTGACATGTATAAATATTATCGTTCTACACCGCTTGTCCGCGCCTATGCACTTGAAAAGGCATTGGACACTCCGGCTCACATTTATTTCAAGAACGAGAGTGTTAATCCGTTGGGAAGCCACAAGATAAATTCGGCTCTTGCTCAGTGCTATTATTGCAAGCAGGAGGGTACAACCAACGTTACAACCGAAACGGGTGCAGGGCAGTGGGGCGCAGCCTTGAGTTATGCGGCAAAGGTGTTTGGACTTGAAGCGGCCGTTTATCAGGTAAAGATAAGCATGAGACAGAAACCGTATCGTAGTATACTTATGCGCACGTTCGGTGCAGAGGTGACAGGGTCGCCGTCTATGTCGACACGTGCCGGAAAGGACATCATAACACGCGACCCTATGCACCAGGGTTCGTTAGGTACGGCTATTTCTGAGGCAATTGAGCTTGCTACAACCACTCCGCATTGTAAATATACGCTTGGTTCGGTTCTTAATCATGTTGCTCTTCATCAGACCGTCATCGGACTAGAGGCAGAGAAGCAGATGGATATGGCAGGTGAATATCCTGATATGGTCATAGCATGTTTTGGAGGCGGATCAAACTTTGGCGGAATTGCTTTTCCTTTTATGCGTCATAATATCAAGGACGGAATGAATACCGAATTTATTGCTGCTGAGCCGGCAAGTTGTCCAAAGCTCACACGTGGCGTATTTCAGTATGACTTTGGCGACGAGGCAGGATATACTCCT
>OGYL01000179.1_pt1 | contig 45500 bp, 35 predicted proteins | sample 1576541 | NCBI WGS metagenome assembly OGYL01 (sample SAMEA3541551, study PRJEB24748) | human gut metagenome | biome: human gut; feature: human-associated habitat; material: faeces | place: China | collected 2012 | reverse complement strand
GCGTAGAACACGTCGGCCTTGCCGGTGACGACGTTGGTGGTCACATCGGTCTGCAGCTTGTTGGACAGGATCTGGATGTCAAGCTTGTTGTCCGCCTTGCACTGTTCGGCGCCCTTGTTGACTTCCTCCTCCTGTGTGGTGCCGGTCTGCACCGCGATCTTCAATCCGCACAGGTCGGACGTGTCGATCTTGCCCGGGTTGCCCTTCTTGACCACCCACGTGGAGCCGGCCTTGAACATGCTGACGAAGTCGACGGCCTTCATGCGTTCCGGGGTAATGGTGAACGACGAGACGCCGATATCGTACTTCGAACCGATCGACGGAATGATCGAATCGAAATTCGACGTCTGCGGATCCGCCTCGAGGCCGAACGTTTTCGCCAACGCCTTGACGATGTCCACGTCGAAGCCGACCGGCGTCTTGCCGTCCGCGGCCAGGAACTCGGCCGGCGCGTACGACGTATCCATGCCGACGGTCAGCTTGCCGTCCTTGGTGACGGAGGACGGCAGCATCTTGGCGATCTTCTCGTCCTTCTTCACGCCGGACACGTCGTAACCGGTGGTCGACGACGAATTCGAATCGTCGGAAGCTTGGGAATCCGTTTTGTCGGAGGTTCCGCAGGCTCCCATCGAGACGACCATCGCCGCGCTCAACGCGAGCGCCGCCCAACCTTTCAGGTTCCTCATCATGGCAAGTCCTCTCTTCAACCCAGCCAAATCAACCAGCCAAACGCGGCTATGGCATAACCTAAGAGCGGATTGCTACGAGCGTATTAACGGACGCAAAAGTTCCGAAACATTCACTCGTTGGTGCCGGGGGTGTTGATCTCCGGCTTGCTGATGGCACCGTCCTGAACACCCCAGTACTTGAGGATCTTCATGTAGGTGCCGTCGTCGATGAGCTTCTGCAGGGCCTTCTGCAGGGCCTCGTCCATCTGCTGGTCGCCCTTCTTGACGACGATGCCTTCCGGGGCGATGCCTTCGGTCTTGCCAAGCGTTTCGAGTTCGCCGTCGGTCTGCGCGATCGCGTAGCCGGCGACCGGCGAATCGGCGTAGAACACGTCGGCCTTGCCGGTGACGACGTTGGTGGTCACATCGGTCTGCAACTTGCTGGAGATGACGTCCATCTCCGCCTTGCCGTCGGCCTTGCATTGCTTGGCCATCTTGTTGGCGGCGGTCTCCTGCATGGTGGCGGTCTGCACGGCCACCTTCTTGCCGCACAGATCGGACGTGTCGACCTTGTTCGGGTTGCCCTTCTTCACGGCCCATGCGGAGCCGGCGTTGAAGTGGCTGACGAAGTCGACCGCCTCGAGGCGTTCCTTGGTGACGGTGAACGACGAGATGCCGATGTCGTACTTGGCGCCGACGGCCGGAATAATCGAATCGAAGTTCGCGGTTTCCGGATCGGCCTCAAGACCGAACACTCCGGCCAGCGCCTTGGCGATGTCCACGTCGAAGCCGACCGGCGTCTTGCCGTCCGCGGCCAGGAATTCGGCCGGCGCGTACGACGTATCCATGCCGATGGTGAGCTTGCCGTCCTTGGTCACATAATCCGGCAGCATTTTGGCGATCGCGTCGTCCTTCTTCACGCCGGAAACATCGTAACCGGTCAGTTCGCTGGACTTCGAACTGGATTTCGACGCCGAGGCGTCGCTGTCGTCGCTGGTGCCGCATGCCGCGCCGGTGGCGAGCATGGCCACGCTCAACATGAACGCGGCGGCGGTTTTCAGGGCTTTTCCTGCTTGCATGTTCCCTCTCCTATGGATTCATATCGGCCTGTTCAGCCGAACCGTATCCTAGCGTAAAGAGGGTGTGTTACAAAAATTTTCCTGAATCGGCGTTCTTTCACTATGTGAAACCGGAATTTTTCCGATTTATCGCACCTGCTTGTTGGCGTATCGCATGGCTCGCAGCGCCTCACGCTTGTCCTGCTCCTCGCGAAGCGACTGGCGCTTGTCGAATTCCTTCTTGCCTCGGGCGAGCGCGATCTCGACCTTGACACGGCCGTCTTTGAAATACAGGCTCAGCGGAATGATGGTGAATCCCTTGGCCTGGGTTTGGCGGGCCAGCTTGTCGATCTGCGCCGCATGCAGCAGCAGCTTGCGCTTGCGTTTGGGTGCGTGGTTGTTCCACGTGCCGTTGAGATATTCGGGAATGTTGGCTCCCTCAAGCCACATCTCCCCACGACGGTCGATGGTGATGAACGATTCGGCCAGCGACGCCCGTCCTTCACGAAGCGACTTCACTTCGGTGCCGGTCAACACGAGACCGGCCTCATACTTGTCTTCGATGGCGTAGTCGTGACGCGCCTTCTTGTTCTGCGCGATCGGTTTGGTTCCCTGTTCCTTGGCCATGTCGGACCTCCTTCCCGGTTCTTTCGATCAGTGTATGCAACGCGACTCCGTCGACCATATCACGAAAGCGCGTCGCCCGACGATGCGGACGGCGCGCTTGCCGTGGTTTCATGTCTGGAACGGAACCGTCAGTAGTGGACGTACTGGTAGGCTCCGGCGTTGGAGATCGTCTCCCAAGCCGGGAACGTCGCGAAGCCGGTGCCGCCTTCGGAGATCAGGACCGAACCGTCGGCGTTCACGCGTTCCACGACGGCCACGTGGCCGTACTGCCAGTCGGCGGTCCAATGTCCGCCTACGCTTTGGCCGCGCGCGAACACCATCGCCGCGCCGACATGCGGGGTGTTGTTCACCAGGTATCCGAGTCCACGAGCGGTATTGGCCCAATCGGCGCCGTTGCCCATGTAGGAGCCGACCGGAAGGCTCAGCTGGGAACGCCTCAGGTATGCCCACAGCGTGCACTGGCGGGACGGATACGCGGCACCGCCGACCGTGTTGCCGGTGTTGTGTCCGTAGCAGTATCCGGAACCGGCCGGGCAATTGCCGGGCACCGCATAGTTCATGCCGCTGGCGCCGCCGGAATTGTTGTTATTGGGCGTCGGAGCCGGCGCAGGTGCAGGCGCGGGAGCGGGAGCGGGATTGTAGTTCGTGTTGTTGTTCGGACGCGACTGCTGCTGGTTGTTATTGGGGTTGACAGCGGCGTTGTTGGAATTGTTGTACTGGTTGTTCCATGAATCGATCTGCGATTTCATGGCGACGATGTCCGCCGCTTCCTTGGCGCTCTGCGTTGTCAGCTGGCTCTTCTGCGATTCGAGCTTCTCACGTTTCGCCGTGCCCTCGTCACGCAGCTTCTGCAGGGCGGTCTGCTTGGCGCTGGCCTCGCTTGCCGCCTGCTGGGCGCTTGCCGCCTGCTGGTCGGCCTGCTCCTTGAGCTGGGTGATCTTCTGTTCGATGGCGCCCAGACGGTCCTTGCGGTTCATCGACGTGTTCAGCTCGTTCGCCGCGTCGGTTGCCGCGTTGGATTCGCTTCGCGTGACCGCGGCCTGCGACTGCATCTTGTTCGGGCCGATCACGAGGGCCAGCGCGCTGGATGCTTTTGCACAGGCGCTGGATCAGGTCGGTGACAAAATCCAGCACATCCGACGTACTGGAGCCGTGGAAGCTTTCGCGGGCGAGCTGCGCGACGGCGGCCTTGGCGTCATCATAGTCGGAGCCGGTCTGTTTGATCTGCTCCTCAAGGTTCGCCTTGTCCTGCTGGGCCGCTTGCAACCGCTGCGTGGTCGCTTCCGCCAGGCTCTGCGCCTGTTCTGCCGCCTGCTGGGCAGATTCCGCGGCCTCGACCGCCGCAGGAATCTGGTTGTCGTTCAAATCGGCCAACTGCAGAATCGTGTCGGCGAGATCGCTGCTCACGCCGACAAGCTGCGACTTCAGCTTGGCGTGGTTCGACACCTTCGCCTGGTATTCCGACATGCTCACGGCATGCGCCTGCGGAGCCGGCGCGGCGACGACCGCGACGCCGCCGGCGCAGAACATAGCCGAAGCAAGCATCAGTCCAACGATGGGCCGCACCTGTCTCGTCATTTTCCTAGACATGTATTCCCTTCCCGAAATCCACCTATTTCGACATTGTATCCAGCAAACTTCAAATATGCTGAACATCTCGTTCAGCACTCCGCCGGTTTACGCCTTCAGGTACTTCCTCAGCGAGATGCTGGACGCGACGATCGACAGCACGACGGCTCCCACCACAAGGGCCGGTGCAAGCAGCCATACCGTCTTCTGGTTGATCAGAGGCATCCACTGCACGCTCTTCGACAGCCAATCCGTGATGAACAGCTTCACCATGGCGCTCAACGTTCCGCAGGCGAGCAGCGAACCAATCAGCGACGCGAACACGCCTTCCAACACGAACGGCAGGCGGATGGTCCAGTTCGAGGCTCCCACCAGTCGCATGATCTCGGTCTCGTTCTTACGCGAGGCGGCACTCATGCGAATCGTCGTGCCGGTCAGCATGATGGCCACCAGGATCATCACGCCGGCGAGCGCCACGGTGACCGCCGTCGCACGGTTCAGCACCGAGAAGACCGGGTCGAAGATCTTGCGTTGATCCTGCACTTCCTCGACACCGGTGCGGCCGCTCAACACTTCGGATACCACTTGGTATTTGGTCGGGTCCTTCAGTTTCAGACGCAGCGACCCCTGCATGTCGGCGGCGGTGAGCACGCGTCCTTGGTATTCGCCGTTCGGATACTGCTTGAGGAAGGTGTTCTTGTAGAAGTCCTCACGGCTCACATATGTGATTTTGGAGACGATGTTGCCGGCTTCCTCGTTGATCACGTTCTCCAGATCGACGATCTCCTGATTGGAAGGCGCCTTGCCCGACGAGCAGGACGCCGCCTGGCTGGCACCGTCCGGGCACAGCCATACGACCACTTCGACCTTGTCGTACCATTCGCCCTTCGCGGCGGTGATCTGTGCCTGCATCAGGCCGGATACGCCGATGAACAGGAAGGAGATGAATGTGACCAGCATGACGGAGATAATCATTGAAACATTGCGCTTGAGGCTGTTCCATGTTTCGGAAAGGATGAAACGAAAACGCATCAGTCGTGCTCCTTGGTGTCCTCAGGGTTTTCATCGGACGGTGCCGGCGGGACGGGCGGTTCGGGCGGTGTCGGAGGCTCGGTTTGGGTCGGTGGAACGGGCGGTGCAGGCGGAGCGGACAGCGCCGATGCTTCGTCGGCACCAGTCTCGGAGGCATCATTTTCAGCGGAGGTCTTGGCCTGTTCGTTCCGTTCGGTTTGCTCGGCCTGTTCCTGGTCGGCCATCTGTTCGAGGCTCAGTCCCTTGCCCCAGGTCAAGGTGGTCTCCACTGACGCGAAGGCCTCGCCGTAACGGCCGGTGCGTCCGGAATGCACGGATTTGGCAAGACGGGCGATGCCGTCGTTCCCCTGTCCGTCATGGACGGCAGCGGCGACCACATCCACGGCGTTCACCACGGTTTCGGCGCGCGTCGCGCCTTCCACGTCGACGGTGTCGTCAGGAGCGTTCGTTGAATCGATGGCGTTCCGTCGACGGTATTTCGCGTTCGGATCGGAAGTGCCCAATGCCTGGTGCGATTTCGACTCGACTTCGGCGTCCGGGAAATACAGCGCGGAATCGTAGGATCCCTGCTGCTCGTCGCGCACGATCTTGCCGGTGTGCAATTCGACCACGCGTTTGCGCATGGAGTTGACGATTTCCTCGTTGTGCGTGGCCATGACGATGGTGGTGCCGGTACGGTTGATGGCGTCCAACACTTCCATGATGCCCAGCGACGTGGTCGGGTCGAGGTTGCCCGTAGGCTCGTCGGCGAGCAGGATCTGAGGATGGTTCACATACGCCCTTGCGATGGCGACGCGTTGCGCTTCGCCGCCGGACAGCTCATGGGGGTAGTTGTTTTCCTTGCCTGTGAGCCCCACCGTCTGCAGTACTTTGGGCACCAGCGATTTGATGGTGGAACGGCTTGTGCCGATCACTTCAAGTGCGAAGGCGACGTTCTCCCATACCGTCTTGTTGTTGAGCAGCTTGTAATCCTGGAAGATAAAGCCGATCTGCCGGCGATAATGCGGCACCTGCCGTGCGGACAGGCGTCGCAGATCGTTGCCGGCGACGCGGATCTCGCCATCCGTAGCTTCCTCCTCGCGAAGCAGCAGGCTCAGCAAGGTGGTCTTGCCGGAACCGGACGCGCCCACAAGAAAGACGAAATCACCTCGATCGATGTCAAGATTGATGTCATCCAATGCGGGACGCGTGCCCTTTGGATAGACTTTGCTCACATGTTCAAGCGAGATCAGCGCCATCGTATTTTCCCTCCGCCTATCGCTTAGGCTTCCTGTTCCTCGGCTGCCGCGCGACGCTGTTCGTGACGCCAGCGGATGCCGGCTTCGATGAACTCGTCGATGTCGCCGTCGAAGACAGCCTGGGTCTGCGAGGTCTCATACCCCGTGCGCAGGTCCTTGACCATCTGGTACGGATGCAGCACATACGAGCGCATCTGGTCGCCCCAGCTGGCCTTGATGTCTCCGGCGAGCTCCTTCTTCTTCTTGGCTTCCTCCTCGTGGCGCAGCACCAGCAGTCGGGACTGCAGCACGGCCATGGCGGCGGCGCGGTTCTGAATCTGAGAGCGTTCGTCCTGCATGGTCACCACGATGCCGGTCGGGATGTGGGTGATGCGCACCGCGGAATACGTGGTGTTCACGCCCTGTCCGCCAGGACCGGACGAGCAGTAGGTGTCGACGCGGATTTCGGAATCCGGCACGTCGATGTGATCGGTCGCTTCGACCAGCGGCACCACTTCCACGGCGGCGAAGCTGGTCTGACGGCGGCCCTGGTTGTCGAACGGGGAGATACGCACCAGACGGTGGGTGCCACCCTCCACGCTCAGTCGCCCGTATGCGTACGGGGCGTCCACCTGGAACGTGGCCGACTTGATGCCGGCTTCTTCCGCGTAGGAGGTGTCCATGACCTTGGCCTTGTATCCGTTGCGTTCCGCCCAACGCAGGTACATGCGCAGCAGCATCTGCGCGAAATCGGCCGCATCCACGCCGCCGGCGCCGGAACGGATCGTCACCACGGCGGAACGTTCGTCATATTCGCCGTCAAGCAGCGTCTGGATCTCCATATCGTCGAGATCCTTTTGGATGCTTTCGACTTCGGCCTTCGCCTCGGCCAACGTGTCGGCGTCCTCTTCCTCCTGGCCAAGCTCGACCAGGGTCTCCACGTCCTCGATGCGCTGGTCGGCGGATGCCAGACGCTTGAGCTGCGACTGCACCGCGGACAGCTTGCTGGTCACTTTCTGTGCGTTTTCCGGATCGTCCCACAATCCGGGTTCGGCCGCTTTCACTTCAAGGTCCTTGGCCTCGGCGGTCAGTCGATCGACGTCGAGGGCCTTGGAAATGGACTCGTATTTGGCGCGCGCTTCGCTGATCGCCTCGGAGTAATCAAATTCTGCCATCGTTTACACCATACATTTCTATTACGTTCCTGACTATTCTGACATGGAGCCGTCCACGGCTCCCGCACAATCCATAAGGTTTTTCCACGTGCCCACATCCATTTCCCACATGGACGGACCGCGAACCTGTCCGCACGCATACGGGAAACCGGGGCCCGTTTCGGATCATACGGGCCCGAAGGCGTCAAAGCCCCGCGTAGATCGCAGGAATGACCAGACTCAGCAGCATCGCCGCGGCGATGACGATGCACACCGTGCGCACCATGGTGCGGCGACGGCGTTCTCGCTGCTCGCGTTCGTCCCTGTAGTCACTCATACGCGCCACTATACCGGCTCGCCCCTACTTAGCGTTTCTTGCGAAACGCCTCGAAAATCACTTGTGGTAAGGTTCTCCGGCGTTGATTTTGTATGCGCGATAGATCTGCTCCAGCAGAATCACCCGCATCAGCTGGTGCGGGAACGTCATTTTGGAAAAGCTCAGCAGGTAGTCGGCTCGTTTGAGAATCGCGGGGTCGAGTCCCAATGAGCCGCCGATGATGAGTTGGATATGGCTGGTGCCGTGGAGTCCGAGGTCGTTGATTTTCGCGGCGAGCTGTTCGCTGGTGAGCTGCTTGCCTTCGATGGCGAGGGCGATGACGAACGCGTCGTCACGAATATGTTTGGCGATGCGTTCGCCCTCTTTGGCCTTGATCTGCCGTTCGAGTCCGTCGCTGGCATGCTCCGGTGTCTTCTCGTCGGCCACTTCGACGATGCCGAGCTTGCAATACCGGCCCAGTCGTTTCGAATATTCCGCGATGGCGTCGCGCAGATACTTCTCTTTGACCTTGCCGACGGTGATCAGTGTGATTTTCACGAGTTTCCTCTTGCGGAGAGCGCGGATGACGCTCTCCGCCATTCCGTTTTCAGTTCTTGTGGAGTTTCTCGTTGAGCTCGATGCCGGTCTTGCGGTAGCGCGCCTCGATGCGGCCGGACACGGAGTTGCGGATGAACAGGATGTTGTCCTTGCCGGACAGTTCGGCGCCCTTGACGGTTTCGAGCGGTTCGCCGGCGGCGACCTTGGCCTTGTCGTAGATGGTGACCTTGGTGCCGGCGGTGACGTACAGGCCCGCTTCGACCACGCAGTTGTCTCCCAGGGAGATGCCGATGCCGGCGTTCGCGCCGAGCAGGGAGTGCTCGCCGATGGAGTTGCGGAGCTTGCCGCCGCCGGACAGGGTGCCCACGGTCTTGAACACATCCTCGCCCTGGAACAGGAATGCATGACCTTGATGCCCTCTTCAACTACAACATCGCTTACTTCCTCTGCGAACGGACTCATAAGCATAATGTTTACACCGAAAATTTTATCGGTCATTGTTTTGCACTTTCTGATTTCCTCACGGAGCTGTTCGCCGTTGGAATTCATAGCTGCAATAATACCGAGACCGCCTGCGTTTGAAACACCTGCGGCAAGCGATGCATCAGCCACCCAAGCCATGCCTCCCTGAAAAATAGGGAACTCAAGACCGAGCGACTGGTCAATGACAGTAGAAATCATATGTAATATCTCCTTTTCTGCATTTTTACTTGATTTTCAGAAACAGAAAATTTGCAAGATTTCATTATTTTGAAAAATTTACGGCAAATTCTGCACCTGATACCATACTTTATGGCATATCAGTCTGATTTTACTCCAAAAGCGCAGAAAAGTCAATATAAAAGCACAGAAAAGTCAATATATATGAAGAATTATCTTACCATTAAGCCTTTAACTGCAATAGTCCTCAAGAGCCCTCATAAGGTTTTCTTTTCCCTTTATTTCAATTCCTTTTTCAAGGTAAAGTGCGTCGCCTTTCGGAAGATTTGATACTCTGCAGTCGGTTGTCAGATACGCTTTGTCCTCGCCTTTTTTGTACACTACAATATACCCTTTTTCGGCTTTTATAATGTAGCAGCCTTCCGTTGTACCGTTATTCTGCGACGCTGAATAATTGCCTGTTGCAGAGGTGTTTTCCGCAGAATTCACGGGAGCAAAAAGCGAGCTTATCATCATACACGCAATCAGAATCACACCTGTTAATCCAACTATTTTTTTCATAATACAGCACTCTTTCCGTCAGTTTTTACCTTTATTTTTTCCCGAATCAACGGTTATATTCATCATTTTTATAAAATTCCAACCAAAAGACCGCCTTAATTCTGCATATTTTTTAAGAGAAATTTGCATTAATATATTTATTTTTTTCTTTTCAGGTGATATAATAATCAAATGAGTATTCCTGCTTGTAATTTTGAACATATATGTTATTATATAATTTATGTATTACAGCCGGCGCACTGCGTTTGTGCAAATCACTCAGACAAATTACAAACCGACGGTTGTTCGTCTAACCGTAAATTGTGAATTGATAAAGGAGATAATATGCGAAACAAGCGTGAAACTGACATCAGTCAGTATAAGGATATTCAGCAAAATGAATTATCCGAAAAAGCTGACGGAGGTGCAAAAAGATTTTTCAGGGGGCTCGGCAAGTTTCTGATTACCGTTTGTTCGGTATGTCTGGTTGCCCTGCTTATTACGGGCATTTCACTTGCTGTCTACATTTTCACCATTGCGTCCGAGCCTACGGGCATCGACCTCAAGGCAAAGTCTATGAACCAGACAAGCCGAATATATATTCAGAATGAGGATACAAAGGAATTTAAGGAGTATCAGAAACTATACGATACCGAGAACAGAATCTGGGTTGACAATCAGGATATTCCTAAGGCAATGAAAGATGCGGTAGTCGCAATTGAGGACAAGCGTTTCTTTGACCACAACGGTGTTGACTGGGGCAGAACTCTTTCCGCCGTTGCAAATCTTGCAACCGGTTCGGACTCATACGGCGGTTCAACAATCACCCAACAGCTTATTAAGAACATTACAGATGACAACGAGGTTTCAATTACAAGAAAGCTTCGTGAAATCACAAAGGCACTAAAGCTTGAACAGGAATATACAAAGGATCAGATTCTTGAAGCGTACCTCAATGTTGTAAACTTCGGCAATAACTGTCAGGGCGTTGAATCGGCGGCTCAGCTTTACTTTGGCAAGAGCATAAAAGACTGTTCAATTGCAGAATGTGCGGCAATTGCGGGAATTACACAAAACCCGTCAAGATGGAATCCGCTTGTTTTCCCCGAAAACAACAAGGAACGCCGTGAAATCGTTCTCAATGAAATGTATGATCAGGAAAAAATTTCCAAAGACGAATTTGATGCGGCTATGAAAGAAAGTGCCACAATGACATTTGTCGGCTGGCAGGCATCCGATGACGATGACGATGATGACGAGGCAGATGTTCAGAACTGGTATATTGATCAGCTCTTTCGTGATCTTCAAAAGGACATTGCGGAATATTACAACATAAGCGAAACTGCGGCATCTTCAAAGCTTTACACAGAGGGACTTAAAATCTACTGTGCAATGGATGAAAATGCTCAAACCTACCTTGAAAATGCGGCACTCAATATTGATAAATCAAATGATTCCGACCTTCAGATTGCGTCAACAATTATGGGATATGACGGCAGAGTAATTGCAACAGTCGGTTCTTCAACAAAGAAAGAAGGCGCTCTCGGCTGGGACAGATCCTACAACTCCGTACTTCAGCCGGGTTCTTCAATCAAGCCTGTTGTTGTTTACCCTTATGCAATCGAATCAAAGAAACTTTATTTCTCATCAATGGTTCTTGATGAACCGCTTGACAACTATCGTACAAATGAAAGCGGTCAGCTTGTTTCGGGTCCCAACAACGCATACGGCTACTACAACGGCAATATGAGTCTTCCCGATGCAATTGAGTGGTCATCAAACGCAACAGCCGCTCAGACTATGGAGCTTATCGGCGGTCCGAGCGTTGCATATCAGCAGGTTGTTACAAAAATGGGATTCAAGAATCTTACGGAACAGGATGCACAGAACACGGGTGCTCTTTCAATCGGCGGTATGAACGGCGGTGTTACAGTAAGAGAAATGGCTGCCGCTTACACATATCTCGGCAACGGCGGTCTTTACTACGAACCGTACACATACTACTATGTAACCGACTCAGAGGACAACATAATCATTGATAACCGTGACGCAGTTCCGAAACAGGCTTATTCAGCCGAAACAGCAGGAATCATGAACAGACTGCTTCACTACAATGTTACAAACAGCGCTCACACGAACGCACATTATGCTCGGATTTCAGGCTGGGACATTATAGGCAAAACAGGTACAACCGATGACGATAAGGATTCATGGTTCTGCGGATGTTCACCATATGCCGTAATGGCTACATGGTGCGGTTTTGATAAGCCTAAAACCATTTCCTACAGCGGAAGAACAACGGCAACAAAATTCTTTGCAAATGTTATGGGCAAGTACCTTGAAGGCAAAGAAAACAAAGAATATAAAATATCCGATAACCTGATTGAGGCAACATATAATCCTACAACGGGACTTATTGTTTCAACAGATAATATTTCGGGACGATATGTGGGCTACTACACCGAGGACAATATGCCGGGTTCGGGAGGTTCATATTACAGCGGTAACTATGAATACGGCTCAGATGCCTCCAACTCCTCAAGCTACTACAATCCCAATTACGGCGGTGATAACAGCGGCAGCAATTACGGCGGCGACACAAGCAACAGTGGCGGTGACACCTCCGGCGGAGGAGATGTTTCGGGCGGAGAACCTTCCGGCGGAGAGTCCTCAGGCGGAGAACCCTCAGGCGGAGAATCCTCAGGCGGAGGGGAATCCTCAGACGGAGGCGAAAGCTCCGGAGGCGGTGAACCGTCGGGCGGCGGTGAGGAAGCTCCTCCTGCCGCAGAATAAAATAACAGGTTAAAACCAAAAACTCGAAAGGAAAGGTTTTTAGATATGGTTTCAATAGCAATTATGGGTCACGGTGTTGTAGGTTCGGGTGTTGCCGAAATCTTTACAACACACAAACAGAAGCTTTATGCAAGCATCGGTGAAGAGGTTTATGTCAAGAAGATTCTTGACCTTCGTGAATTTCCCGACAGCCCGCTTGCAGACAGATTCACAAAAAACTTTGAAGATATCATCAACGACCTCGAAATAAGAGTTGTTGTTGAAGTTATGGGCGGTCTTAATCCTGCTTATGACTTTGTAAAGAGATGTCTTAAAGCAGGTAAGAGTGTTGTTACTTCAAACAAGGAGCTTGTTGCCGCTCACGGTGCAGAACTCCTTGAAATTTCAAAGGAAACAAACACAAACTTCCTCTTTGAAGCGTCGGTAGGCGGCGGTATTCCGATTATCCGCCCGATGAGCCAGTGTCTTGTTGCAAACAATGTTGACGAGATTGCAGGTATTCTTAACGGTACAACAAACTTTATCCTTACAAAGATGATCGAAGACGGTATGCAGTTTGACGATGCGCTCAAGCTTGCTCAGGAGCTTGGCTTTGCCGAGAGAAATCCTGCCGCTGATATCGAAGGTCACGATGCTTGCCGTAAGATTTGTATTCTTGCATCTCTTGCATACGGAAAGCATGTTTATCCCGACTCTGTACATACAGAGGGCATTACAAAAATTACACTTGAAGATGTAAGATATGCTGAGGCTTTCCATTGTGTAATTAAGCTTATCGGCAGTGTTAAGCGTCTTGCGGACGGCAAGATTGACATTATTGTTGCTCCTATGCTCGTTCCGAACAAGAGCCAGCTTGCTAACATTGACTATGAATTCAACGGCATTATGGTAAGAGGCGACTGCACAGGCGATGTAGTATTCTACGGCAAGGGTGCAGGCAAGCTTCCTACAGCAAGCGCAGTTGTAGCCGATGTAATCGACTGCTGTAAGCACCTCAAGACAAGAAAGTTCCTTTACTGGGCAGACGGCAACGGCAAAAACATTCTTCCTTGGGAGGAGTCAAGCCGTGCCATGTATGTTCGTGCAAACGGCAGTAATGTTGCAGAAAAGGCAGAAAAATTATTCGGTGATGTAACAGTAATCAATAAGGCTGACGCACCTGCCGACGAAAAAGCATTTGTTGTCAAGGCTATGCCGTACAACGAATTTGCCGATAAGATTGCTCAGCTTGAAACTGACGGTGTTTCGGTACTTTCAAGTATCCGTGTGGCTGATTTATAATTTTACAGAGGGAGTATTAAGTACATGAGTTTGATAGTTCAGAAATTTGGCGGCAGCTCTGTTGCCAATGCCGAAAGAGTAATGAATGTTGCATCAATCGTAACAGACACTTACGCAAAGGGCAATGATGTTGTAGTTGTTGTATCCGCTCAGGGCGACACAACAGACGATCTCATTGAAAAGGCAAACGAAATCAATCCAAAGGCTTCAAAAAGAGAAAAGGATATGCTTCTTGCCGCAGGCGAGCAGATTTCTATTTCACTTCTTGCAATGGCAATCGAAAAGCTCGGTTACCACGCTGTTTCTCTTCTTGGCTGGCAGGCAGGTTTCAATACCACTTCTGCTCACACAAGCGCAAGAATCAGAAAAGTTGAGCCTGACAGAATTAAGAAAGAGCTTGACAAGAAGAACATTGTAATCGTTGCAGGCTTCCAGGGCATTTCAAAATACGGCGATATTACAACACTCGGCAGAGGCGGTTCAGACACAAGTGCCGTAGCTATTGCGGCTGCAATGCACGCTGATCTCTGTCAGATTTTCACCGATGTTGAGGGTGTTTACACAGCTGATCCGAGAAAGGTTAAGAACGCTAAGAAGCTTCAGGAAATCTCTTATGACGAAATGCTTGAGCTAGCTACACTCGGTGCTCAGGTTCTTAACAACCGTTCGGTTGAAATGGCTAAAAAATATAATATCGAGCTTGAAGTGCTTTCAAGTATGACAAAGGCTTCGGGTACAATTGTAAAGGAGAAAACTAAAATGGAAAAAATGTTAATCAGCGGTGTTGCTAAAGATACAGATGTTGCAAGAATTTCTGTTATGGGTGTTCCGAATATCCCCGGTCTTGCTTTTAAGATGTTCTCAAAGCTTTCTGCTAAAGATATCAATGTTGACATTATTCTTCAGTCAATCGGTCATGACGGCAAGAAGGACATCAGCTTTACAGTTGCCAAGAACAGAGGCGAAGAGGCTGTTGCTCTTATGAAAGAATACACAGAGAACCTCGGTGCAGAGGAAATTCTCTATGACGATAAGGTAGCTAAGATTTCAATTGTCGGCGCAGGTATGGAAAGCCACGCAGGCGTTGCTACAAAGATGTTCGAGGCTCTTTATGACGCTCAGGTCAACATCCAGATGATCAGCACAAGCGAAATCAAGGTTTCGGTTCTTATTGATTCAGCAGACGCTGACAAGGCTGTAAGCGCTATTCACAGCAAGTTTTTTGATTAATAACTAATTTCGGTTAATTCAAAAATCCCTGTCCGTTATGGACAGGGATTTTTTTGTATCGGCAAACAAGGTTCGGCGATACTGATTTGACATTTATAAAAATTGTATGCAACAAAAATTTTCTGCCTTTACTTGCGGGCGGATAATGACCTCCCGTCTGAAATATAGTCGCAATGCGTTGTGCATAAATGCACTTCCTTTTGCTCGTTATTTCAGGCAGCGCTATGCTCCCTTTATCCGCCACAGGCGGCGGTCGCAAGGCTACCCCTACAGTTGACTGCACAAACAATCACAAAACTACGCTCGGACATGATTTGTTTTTGGCATTATAAAACCTGCCTTCACGAACGGTGTACGACGGTTCGCCGTTACTGCAAATAATAATAAATATGGTCGGGAACAATAAGATTTGCACTTAACAAAACTTTATTCCCGACCACAATTTTCAATTTTCCATTTTCAACTTTCAATTTAAAAAAGTTTCCGTTCTGGCATGATATGTTTTTATTATATCATACTTTCTTCACGAACGAAAAATGCTTAATGATAGTAATATCCTGAACGGAAAAGTTCGCTGAAGATATTGATACCGCAGACTGCAAGAATAATTGAAACAACTACCACAAGCACAACTCCGATGAGAGCCAGGATAAGAGCGGCTCTTGCATAGTTTTTGAGTGACTTCTTTGTTGATGAGCTGAATGCCCAGACAAAGAGCATAATGAGGTTTACAATCGGCAGACAGGTTAAAAGCATAACGCCGATCCAACCGCCTATGCTTACAGGCTGAGTATCCGGGGTACCGTATGGCGGTGCAACGGGCGGTACAGGCTGTGAGTTGTATGTCTGCTGATACTGCGTGTTGTACTGCTGATTATAGCCGTTGTTGTAGCTCTGATATTGATTGCCGTACTTGCTTTGATTTGCACCGTAATCATTGTTCGGTGAGTTTGTAAACTGCTGACCGTATGAAGTTTTGTTAGGCTGCGGTTGCTGATAATAAGCCTGATTTGGCTGACCGTACTGCTGAGAATACGGATTCTGCTGTGACTGACTGTCGGCAGTCGGCTGTGCGTTATCAACCTCAGGCTGTGCAGTCTGCACATTCTCGTAAGGGTTCTGTGCAGCATCTTCGGTTGAAGCATTTTCAACAGGCTGTGTTTCAGGCTCTGGAGTCTGCTCAACAGGTGTTCCGCAGTAAGTACAGAACATTGCTCCGTTGTCAATTTCGTGATTGCAATTTTTACATACCATATATAATCGCTCCTTGCATAATATTCTATAAATAGTATGCTATAATTTTACACTATTTGCCTTACAAAATCAACAACATTCCACGCAATAATTCAATAATATTACAAAAAGCGACAGTTTTACGGCTGTCGCTTTTTATTATACTCCCCTTTTCATAAGCTTGTGGGGAATTATTTTATTTTCTTTGAGTGACGCTTTTACATCTATAATACGCTGATTTGACGAGCCTCTGAACGCAAGGCTTATATCGTGAAGAGCCTCAACAAATTCACCATCAACAATCACATCAATCATTGAAAGCATTTCATCCGTACATTCACACCTTGCTCTGCTGTCGGAAAGAAGCTCCTTGTCAAACAAATAGCCCGAATAACACCAAATTGTTTTGTCGGAATATTTTTCTCTGACACGCTTTAAAAACGGCACTAAGGCTCTTTGATTTGAAGGTTCAAAGGGTTCTCCGCCGAGCAATGACAAGCCGTCAATATATGACGGTTCAAGCTCTTTGAGAATTTTATCCTCAACCTCTTTTGTAAAAGGTTCGCCGTAATCAAAACTCCATGTCTGCGGATTAAAGCAGTTTTTGCAATGATGCGTACAGCCGGATACAAAGAGCGATACTCTTACTCCCTCACCGTTTGCAATATCGCAGAGTTTAATTTCTCCGTAATTCATCAAAGGTGAAGCACCCTTTCCTCAATTTCCTGAGTTCTGCCCTGATTCCAGAACTGAGTTCCGATATATCCGCAGGTTCTTCTTGCAACATTCATCTTATCCTGATCACGGTTGCCGCAGTTAGGACACTCCCACACAAGCTTGCCGTCATCGTGAACAATCTTGATTTCTCCGTCATAACCGCAAACCTGACAGTAGTCGCTCTTTGTGTTAAGCTCTGCATACATAATGTTATCGTAAATGAACTTGATAACCTGTAAAACAGCGGGAATGTTATCCTGCATATTCGGAACTTCAACATAGCTGATTGCACCGCCCGGTGACAAAGCCTGAAATTCGGATTCAAGCTTCAGCTTGCTGAATGCGTCAATATTCTCGGTAACATGAACATGATAGCTGTTAGTGATGTAGTTTTTATCTGTTACGCCCTTGATAATGCCGAAACGCTTTTGAAGACACTTTGCAAACTTATATGTTGTGCTTTCAAGAGGAGTGCCGTAGATGCTGTAATCGATGTTTTCCTCTTTTTTCCACTTTGCACAATAGTCGTTTAGCTTCTGCATAATTTCAAGACCGAGTTCTTTGCCCTCTTTTTCTGTGAGCTTTTTGCCGATAAGGCTGTAAACGCACTCCCAAAGACCTGCATAACCGAGCGAAAGCGTTGAATAACCGCCGTGGAGAAGCTTATCAATCTTCTCACCCTTTTTAAGTCTTGCCAAAGCACCGTACTGCCACAAAATAGGAGCGGCATCCGAAAGAGTGCCTGTAAGACGCTCGTGACGGCACTGCAATGCTCTGTGGCAAAGTTCCATTCTCTCGTCAAAAATCTTCCAGAATTTATCAAGATCCTTGCCTGCGCTGAGTCCGATATCAATAAGATTTACAGTCACAACACCCTGATTGAATCTGCCGTAATATTTCGGCTTGCCGTTTTCGTCAACATAAGGAGTAAGGAAGCTTCTGCAACCCATACAGGTAAAGCAATGTCCCTCGCCGTTTTTATCAATTTTGCTCTGGAGCATAACCTTCTCCGAGATATAGTCGGGAACCATTCTCTTTGCGGTACATTTTGCAGCAAGCTCCGTAAGATACCAATACTTGCTGTCCTCTGTTATGTTATCCTCCTCAAGCACATAAATAAGCTTTGGAAACGCAGGTGTAATCCACACACCCTTTTCATTTTTTACGCCCTTGTGACGCTGTTTGAGTGTTTCTTCGATAATCATAGCGAGGTCGTGCTTTTCCTGCTCGTTTTTAGCCTCGTTAAGATACATAAACACGGTTACAAACGGAGCCTGACCGTTTGTTGTGAGCAAAGTAACGACCTGATACTGAATGGTCTGAACACCACGGTTTACTTCTTTGCGAAGTCTTTGCTCAACGATATCGTTGATTTTCTCTTCTGTGGGATGAACACCGAGTTCTTCGATTTCCGCAAGAGTTTCTCTGCGGATTTTCTCACGGGAAACCTGAACAAACGGTGCCAGATGAGCAAGGCTTATGCTCTGACCGCCGTACTGGTTACTTGCAACCTGTGCAATAATCTGAGTTGCAATGTTACACGCCGTTGAAAAGCTGTGCGGTCTTTCAATAAGCGTATCGCTGATAACCGTGCCGTTCTGGAGCATATCCTCAAGGTTTACAAGGTCGCAGTTGTGCATATGCTGTGCAAAATAGTCCGAATCGTGGAAGTGAATAATACCTTCCTTATCAGCCTCAACGATATCAGCCGGCAAAAGCATTCTTCTTGTAAGGTCACGACTGACCTCACCAGCCATATAGTCACGCTGAACGCTGTTTACAGTCGGGTTCTTGTTTGAATTTTCCTGCTTTACTTCTTCGTTGTTGCACTCAATAAGCGAAAGAATCCTGTTATCGGTAGTGTTTGCCTTACGAACAAGCGAACGATTGTAGCGGTAACGCACATACCTTCTTGCAAGCTCAAACGCACCCTTTGCCATGAGCTGATCCTCAACCATATCCTGAATTTCTTCAACGGACACTGCTCTCCTGATTTTGTTGCACTTATATTCAACATAGTCGGCAACATCCTCAATCTGTTCGTCTGTAAGGAACTTGTGTTCCCCCGAACCGTTTGCTTTTTTAACGGCATTAATAATTTTTTCAATGTTAAAATCTTCTTCTGAGCCGTTACGCTTAATAATTCTCATAATCCTTCCCCTTTTTATTATTTTGCAGTACTTCCTTGGTAAAAATATCCTATATCTGTTAATCCGAATAAAAAAATAAATTTTTCAATAATGCCGTTTAAAAAATGCGTCATGTAATAAAATTGCAAGGAACCAAACTATCCCTGCAATGCAAGACCAATTATACAATAATTGCAATATAAATACTGTTGCACAGGCAACAATTATGTGATATACTATACTATATCTTGTGGTAAGATAAAAAATGCCACACATTATGGAGTGTTGCAAATGATAGAAGAAATAGGCGGTGCAAGGCTTAAAAAATCAGATTTCATCGGGATAAACGAGTGTTTTAAACCTATTGAAAGAGAGTATAAAAGGGGTGAAATCATAACTACATATTCACCCGAAAATGACACAATTTGCATCATAAAAGAAGGAACTGTTTATCTGACAACAGACAATGCCGAAAATCAGCGGAGAATTATTTCTTTTTATGAAAAGGGCGACATAATCGTCACCTGCATTGTACCCGAATCAGACAACAGAATTTTTTATCTGAGTGCCAAAACAAACTGCAAAATTGATTTCGTGAAATACTCAAAATTTACAGCCTGTTGTGAAAAGCATTGCAGTAAACACCAGCGGATTATAAGTGCATACATCAAAAAATCTCATAAAAAAAGTCTTGCTCACACAGACATTCTCTGTCAGCAGACGCTGAGGAGCAAGCTTTTGACTTTTTTTGAATACATTAAAACCAAAAAAGGAAAAAACACCTTTTATCTTCCTCTCCCTCTTTCCGACCTTGCAGATTACCTTTCTGTTGACCGAAGTGCAATGATGCGTGAAATAAAAAAGATGAATGAGGAAAATATTATAATCTCCGAAAAACGAAAAATCACAGTCATTGAAGATTTGTCAGAATGACATATAACATATATATATGTATAAAAAAACATAAAAAACAAAAAATATAAATGCGTGATTTCGCCGTTTTGAGCCTGCAAAAAACTTGCAGGCTTTTTTTGTACACAACGATTAATATTGTAGTATAAAAACACCTTGCAGTCAACACGCTAAAAGAATTATAGTCAAAATAATTAATTTGACTGATTTTGAATGGAGATAATCAAAAACACCAATTTTAATTGCAAAAACGGTAAATTTATACTGTTTTTAAATAATACTCGACACTTTTTTGTTAGCTAATTTTGCTGTCTTTAAATTTTTTTGAATTTTTTTGACCGATTTTGCTTGACTTTTAAAAAATGGGTGTTATAATGTAGTCAAGAGGTGAGGATAATGCTTACACAGGACAGGTATCGTGCAATACTTGATTTGCTCGAAGAAAAAAATTCGGTCACGGTGTCGGAATTAACAAAGTTGCTTGACTCATCCGAGTCAACAATAAGAAGAGATCTTTCCGCTCTTGATGAGATGGGAAAGCTCACAAAGGTTTTCGGCGGTGCAACTTCAATCACCAGAAACGAGGGTGTTTTTGAAGATGCGGTAAGCAATCGTGAAACCGTTATGAGCGATGAAAAAGATGCGGTTGCAGAATACTGTGCAAAGCTTATCAATGACTCTGACTTTGTTTATATTGACGCAGGAACAACAACATTAAAGCTTGTTGACCACATTACAAATACAAACGCAACATATGTTACAAACGGCATAACACACGCCAGAATGCTTATCCACAAGGGTATGCAGACATATATAGTAGGCGGAAAAATAAAACCGCTTACCGAGGCTGTTGTGGGTGCCGAAGCAATAAAAAGCATAAACTGCTTTAACTTTACAAAAGCTTTTATGGGAGCAAACGGAATTGACATCGGTTCGGGATTCACAACCCCCGACATTGAAGAAGGTCTTATAAAGGAAACGGCAATCAACAAATCTTATATGGCATTTGTTCTTGCAGACCATTCAAAATTTCGCAGGGTGTATTCCGTAACATTTGCCCCTCTGCAAAAATGTTGTATAATCACCGACAAACTGCCTACGCCGGACTTTTCGCAGGCAACGGTGATAAAGGAGGTAAAAAATGATTTACACCGTAACGCTTAATCCGTCAATTGACTACATTGTCAGACTTGATTCGCTTGTTCCGGGAATAACAAACCGAACAACCGCCGAAGAATATTACTACGGAGGTAAGGGAATCAATGTTTCATGCGTACTTGCAGAGCTTGACCTTGAAAGTACGGCATTCGGATTTGTTGCAGGCTTTACGGGTGACGCCATTGAAAAGGGTATTCGCAACGACAGAATTATCACCGACTTTATTAAGCTTGAAAGTGGAATTTCAAGAATCAACATAAAAATCAAAGCCGGCGTTGAAACAGAAATCAATTGTCAGGGACCTCACATAAGTGAAGGCGAACTTGAAAGGCTGTTTTCAAAAATCGACAGAATATCCGACGGCGACACAATCGTAATTGCAGGAAACATTCCGAATACGATGCCTGATGATGTTTACGAAAGAATCCTTGAAAGAATCAAGGGCAAGGATGTACGAATTGTAGTTGACGCAACAAAAAAACTTTTACTCAACGCACTCAAGTACAAGCCGTTCCTCATCAAGCCGAACAGACAGGAGCTTTCCGAAATGTTCGGAGTTGAAATCAACACCGAGGATGATATTGAAAAGTATGCAAAAGAGTTGCAGAAACTCGGTGCAAAAAATGTTTTGATTTCACTCGGCGGTGACGGAGCAATGCTCATTGACGAATTCGGAAAAAGACACAAAGCAGGAGTCCTCAAAGAGAAGGTAATTAACACCGTCGGTTCGGGAGACTCAATGGTAGCAGGCTTTGTGGCAGGATATGAAAAAACAAAAAGCTACCCCTATGCGCTGAAATTGGGCAGTGTGTGTGGAAATGCAACGGCATTTCTTGACGGACTTGCCACAAAAGAAAAAATAAATGAATTGCTTGCAAAATTTTAATTAAAAAGGAGAGAAAAATATGCGTATCACTGATTTATTAAAAAAATCGGGTATTGCTCTCGGCGTTAAAGTTGCCGACAAGAGCGAAGCAATTGACAAACTTGTTTCATTACATGAAAAGTGCGGAAACCTCAAGGATGTTAAAGCCTACAAAGAGGGAATCCTCAACCGTGAAGAACTCGGCACAACAGCCGTAGGTATGGAGGTTGCAATTCCCCATGCCAAGAGCGAAGCTGTAAAAGCTCCCGCCCTCACGGCTATCACAGTTCCAGACGGTGTAGATTATGACTCGCCCGACGGTAAGCCCTGTAAGCTGCTCTTTATGATTGCCGCAACAACAGACGGTGATGTTCATCTTGAAGTACTTGCAAGACTTATGCAGCTTTTGATGCATGAAGATTTTACCGCAAAGCTTAAAGCCGCAAAAACTCCGGAAGAATTCATCTCGATTATTGACGCAAGAGAAACAGAAAAGTTCCCCGATGAACCAAAGGCAGAAGTTCCTGCAAAGAAGGGTTACAGAGTTCTTGCTATCACAGCTTGTCCGACAGGTATTGCTCATACTTATATGGCGGCTGAATCACTCCAGAAAGCCGGCGACAGCCTTAACATTCCGATTAAGGTTGAAACAAACGGTTCGGGCGGTGCAAAGAATGTGCTTACCGAAGAAGAAATTGCAAATTGTGACGGTATCATCATTGCCGCTGACATCACAATAAATCTTGCCCGTTTTGACGGCAAGCCCGTTTTACAGTGTGCCGTTTCAGATGGTATTCATAAGCCGAAAGAGCTTATCAACAAGATTGTAAACAAAGAAGTTCCAGTATATCATCACAAAGGCGGTTCTGCAGATGCTCCAAAGAAGAGAGGCGGCGCTTACGGTCACCTTATGAACGGTGTATCACATATGCTCCCGTTCGTTGTAGCAGGCGGTATCTTCATTGCAATCGCATTCCTCATTGATATTGCGTGCGGTGTAAACGCACAGGAGGTTGGCAGTGCATTCGGTACGGTAACTCCAGCAGCCGCATGGTTTAAGACACTCGGCGGTGTGGCATTTAACCTTATGGTTCCTATCCTTTCAGGCTTTATCGCAATGTCAATTGCAGACCGTCCCGGCCTTCTCGTTGGTCTTGTAGGCGGTTTCCTTGCAACATCAGGCGCAACCTTTATGGATCCTGCCGCTGCAGAAACAGTTCCGTCAGGCTTCCTCGGCGGCTTGCTCGCAGGTTTCGTAGGCGGTTACTTAATGCTCGGTATTGAAAAAATGTGCGATAAGATGCCTAAGGCTCTTGAGGGTATTAAGCCCGTTCTCATCTATCCGCTTCTCGGACTCGGCGGTATTCTCGTTGTAATGTGCGCAGTAAACCCGTTCATGGGTATGATTAACTCAGGTATGTCAAACGGCCTTAACGCTATTGCCTCTAACCCTGCAATGATGGTTCCGCTCTGTGCGCTCCTCGCAGGTATGATGTCTATCGACATGGGCGGTCCTTTCAACAAGGCAGCTTATGCATTCGCAACACTTAACCTTGCAAACGCAGACGATCAGGCATACATCATTATGGCAGCAGTTATGATCGGCGGTATGGTTCCTCCAATCGCAATCGCTCTTTCAAACACATTCTTCAAGAATCGTTGGACAAACGAAGAAAGAAAGAATGCTCCCGTAAACTATGTAATGGGACTTTCATTCATCACAGAAGGTGCAATTCCTTACGCAGCAGGTCATCCGCTTCAGGTTATCCCTTCATGTATCGTTGGTTCTGCAGTAGCAGGCGCACTTTCAGCTCTCTTTGGCTGTAAGCTTATGGCTCCTCACGGCGGTATCTTCGTATTCGCAACAATGCAGGGTACATGGTATTTCTACCTCCTTGCTCTTGCAATCGGTGCAGTAGTTTCAATGCTTATGCTTGCACTTCTCAAAAGACCGATTAAAAAATAATTAATTTGCTATTACCCGTTTTTTGAAATGTTTTGTTCCTCGGCACCGGTGTAAAAGCCGGTGCCACCCCTCAAAACTCAAAGAACTTTCACGACATTAGATTCAAAACTTCAAAACACAAATTTGTTTATAAAGGAGATTTTATTATGGTATCAAAAGAACTCGTACTCACAAATGCACAGGGATTCCATATGCGTCCGGCATCGGTTTTTGCAACAGCTATGGGCAAATACAGCTGTGATGTAACAATAAAATTCAACGGCAATCAGTACAACGCAAAGAGCCTCCTCAACATTATTGCGGCTTGCATCAAGTGCGGCAGTGAAATTGAAGTTGTTTGCGACGGTGCTGACGAAAACGAGGCACTTGCAGAGGCAGTACAGCTCATTGAGAGCGGTCTTGGCGAATAATGGCCCCGACGACCAGTTACAAGAGGTGAAGATTATGCTACACGGAACAGCCGCATCCGAGGGTATCGGAATCGGTAAGGTAATGCTTATTGAAGAACATTCGCTTGAATACACTCCACGAACAGTAACAGATACTGAGGCAGAGTCACAGCGTTTTAAGGCAGCAGTAGATGCTTTTTGCTACAATACTGAAAAACAGGCAGAAAATCTTCGCAGTTCAGCCGGTGAAAAAGAGGCAGAAATTCTTGCAGGTCACATTCAGATTATCAAAGATCCGTATCTCAGCGGTGAAATTGAAAAGCTGATTGCAGACGGTCAATGTGCGGAATCTGCTCTTGAGCATATGTGCGATATGTTTATTGCAATGTTCTCGGCAGCTGACGATGAGCTTACAAAACAGCGTGCGGCTGATGTCAGAGATATCAAGAGCGGTGTTCTCGGCATTCTTCTCGGAGTAAACGAAATTAAGGTAAGCGATGCGCCAAAAGGCACTGTGCTTGTTGCAAGGGAGCTTACTCCTTCTGTTACGGCAGGTATTGTAAAAGAAAACATAGCAGGCATTATTACTGAAACAGGCGGAACAACTTCCCACTCTGCAATTCTTGCAAGAGCGCTTGAGATTCCCGCCGTACTCAGTATTGAGGGTGTCGCATCAAGCCTGAAAAACGGCGACACAGTTGTAGTTGACGGCAGTGAGGGTGCTGTAATTGTTAATCCGGATGATAACACAGTTGCAGAATACTCCAAAAAGCGTGACGCTTTTCTTGCAGAACGCAAAGAGCTTGAAAATTACAGGGGACGAGAAACAAAATCCGCTAGCGGAGAAGTTTATGAGCTTTTCTGCAACATAGGAAAACCCGAAGACGCTGTCAAGGCAGTTGACGCAGACGGCGAGGGTGTCGGACTTTTCAGAACAGAGTTTCTGTTCATGGACAGAACTTCAATTCCGACAGAGGACGAACAGTTTGAGGCCTACAAAAAGGCGGCTCTTATCTTAAAGGGCAAGTCGCTTATTATCAGAACACTTGATATCGGCGGTGACAAGGACATTCCGTACCTTGGACTTGAAAAAGAAGAAAATCCGTTCATGGGATTCCGTGCAATCAGATATTGCCTTAAAAACCGTGAACTTTTCAAATCACAGATTAAAGCCATTTTGCGTGCAAGCGCATTCGGTGACATCAAGATTATGTTCCCGCTCATCACAACTATGGATGAACTTCGTGAGGGCAAAAAGCTTGTTGCAGAATGCAAAGCCGATTTACGCAACATGGGCATAAATTTCAACGAAAACATTCAGGTTGGTGTTATGGTTGAAACAGCATCTGCGGCAGTTATCGCAGATATGCTTGCAAAAGAGGCAGACTTCTTCAGCATCGGCACAAATGACCTCACAGGCTACACAATGGCTTGTGACAGAGGCAACAACGATGTGTCTTACCTCTACTCTCCCCTTCAGCCAAGCGTTCTCAGAATGATTAAGCGCACAATTGAGTGCGGTGTTCAGAACGGCATTTCAGTCGGAATGTGCGGTGAGGCTGCCGCAAACAAGCTGATGATTCCGTTGCTTATTTCATTCGGACTCACAGAATTCAGCGTTTCCGCTCCGTCAGTTCTCAATGTGAGAAAAATAATTTCCACATGGACAAAAGAAGAGGCAGACAAAGTTACCGCAAAGGTGCTTGAAATGAGTACACAGCAGGAAATTGTCGAATACCTCAAATCGGTTGTGTAAAACAACCAAGTTAATATGCGTTAATCTCAGTTAAATAATTTGCAAACACGATTAATCCCCGTCAGAATTTCTGACGGGGATTTGTCTTTCGTAAAATTATAGCTATCCTATTGCAAAAAGCGTTTGAATACTCTATAATGAACCTATAAGATTCTAACCTTTGTTGGCATGTCAGGCTGTTTTTAACAGCACTTATTAACGGAGGTTACAAAAATGAAAAGCAACATCAAAAAAGAAAATCAAACAAAAATGCAAAAACTTTTTCCCGAATACTATGGGCAAAAGGTAATACTGAAAGATCATGATTACATGATAGATTTTGATCCTGAAGAATTTCATAAAACTGTAGGGGCAGAAAAATTAACCTACGATGAATATCTGGATATACAAATGAAATCATCTCATGAAGTTAGAGTATACTTTAAAATTTGTTATTACAACATTCCTTTAGGTTTCAAAGGTCGTATTGAAAGAAGAACAAAGAACAATATCTGCTTTAAGCGTATATTTGTAGAAGGAATGTTCCCTGACGGAGTTTGTTTTGACGGTAAAGAAGAACATGTTTGGATGAGCAATGCCCAATTTGAAGAATACAAAATTGGCGATTGCGTATCATTCTTCGCAGAAGTTTACCGTTATGTCAAAACAAGCAACGGTAAGCAAATTGACTTTGCACTCAGAAATCCTGAGAATATTAAAAGAATTGAGCCATACGAACTGCCATCCGATAAAGAATTGTTTTTGCAGAAAATATCCAGAATCGTATGTGATAACTGCTACTTAAACGAACATTGCAATAAAATATTTTGCATACTAAAATCGTAAAATGCTACAACAAAAAGGAAGGATGTTTTACTATGGCAAAATGGTGTTTTAACTACGATTCAGGCGAATACGAATATATCGACCGTAACGGTTTCAGTTTCAGTAGCGGCGAATTTGTTTTTAACTGGGATAACAGCGAATATCAAAATGAAGAAAATGATGATAATTTTCTTTGGCAAGATGACGATTTAGATTGGTAAATTTTGCACGATTTATCTTTTTGTAATTTTATTTTCATTTATAAAAAACCGATGCATCAAAATGACGCATCGGTTTTTTTTAGTTTAGTTTTCAGCGGTAACACTATCCCTTTTTGAAAAGACGCAGCCGCAATAGTTTTGGCGGTAGAGGTCATATTCTTTTGAAAGGATGATTGAACGCTTGTAGCCTTCACGCTTTTTGAAGTCGCTGTACAGCCACGGAATGCCGTACTTCTCGGCAAGCTCCGCACCGATTGAATTGAGCAACTGCGCATTTTTCAGCGGACTGATTGTAAGCGTGGTTGTGAAATAATCAAAGCCGTGTTCCTTTGCGTAGCGTGCAGAGGATTCAAGTCGCAGTCTGAAACATTTTTCACACCGCTTTCCGCCCTCGGGTTCATTTTCAAGGCCTTTGACATACTCAAAGTAATCCTTGGGCAGATATTCGCCCTCGACCACCTTTACAGGATGTTCAAACGGCATAAGCGACACAAGACGCTTTTCTTCGCTCAGGCGGTAATTATACTCATCCGCAATCGAAATATTCGGATTGTAAAAATAGACCGTGATATCAAAATATTTTGAAAGATACTCAAGGCAGTATGACGAACACGGGGCACAACACACATGCAAAAGCAGCTTCGGGACTTTTCCCTCCTCCGTTATTTTGTCAATTACCCTGTCGAGTTCTTTCTGATAGTTTATCTTGTTCATACTATTATATAAATTTGCAAATGTAGTCAAAAAGTTCTTCGGTTGTGTCTGCAACAAACGGCGCACCTGCGTTCATAAGCTCGTTTTTTCCCCTGAATCCCCATGAAACACCTGCCATTTTTACACCCGCATTGTTTGCCGTAAAGACATCGACATCGCTGTCACCGACATAGAAACATTCTTCGGGAGTTACGCCGCTCATATCGAGGAGTGCAAGCAGAGCATCAGGCTCGGGCTTTGTCTTGTACTGTGGTTTCTGCCCCCATGCCTGAGTAAACTTGTGATTTGGGAATGCTTTTTTTAGCATTTTATCAACAAATTCATCCGGCTTGTTTGAAAGCACACCTGTTTTTACACCCTTTTTTGCAAGCTTTTCAAGCATTTCGGCACAACCGTCATATGCGGCAGTGTGGTCGTTGCAATGAACGGCATAGTGTCTGTCGTAATCAGCCTTGACCTTTTCAAAAAGCTCGTGGTCGGTCCACGCATCTCCCATCGCCCTTCTGATGAGCATTTCTCTGCCGTTTCCGACATATGTTTTATAATTTTCAACCGGCTTTTCTTCAAGACCGTTAAGCTTCAGACCGTAGTTCACACTTATAGCAAGATCGGTAAGCGAATTCATTAGCGTGCCGTCAAGATCAAATACTACCATTTTTACCATAAATATCACCTTAGTTTAATCCTTTTTCCTGTTCAAAAAGTATTGCTCTGCATGGTGCCGCCTCAACTCCGCCGAGCTTTATCGGAAACGCACACAAATCATATTCGCCGTCAGCCACTCCCGAAAGATTGAGATTTTCGAGAACGGCAATATCCGCTCTGCCAAGTTCAAGATGTGTTTTAACTTCATCAAACGGAGGTGCGATTGACTCGGCATCCGTACCGACAAGCACCACCCTGCTTTGTGCAAGCACAATTGCGGCAGAATGTGAAAGGTATGTTTTGCCGTTCCCACGAAAGAGTATGCGTTTTCGGCAATACGGTAACAGCTTGTCCATATCTTCGCCCGTCAGCACACCCTTGACCGTTATTACGGTGCATTTTCCGTAGAAAGTGTTAAGCCTTAAATCGGTTATCCCCTTGCCGTCTGGGCAAAAGTGGAGAGGAGCGTCAATATGCGTGCCTGCATGAACGCACATAGAAATCTGCGAAAGATTGCACTCGTCATCTTCATCAATACTTCTCAGCGGAGTCACAACAGTTTCGGGATCACCCGGATATGTTTCGGTTGTAAGAGTGTCTCTCGAAATATCATGAATATACATACATCCTTCGCCTCTTTTCTTTTTGAACATTTTTAATTAACGCAGAGCATCAGCTCCTCGGAGTCTAAGTAAAATATAACTCTGCTTAAATTCAGAACGAACCCATCGTATGAGTAAAGCGGAACATCTGCACTATGATTATACCACATATTACTGCACTTTGCACCTTTATCAGCAAAATTTCCTTGTTTTACGGCAAAAAATAACCCCACAGGAAAACCCTGTGGGGTAAATTGCAATTGTGAATTTAATCAACAGCGATTAATTATTCAACAGAAATCGGTAAACCGACATTGCCTGTTTCGTAACCGCCAACGATGTACTTCTGAACGAGAGTAGCATCCTTGATTGAGATTCTGCCATCCTCGTTAGCATCACATGTCTTGAATGCGTTAGCATCATCAGCAGCAATACTCATAAGGTTGATAGCAATCTTCTGAATTGTTGTAGCATCTACAACTGTAATTGAGTAGTCACCGTCAGCATCGCCGAGAAGCGGAACACGGGCACCGTCAATCTTAATATTAGCCTTAGCACCTGAGCGTGACGGATAATCAAACTTAGTAAGATCAAGTGTGATTGTTACATCAACGAGTGAATCTTCCGGATAACCGGCAGAAACTGTGTTAAGGAGCATATTTTCACCATTGAATGTAAGGTCAAAATCTTTGCCTATAGTAGCTGCGCTCTGCTCAGGAAGACCCCAGTTAGCAGCCCAATCGTCGTTAACTGCAAACTTGAACTGGTATGCAGCATCTGCAGATTCAACACCTGTGTATGTAATCTGATAAACCTTGTCAGCAATCTGAGTCATGTGGTTAACTTCAGCGTCAACACCCCATGCTACACCGTTAAGCCAGCTGTTTTCACCGTTACCAACAACTGTAATGCTGTTGATTTCAAGGTCTGTAACCATTTTAACGCCGTCACCTGTTACAGCAATCTCGTTTGTAGCAGGATTGAAAGTTACAGTTACATCGCAAGCACTTTCTACATCGAAAGTTACATTGTTGTCTGTACCGTCAAGACCGATCCACTTCTGCTCGTCGCCTGTGTTTGCAACGACCTTGAGCTGATAGCTTTTGCCCACCGGAACAGCTGTAAATGTCTTTGTATAAACATCGCCGCTCTTTGTCATTACATTTTCGGGAGCGAGTGCAGGAGAACCCTGCCATTCATAACCTGTGAGTGACTCAACGCCTGCTACAACATACTGTGTTGCGTCAACAGGCTCTGTTGCAGGTTCTGTTGTGGGTTCTGTTGTGGGTTCAACAGTTGTAGGCTCAACAGTTGTGGGCTCAACAGTTGTAGGTTCTTCTGTTGCAGGAGCTGTTGTACCTGAAGGATCAACACCGAGAAGTGTAGCTACTGTTGTAAGCGGAGCACAGTCGGGATAAGCTACGGGATCAGCAAGCTCTGTTGCATACATTTCAGCATAAGCGTTGTAAACATCCATTGGCTCAGCCTCAACCTGTGCACAAATGTCAGCTACAGTTTCGGGAGTGTAGTTTTTAGCATTCTTAACAGCCCAGTTGAAAAGAGCCTGTGCAACCATTTCTGCTCTTGAAAGGTAAATCGGGAATCTGCCCTCAGTTACATGACCGAGTGATGTGATTGCAGCCTTTGGACCGTAGTTATCGCTGTTCTTCTTCCATGTTGCCGCAAAGTCACGCTTTGATGAATCTTCGGTATTCTCAACTGTACCGCCTGTGAGGTAAATTGTGTCGCCGAGACAAGGCTTGCCGAGTGTTACATTACAGGTCTGGTGACTCTGTGATTTAGTATCAATTGTTGAGAAAATTACAGCATAGTCAGCGTTGTCTTTAAGACCGCCGTGATTTGTGCCGTCAGCTGACTTCAATTTTGCAGTATCGAAGTAGTAAAGACCTGTAGCAGTATCCTTCTTACATTTCTCTGCCTTACCCTGCCAAGATGTTTCAGGTAAATCATCGCCTGCTACAGCGTAAAGGTGACAATATACTGTCTTTGTTGTTCCCCACTCTGCAGGGAGATTAGATGCGTCAAAATAGATTTTTGTGTCGGTTTCTTCAGCTGATGCAGAGAATATGGTCAAGCCTGAAAAACAGGATACAGCCATAAGAACTGCAAGCACCAAACTGAGAACCTTGGATGATTTTTTCATCGCTAATTCCTCCTTTTTTGTTACTCAAATTTCGAGTAATTACATTATATATCAAAATGTTCAGATTTACAAGTGGTTTTTGGCAAGTTTGTAAATTTTTTCTAATTATTGTTTTAAACCTATTGTTATGCGCTAACATTTGGTGTTTTTACTTGACAACAGTTGCAAATAATTGTATTATTTTAATGGTTATTTTTATCTATCTATCTGTTAAGAGAGGTTAAGTTATGGAAAACAGCAAAAAAACCATGGATAAAATCGTTGCCCTGTGTAAAAACAGAGGCTTTGTTTACCCAGGCTCCGAAATTTACGGCGGCCTTGCAAACACATGGGATTACGGTCCGCTCGGTGTTGCACTTAAAAACAATATCAAAAACGCATGGCTCAAAAAGTTTGTTCAGCAGAACAAATATAATGTAGGTCTTGACTCTGCAATTCTTATGAACCCGCAGACATGGGTTGCATCGGGTCATCTCGGCGGTTTCTCTGATCCGCTTATGGATTGTAAGGAATGCAAAACCCGTCACCGTGCCGACAACCTTATTGAAGATTTTGACGGTACAAATGTTGCAGGCTGGACAAACGAAGAAATGATGAATTACATCAAGGAAAAAGAGATTCCGTGTCCTAACTGCGGTAAGCACAACTTTACAGACATTCGTCAGTTCAACCTTATGTTCAAAACATTCCAGGGCGTTACAGAGGACAGCAAGAATGAAATTTATCTTCGTCCCGAAACTGCTCAGGGCATTTTCGTGAACTTCTCTAACATTCAGAGAACAAGCCGTAAGAAAGTTCCTTTCGGTGTTGCACAAATCGGTAAATCTTTCAGAAACGAAATCACACCCGGTAACTTTATTTTCCGTGTTCGTGAGTTTGAGCAGATGGAGCTTGAATTCTTCTGCAAGCCGGGCACTGACCTTGAATGGTTTGAATACTGGAGAGGTTTCTGCCGTGACTGGCTCTATTCTCTCAATATTAAGGAAGAAAATCTCCGTCTTCGTGACCATGCAAAAGAGGAGCTTTGTTTCTATTCAAAAGCCACAACAGACTTTGAATATCTCTTCCCGTTCGGTTGGGGCGAGCTTTGGGGCGTTGCCGACAGAACAGACTATGACCTTACACAGCACAGCAAAACAAGCGGTAAGACACTTGAGTATTTTGATCCGACAACAAACGAGAAGTACATTCCGTATGTTATTGAGCCGTCACTCGGTGTTGAGCGTCTTTTCCTTGCTCTTGTTGTTGAGGCTTACGATGAAGAAGTTATTGACGAAAAGGACACACGAGTTGTGTTAAGACTTCATCCGACGCTTGCTCCATACAAAGCTTGCGTTCTTCCGCTTTCAAAGAAGCTCAACGAGCAGGCAGGCAAGGTTTATGAACAGCTTTCAGCCGACTTTATGACTGATTATGACGATGCCGGTTCAATCGGCAAGCGTTACAGAAGACAGGACGAAATCGGTACTCCGTTCTGTATTACATATGACTTTGAGTCTGTTGACGACGGTTGTGTAACGGTTCGTGACCGTGACACAATGCAGCAGGAAAGAGTTGCAATTGACAAGCTCAACGATTATATTGCTGAAAAGATTAAGTTCTGATTTTAATATGATATCAAAAGGACATTCCAAATGGAATGTCCTTTTTTGCGTAGGGGCGGCTCGCCGTATAAAAACAGCGGATAACCTCAAAATTCGGGTTATCCGCTGTGTGTTTTATTCAATATAATAATCTGAATTCAGTCAAATTACTTTGAGAGGTTTGAGAGAACCTTTTTGATTCTCTCAACAGCCTCAATCGTGTTTTCTCTGTCACCGAATGATGTAAGACGGAAGTAGCCGGCACCGTTTTCGCCAAAGCCCTCACCCGGAGTACCTACAACATTTGCCTCGTTGAGGAGGAGGTCAAAGAATTCCCAACTGCCCATATTGTTCGGACACTTGAGCCAGATGTAAGGTGAGTTCTTACCGCCTGTGTAGTAGATGCCGAGTTCATCAAGAGCAGATGCGATAATTCTTGCATTTTCCTGATAGTAAGAAATGTTCTCCTTGATCTGCTTCTGACCTTCTTCGCTGAATACAGCGGCAGCAGCACACTGAACAGGCCATGAAACACCGTTGAACTTTGTTGCCTGACGGCGGTACCATGTTGCATAGATATTGTGACCGTCACGCTCAAGCTCCTTAGGAATTATCGTGTAACCGCATCTTGTGCCTGTGAAGCCTGCTGTCTTTGAAAGTGAGCACATTTCAATTGCACACTTTCTCGCACCTTCGATTGCAAAAATTGAACGAGGGAGATCCTCTGTGATGAATGCCTCATAAGCTGAATCGTAGAGGATTATTGCATCGTTTTTGAGAGCATAGTCAACCCATGCTTTGAGCTGTTCGGCATTGTATGCAGAGCCTGTCGGGTTGTTAGGTGAGCAAAGGTAGATGATGTCTGCCTTTACATTTTCATCAGGGAGAGCGGCAAAGCCGTTTGCCTCATTTGATGCGGCATAAACGATTTCTCTGCCTGCCATAATGTTTGAGTCAACATATACGGGGTAAACAGGATCGGTTACGAGAACAATATTATCCTTTGAGAAGATGTCGCCTATGTTACCGCAGTCCGACTTTGCACCGTCTGATACAAAGATTTCGTCAGCACCTACTGTAACACCAAAGCTCTTGTAATAATCTGAAATAGCCTGTCTGAGGAACTCGTAACCCTCATAATCGGGATAACCCTTGAAGGTTTCCTTGTGAGCAAGATCCTCTGCGCCCTTTTTCATTGCCTCAACAACAACAGGAGCAAGCGGAAGGGTTACATCACCGATACCAAGCTTGATAACCTTTTTATCGGGATGAGCCGCAATATATGCATTTGTCTTTTTTGCAACATCTGCAAAAAGATAGTTAGGAACGAGATTGTCAAAATTTCTGTTAATCTTCATTAAAATCAGTCCTTTAAATCTGAAAGTTAAGTGGAAAAATCAATTACTTTTCAAGTGATGCTTTAATAAATTCTCTGAAAAGCGGATGAGCACGGTTCGGGCGTGACTTGAACTCGGGGTGATACTGAACAGCAACGAAGAAACGGTTGTCGGGAACTTCAACAGCCTCAACAAGAAGTCCGTTAGGTGAAGTACCTGTAATCTTCATGCCTGCATTTTCAATTTCCTCTCTGAAATCGTTATTGAACTCATAACGATGACGGTGACGCTCTGAAATTTCATGCTGACCGTAAGCCTTAGCCATAAGCGAATCGGGCTTGATAACACACGGATATGCACCAAGACGCATTGTGCCGCCCATATCCTCAATGCCTTCCTGTTCAGGCATCAGGTCAATAACATTATGCTTGCCCTCTGGTGTAAACTCACCGCTGTTGGCATCAGCATAGCCGAGAACATCTCTTGCGTATTCGATTACTGCAGTCTGCATACCGAGGCAGATTCCGAGATACGGAATATCATGCTCACGGGCATATTTTGCAGCCATAATCTTACCTTCGATACCTCTGTTACCAAAGCCGCCCGGAACAAGAATACCGTCAACATCACCGAGAAGCTCGTCAACCTTGTACTTTGTAAGAAGTTCGCAGTCAACCCACTTGATTTCAACATCGGCGGAATTTTCATAGCCACCGTGACGAAGTGCCTCTGCAACAGAAAGATATGCGTCATGGAGAGCAACATACTTACCGCAAAGAGCAATCGTGCATTTCTTTGTGCGGTTGTTGATACGGCTAAGCATTTCTTCCCACTCGGAAAGGTCAGGCTCTTTGTCCGTTACAATATTGAGCTCACGACATACAACATTTGAGAAATTGCTCTTTTCAAGCATAAGAGGTGCCTGATAAAGCGTTGGGAGAGTAATATTTTCGATTACACAATCCGGCTTTACATTGCAGAAAAGTGCAATCTTGTTGAAAATGCTCTCCTCAAGAGGTTCGTCACAACGAAGAACGATGATATCGGGATTGATGCCGAGTGAGCGAAGCTCTTTTACAGAATGCTGTGTCGGCTTCGATTTGTGTTCCTCACTGCCCTTGATATAGGGAACGAGAGTTACATGAATAAAGATGCTGTTCTCTCTGCCGACTTCAAGAGATACCTGACGGATAGCTTCAAGGAACGGCTGGCTTTCGATATCGCCCACCGTACCGCCGATTTCCGTAATTACAACATCGGCATTGGTCTTTTCACCTACATTGTAGATAAAAGACTTAATTTCATTTGTGATGTGAGGAATTACCTGAACTGTCTTGCCGAGGTAGTCGCCGTGACGCTCCTTTTCAAGGACATTTGAGTAAACCTTACCTGTTGTGAGGTTTGAATACTTGTTAAGGTCCTCATCAATAAAACGCTCATAATGACCGAGGTCGAGGTCGGTTTCTGCACCGTCCTCCGTTACATATACCTCGCCGTGCTGATACGGGCTCATTGTACCCGGATCAACATTGATATACGGGTCAAGCTTTTGAGCAACAATCTTGAGTCCTCTTGCCTTTAAAAGTCTGCCGAGAGATGCGGCTGTGATACCCTTGCCAAGACCGGATACGACACCGCCTGTTACAAATATATATTTTTTATTCTTCTTATGTTCGGTTATCTCCACGATTACACCTCAACTTCGCCTTCAAATACTTTTTCCGCATTACCTGTCATATATACCGTTTCATCAGTATAGTTGATAATAAGATCGCCGCCCTTGAGCTTAATCTTGATGTCTTCGCCCTTTTTGCAGAAACCGTTTTCACAAGCGGCAACCGCAACGGCACAAGCGCCTGTACCGCAAGCCCATGTTTCGCCTGAGCCACGCTCCCACACTCTCATCTTGATTGTATGGTCATCGAGAACTGTTACAAATTCTGTATTCACTCTTTCAGGGAAGAGCTTATCGTTTTCAAACTCCGGTCCTACGGTTTCAATGTCAAGATTATCAATATCGTCCATGAATACCACGCAGTGTGGGTTGCCCATTGATACGCAGGTGATGTTATAGCTCTTGCCTGCAATTTCAACAGGTCTGTCAACAACCTTGTCACCGTCGAGAACAACAGGAATTTCCTTCGGATCAAGAATAGCCTTGCCCATATCAACTCTGAGGCGGTTAACCTTTCCGCCTGAAGTATAAGCCTTAAGCTTCTTGATACCGCTGAGTGTTTCAATTGTAATTTCGTCTTTTTCGTTGATATCAACCATACCGTGGTCATAGAGGAACTTACCTACGCAACGGATACCGTTACCGCACATCTTACCCTCTGAACCGTCAAGGTTGTACATTTTCATCTTTGCATCTGCAACCTTTGAAGGGCAAACAAGAATAATACCGTCGCCGCCGATACCGAAATGTCTGTCGGAAAGTCTTACAGCAAGCGCCTCGGGGTTGCTGATTTCCTGATCAAAAGTGCTGCAATAGATATAGTCATTGCCTATACCCTGCATCTTAGTGAATTTTAACATAAGCTTTTCCTCTCTCATGTGGTTAATGTCGATAAGCTCCGTGCTGTGCTGTGAATAGTGGCTCTTGAGGCAATCTGCAAGTGCATTTGCCGTATCAAGAGATGTAAGACACGGAATATTTCTTTCAACAGTCTTACGACGGATTTTAACAGAATCTCTTGAAGGAATTCTGCCCTTTGCAGATGTTGAAATAACATACTGAATCTTGCCCGATTCAATGAGTGTAAGAGTATTGTTTGTCTTGGACTCGTGAATTTTCTTTACGCTTACGGCGTCAATGCCGTACTTCTTGAGTACATCCGCTGTACCCTCTGTTGCGTAGATTCTGAATCCGAGATCGTAGTATTTCTTTGCGATTTCACCGATTTCAGCCTTATCCGAATTACGGACTGTGATGAACACACCGCCCTTTTTCTTCATCTTGTAGCCTGCACCGATGAGTCCCTTATAGAGAGCCTCCTCAAGTGTGCCTGCAACACCGAGAACTTCACCTGTTGACTTCATCTCGGGACCGAGGTGGTTATCAACATTGATAAGCTTTTCAAAGCTAAATACAGGAACCTTAACCGCAATGTAAGGACTCTTTCTGTAAAGACCTGTGCCGTAGCCCATATCTTTGAGCTTTTCACCGAGCATTGCTCTTGTTGCAAGGTCAACCATAGGAACGCCTGTTACCTTACTGATGTAAGGGATTGTTCTTGAAGAACGGGGATTTACCTCGATAACATAAAGTTCGTCTTTATAGATAAGGTACTGAATGTTTACAAGTCCCTTTGTACGGAGTTCGATTGCAAGGTTCTTTGAGCTTTCAATAATAATCTGAGTCATTCTGTCTGAGAGATTCCATGCCGGATAAACCGCAATTGAGTCGCCCGAGTGAACACCGGCACGCTCGATATGCTCCATAATACCCGGAATAAGAATATCTTCACCGTCACAAATGGCATCAACTTCAAGCTCTGTACCCTGAAGGTACTTATCAATAAGAATCGGATTTTCAATATTCTGTGCAAGAATGATTGCCATATACTCTTTGACATCATCTTCGTTGAATGCAATAATCATATTCTGACCGCCGAGAACATATGACGGACGGAGAAGAACAGGATAACCGATTTTGTCTGCAACATCGAGAGCCTCGTCTGTTGTCATAACCGTTACGCCACGGGGACGCTTGATGTGATACTTTTCAAGAAGCTCGTCAAAACGCTCTCTGTCCTCTGCCATATCAATGGCATCGTATGATGTGCCGAGAATATTTACACCGTTGTCGCTGAGGAACTTTGTGAGCTTAATAGCTGTCTGTCCGCCGAATGCAACAACTACACCGAACGGATTCTCTGTCTTTATTATGCCCATAACATCTTCGGTTGTGAGCGGTTCAAAATAAAGTCTGTCGGCTGTGTCAAAGTCTGTTGATACTGTTTCAGGGTTGTTGTTTACGATAACAACATCGTAGCCCGCTTTTTTGAGCGCCCATACGCAGTGAACAGACGCATAGTCAAATTCGATACCCTGACCGATTCTGATAGGACCCGAACCGAATACGATAACTGTTTTCTTATTGCTCTTCTGCTCTTTGATGAATTCCTCGGCTTCATTTTCCTTATCAAATGTTGAATAGAAGTAAGGAGTTTCAGCCTCAAATTCTGCGGCGCAGGTATCAACCATTTTATAAACAGGAACAAGCGGATTTTCAACCTTCCTGCCTGTGATTTTTTCAATTGTTCTGTCAAGGAATCCCTTGTTCTTGGCACGAACATAGAGATCCTCCGTAAGCTCGCCGTTCTTGAGTTCGTTTTCAACGGCAATAAGATTTTTGAGCTTTTCAAGGAACCACTCGTCAATGAGAGTGATGTTGTGAATCTGTTCTACTGTAATGCCTCTCTTGAGAGCCTCATATACGCAGAAAATTCTTCTGTCATCGCAAACGCTGAGTCTGTCATAAACCGATGCGTTTGAAAGCTCTGCAAATTCCTTGTCATTGAGAGTATCGTGAGAAATCTCGGCACCTCTTACAGCTTTCATAATAGCCTGCTCAAATGTCGGAGCAATAGCCATAACCTCGCCTGTTGCCTTCATCTGAGTACCGAGTGTTCTCTTTGCATATACAAATTTATCGAAAGGCCATTTCGGGAATTTTACAACAACATAGTCAAGCGCCGGCTCAAAGCAAGCGTATGTTGTACCTGTAACGGCATTCTTGATTTCATTAAGTGTGTAACCGATAGCAATTTTAGCGGCAACCTTTGCAATAGGATAACCTGTTGCCTTTGACGCAAGTGCCGATGAACGGGATACACGGGGATTAACCTCGATAACCGCATATTCAAATGTTTCGGGGTTGAGTGCGAACTGGCAGTTACAACCGCCCTCTACCTTAAGCGCAGAGATAATGTTGAGAGCCGCACTTCTGAGCATCTGATATTCCTTATCGGCAAGTGTTACCGTAGGAGCGATAACGATTGAGTCGCCTGTGTGAACGCCTACAGGATCGAAGTTTTCCATTGAGCAGACAGTAATAACATTTCCGTCGCTGTCACGCATAACCTCAAACTCGATTTCTTTCCAACCTGAGATACATTTTTCAACAAGCACCTGTGTGATAGGAGAAAGTTCAAGACCGTTTGATGTGATTTCACGAAGCTCTTCCTCGTTATCGACAATACCGCCGCCTGTACCGCCGAGTGTGAATGCAGGACGGATAATTACAGGATAACCGATTTCATCGGCAAACTTAACAGCTGATTCAACATCTGTAACAACAAGTGACGGAATAACAGGCTGACCTATTTCAATCATTGTGTCCTTAAAAAGCTGTCTGTCCTCTGCCTTGTCGATTGTTTCGGGGTTTGCACCGAGAAGCTGAACATTGTATTTATCAAGGAAGCCCTCTTTTGCAAGCTGCATTGAAAGGGTAAGACCCGTCTGACCGCCGAGGGTTGAAAGAAGGCTGTCAGGGCGTTCCTTTTTGATGATTCTCTTAACTGTTTCAAGTGTCAACGGCTCAATGTAGATTTTATCAGCCATTGCGTTATCAGTCATAATTGTAGCAGGGTTTGAGTTTACGAGAATAACCTCAAGTCCTTCTTCTTTAAGCGCACGGCAAGCCTGTGTGCCTGCATAGTCAAATTCGGCAGCCTGACCGATTACGATAGGGCCCGAACCGATTACCATAACTCGTTTGATATTCTTTTTGAGTGGCATATAATCATTCCTCGTTCAAGTAATTATTGTATCTGTTCTTATGCTGAATAGTAATCCGAATTTCGGACTCTTATTTTCTGTTGTTCTTCATCAATTCAATAAAACGGTCAAACAAAAATGCTGTATCGTGAGGACCGCCGCAAGCTTCCGGATGGAACTGAACCGAGAAAGCAGGCATATTTGTGTAGTTTACGCCCTCGCAGGTGTTATCATTACCGTTTACAAAGCTTACTTTGCCGTTTTCGGGCATACTGTCGCTTACAACAGCGTAGCCGTGGTTCTGTGATGTAATGTAAACTCTGCCTGTTTCAACCTCTTTTGCAGGCTGGTTTGCACCTCTGTGACCGTACTTGAGCTTTTCTGTTTTTGCACCCTGTGAAAGTGCAAGGAGCTGGTGACCGAGACAGATACCGAAGGTCGGAATCCCGAAGTCACAAAGCTTTTTGAGCTCTGCAATAATCTCTGTGTTGTCCGAAGGATCTCCCGGTCCGTTTGAAAGCATTACGCCGTCGGGATTCATAGCCTTAATTTCATCCGCTGTTGTGTGGGCGGGAACGACTGTAAGGTTACAACCTCTCTTAACAAGCTCTCTGCCGATGTTATGCTTTGCACCAAAATCCATAAGCACAACATTGAGGTCGCCGTTTTCAGCGTCAAAATGCTCTTTTTCTTTTATAGTAGTGCTTTCAACAGCCTCTGTAATAACATAGTTCTTAATCTCGTCAAGTTCTTCCTTTGTTACATCGGGAGAATAGGAGATTTTGCAGTTCAGAACACCGTATTCACGCACAATTCTTGTGAGCGCACGGGTGTCAATTCCGTAAATGCCGGGAATTCCCGACTCTTTTAAAAAGGTGTCAAGATCACCCTCACAACGGAAGTTTGAAGGAACTTGGCACCATTCTCGTACAATATAACCTTTCAGTGACGGAGAGTCACTCTCAAAATCGGCAGGGATAACACCATAGTTGCCGATTAAAGGGAATGTCTGAATAACCACCTGACCGTAATAGCTGGGGTCGGTGAGTGTTTCAAGATAACCTGTCATTGCTGTAGTAAAAACAAGTTCTCCCGTAGTTTCTTTTTCGGCACCAAACGCCTTGCCCTCAAAAACTGTTCCGTTTTCAAGGATTAAGTATGCCGCACGGCTCATAAAAACACATTCCTTTCAATAAACTAAAAAAATCGCAGTCAGTTCTCATATGTTCTGATAACCTGCTTTGCAACCTCAAGCTTGCTTGTTCTGAGATCCATAGCCTGTTTTTCAAGATAGCGATGCGCCTGATCTTCGGACATATTAAGGCAGGTAATAAGCAGGAACTTTGCTCTGTTTATTATCTTCATATCCGCAACCATATGCTTGAGCTTTTCATTTTCCTCAATCACACGGAACATACGCATCTTAAAACATTCCGTAAACTGCAAAAAGTGGTGAAACAGGTGCTTGTTTACGGGCTTTGCAATAACAAGAACACCGTGCTCCGTAAGTGCGTCGTTCACATAATCCGCATTACGCTGCGGAACAATAATCACAACACTTGAACGGGTTGTTCCGGCAAAGTACTTTGAAAGCTCAATGCCGTTTTCCTTTTCAAGCGGTGCATTGACGCAGATGAGGTCAAAAACCTCACCATTTGCAAGCTCCTTAGCCTCCTGTGAGGTTTGGCAGACGGAAATCTCCGTATAGCCTTCGCTTCCGAGCAATTGTGACAAAGAAACGGCACTCTGTTCAGAGTGTGAAATCAACAAAGCATTTTTCAAGAACCTCACCACCGCATATTGTTTCATTCATCTTATTATTTTACAAGATTAACCCCTATTGTTATTTACTTAAAGGAATTATGACAATATTTTTTACAATTTTGTAAAAACATTTTCATTGCAAATTTGTTTTACACTTTTCAACATTTTTCGGGCTTTACAACAAATTGTCTTTTCATTATTATTTATGGTTTTAAGCTGTATAATTCAAATATCCTTCATAGTGTAAACTTTGATTTTTGACACTATATATAGTATAGAGCCAAAACACCCCGAACAGCTATTGCCATTCGGGGCGTCTCGGTTTATGTGAATTAAAAAGGATAGGTTAATTAAGCTATTGGGGATTATTCAATATCCTGCATAGCGTCATAGCCTGTTTCGCCTGTTCTAACCTTAACAACATCTTCAACATCATAGATAAAGATTTTGCCGTCACCGATGTGACCTGTGTAAAGTGCCTTAACAGCCGCATCAACAACTGCCTTTACAGGAACCTTGCAAACTACGATTTCAACCTTCATCTTAGGAAGGAGGTTACTTTCAATAGCAACACCACGGTAATACTCTGCTTTACCCTTCTGAGCACCGCAACCGAGTACCTGAGATACTGTCATACCTGTGATGCCGAGCTTATCCATTTCTTCTTTAAGAGCTTCAAGCTTTGACTGCTTGAGAAGAATGTCAATCTTAGTAATCTTTGTGCCGTCGGTAGCCATATCATACTTGCCTGCAAGCTGAACGGGAACTGCCTGAGTTACAGGAACATTGCTGTCAACATCAAATGTTTCATCAAGTGAAGCTGTACCGACACCGATTGGCATAAAGTCTGCATATGCGCTGATAAGACCGTGCTCGCAGATATCGAGGCCCTTCATTTCTTCGTCCTTTGTAACACGAAGACCTACTGTCTTTTTGATGATTGTGAATACGATAATCATGCAAACAACTGTCCAAGCTACGATTGTAACAATACCGAGAGCCTGCTTACCAAGCTGAGCAAAGCCACCGCCGTAGAAAAGACCTGTGATGCCGTTCTGACCGTTACCTGTTGCGAAAAGACCTACTGCAAAGCCGCCCCACATACCGTTTACGCCGTGTACCGAGAATGCGCCGACAGGATCATCTATTTTAAGCTTGATATCAACAAATTCAACTGCTACTACAATGAGGATACCTGAAACGATACCGATAACTGCTGCGCCGATTGCGTCAACATCTGCACAACCTGCCGTGATTGCTACAAGACCTGCGAGTGATGCGTTAAGACACATTGAAACATCAGGCTTGCCGTTCTTGATCCATGTAAAGAGCATGGTTGTTACTGTTGCAACTGCCGGAGCAATTGTTGTTGTAAGAAGAATCTGACCGAGACGAGCGCCGTCTTCAGCAGCGGCACCGTTAAAGCCGTACCATGCAAACCAAAGAATGAATACACCGAGAGCACCGAGTGTGATGCTGTGACCGGGGATAGCGTTTACCTTGCCGTTCTTGCCGTATTTACCGATACGGGGTCCGAGAATGATTGCGCCGACAAGTGCCGAGATACCGCCGACCATATGAATTACGATTGAACCTGCAAAGTCGATACAGCCGAGCTGTGCAAGCCAACCCTGACCGTTCCAAACCCAACCTGCTTCAATCGGGTAAACAACGAGTGAAATAATTGCGCTGTAAACACAGTATGCCGAGAATTTTGTACGCTCTGCCATAGCACCTGAAACGATAGTAGCTGCTGTAGCACAGAATACAAGCTGGAATACGAATGAGTTCCAATCAAAGTTCATCCAGTCTGTGAACATATTGAGGTTGGGAACACCGATGAATCCTGCAACATAGTCCTCAGACATCATGAGTCCGAAGCCTAACAGGCTGAATACAACCGTACCGATACAAAAGTCCATCAGGTTTTTCATAATGATGTTACCTGCGTTTTTAGCTCTTGTAAAACCGGTTTCAACCATTGCAAATCCGCACTGCATAAAGAACACGAGTAATGCGCCGATCATAAACCAGACGCCTGTGCCTCCGTAAATTAGTTCTGCCATATAAATCTCTCCTTTTATCAAAATAACAAAAACGGCGTGGAGTTGACAGTTTAATTCTGTCAATCACACGCCGTTGTGTTACCTGTTATACAATATAAATAATGTTATTTAGTATAAATAGAGGTTCTATCAATCACACACCGAAAAGAAGTTCGCCGTATGAAGGATAAGGCCAGTATTCCGAAGCTGTTTCTGTTTCCATTGCGTCACCGACAGCTCTGAGTTCCTGCATAAGTGCAAATACTGTTTCTCTGTAGTACTTAGCATACTTGAGGTTGTCATCGCTGTAGTCGCTTGCCTTGATAACAGCCTCTTCAAGCTCTGCAGTTTTCTTTGAGAAACATACAAGTTTGTTTGAAAGGCTTGTAATAAGGTCTTCCTCAACACTTGTAGGAATAGCATCTGAAAGTGCCTTCTTGGCAAGTGCTGTATCCGTAAGATCTCTTACATATGATGTAACGGCAGGAAGAATGTTCTTCTTAGCCATATCAATCATTGTGAGAGCCTCAATGTTAATCTGCTTAGAATAGCTTTCAAGCTCAATTTCATATCTTGCACGGATTTCGTCTGCCGAACAAATCTTATTCTTAACAAAGAGGTCAACATTCTTCTTGTCAAGGAAGTGTTCCATTGCGTCAGGAAGTGACTTGAGGTTAAGAAGTCCTCTTCTTTCAGCCTCTTCAACCCACTCGGGAGCGTAGTTGTTGCCGTTGAAGATAATGTTCTGATGCTCTGTGAATACTTTCTTAACAAGAGCCTTGATAGCTGCGTCCATATCATCCGCATCTTTAAGCTCATCGTAGAACTCTGAAAGTTCTTCGGCTACCATAGTGTTGAGCATATAGTTAGGACAAGCAATGTTAAGTGAAGAACCAAGTGCTCTGAATTCAAACTTGTTACCTGTGAATGCAAAAGGTGATGTACGGTTACGATCCGATGTGTCCTTCATAAAGTCGGGAAGAACATCAACGCCTGTTCTCATCTTCTGCTTACCCTTGCTTACATATTCTCTGTCATTGATGATTGAATCAACGAGTTCGCCGAGGTCATCACCAAGATACATTGAAATGATTGCAGGCGGTGCTTCGTTAGCGCCGAGACGGTGGTCGTTACCTGCCGATGCAACCGTGATTCTGAGAAGATCCTGATACTCGTGAACAGCCTTTACAACTGCTGCAAGGAAAAGCTGGAACTGAAGGTTGTTTTCAGGAGTCTTGCCGGGATCAAGAAGGTTTTCGCCTGTGTTGGTTGAAATTGACCAGTTGTTGTGCTTACCGGAACCGTTAACACCTGCGAACGGCTTTTCGTGAAGAAGACAAACAAGACCGTGTCTTTCGGCAACCTTCTTCATAACTTCCATTGTAAGCTCGTTGTGGTCGGTTGCAATGTTTGTTGTTGTGAAGATCGGAGCAAGCTCGTGCTGTGAAGGAGCAACTTCGTTATGCTTTGTCTTTGCAAGGATACCGAGTTTCCAGAGTTCCTCGTCAAGGTCTTTCATATAAGCAGCAACTCTTGTCTTGATTGCACCGAAGTAATGGTCGTCAAGTTCCTGTCCTTTAGGAGCTTTTGCACCGAAAAGTGTTCTGCCTGTATAAATAAGGTCCTCTCTCTGATCGTAAGCGTCCTTATCAATAAGGAAGTATTCCTGCTCCGGACCTACTGTTGTTGTAACTCTTGTAACATTTTCTTTGCCGAGAAGATGAAGAATCTTTACAGCCTCTGTATTGATTCTCTCCATTGAACGAAGAAGAGGAGTTTTCTTATCAAGAACCTCGCCTGTATAAGAACAGAATGCTGTAGGAATGTAAAGTGTTCCGTCCTTAACGAATGCATATGATGTCGGATCCCATGTTGTATAGCCTCTTGCCTCGAATGTGGCACGAATACCGCCGCTTGGGAAAGAAGAAGCATCAGGCTCGCCCTTTACAAGCTCTTTACCTGAGAACTCCATGATAACCTGACCTTCACCGTTCGGTGCGATAAAGCTGTCATGCTTTTCGGCTGTGATACCTGTCATCGGCTGGAACCAGTGTGTATAATGTGTGGCACCT
>OGYL01000178.1_pt1 | contig 45560 bp, 32 predicted proteins | sample 1576541 | NCBI WGS metagenome assembly OGYL01 (sample SAMEA3541551, study PRJEB24748) | human gut metagenome | biome: human gut; feature: human-associated habitat; material: faeces | place: China | collected 2012 | reverse complement strand
TTCGTTGGGCAGATGGCCAAAATAGTCCTTGAAACACTTGGTGAAGTAAGAAGGCGACGAGAAACCTACGTCGTAGGATATCTCCGACACGGTCTTCGACGTTGTGCGGAGCAGATGCTCGGCAGCCTTGAGCCGGGTGATGCGTATTATCTCGACAGGCGACGAGCCTGTAATCTGCTTCACCTTGCGATAGAGCTGCACACGGCTAAGGCCAAGCTCGGCGGCAAGAGTCTCAACGTTGAGTTCAGAGTCGGACAGATGTCCCTTGAGACAATTCCTGAAGTCGGCCACGAAACGTGTGTCGGGGTCGTCGGCTGGCGACTTTTCTTCTTCGGTATCGATACCCGAATATATGTTCTTCAGCTTCATGCGCTCGTTGAGCAGATTGCGCACACGCGACAGCAGGACGTTACTGCTGAACGGCTTGGTGATGTAGGCGTCGGCACCGCAATTGTAGCCCTCGGCACGCTGGTCGTCGAAGGTCTGTGCCGTGAGCAGTATCACGGGTATGTGGCTCGTTGCCGTCTCCGACTTCAGGCGCCGGCACATCTCAAGACCGTCCATAACGGGCATCATCACGTCGCAGATAACTATGTCGGGCACGTATTTCAGGCACATGGCCAGACCTTCGCGCCCGTCGGAAGCGCACTTTACGTCATACTGGGATGAGAGCAGACTTACGATATAGTCCTTGACGTCGCTGTTGTCGTCTACCACCACAACCGACTTGCGGTCGCTGTCGGCCGGAGCCGTCATCATATCAATGCCGGCACTCTGCGGTGCGTCGGCAAGCACGCTGCTGTTAAGCTCATCTGAGTTAAGCTCAGGCTTCTCTACGATACTGGCGCCGGGCTGCTTCAGCGGCAGCTTAACGGTGAACACGGCTCCGCCATCAGCGTTGCCGTCGGCAGTAACCTCACCATGATGCAGCTCTACAAAGGCCTTAACAATGGCAAGACCTATGCCCGTGCCTCCTCTGCTTTCGCCTGAAACCTGGAAGAAACGGTCGAACACATGGGCTATCTTGTCGCGGGGTATGCCTATGCCGGTGTCGCTCACGACAATAATGGCCATCGGCTCTTCAACACTTACCTTAACATTTATGCGGCCGCCCTTGCGGTTATATTTTATGGCGTTGCTGATAAGATTATAGCATATACGCTCCACCTTATATAAATCGGCCTCAATGACTGTCTCGCTGCCGCTGTCTACGCTAAGTTCAACATCCTTGCTGTCGGCAAGCGGCTCAAAGTTGGCTACCCACTGACTTACATATTCAGACAGATTAAAGCGGCTGACGCTCAGCTGCATCTTGCGGTTCTGTATCTTGCGCAGGTCGAGTATCTCGCCCACAAGCCTCAGCATAACGTCAACATTCTTCCTGACCAGACAGAGCATGGAGCGCTGCTGGGTGGTAAGGTTGTCGGCCTCGAGCAAACGCCTTACGGGGTCGGCAATGAGAGTGAGCGGAGTGCGGAACTCGTGGCTGACGTTGGTGAAGAACACCAGTTTGGCGTTGGCAGCGTCCTCGCGCATGCGGCGCTTTACCACGATGCTGCGGTAGAAGGCAACAAACAGCACAACAAGCAGCACAACGATGATGACAAACATGATGAGATACACCTTCTGGTGGCTATACTGCGTGAGATACATGTTCACACGGTCGTGCATCCTGTCAAGCCTGTCGTTAAGCTTGTTCATCTCTTCAGCCTGCATCAGCATCACCTCGGCATTGTCCTTGGTTACGAGAGCCGTCTTCATGAGGTTTTCGCGCTGATAAGGATGCTTTTCAAGAATGTTCATTGCCAGCTGCATAACCATGTCGCCGCGTGTGGGATAGATGTACGACGCATCAAGCACGCCGTCGCGCACAAGCTCTATGCCGCCGCCCTTGCCGGGCAGCGCATCGATGCCTATAAACTTCATGCGGCCTGCCATGCCCCGCGCCTCGGCAGCCTGACGGGCTCCGAGAGCCATGCGGTCGTTATGGGCAAACACGAAGTCGATGTCGCCTCCGACGCTGTCAAGAATGCCGTCCATGGCCTTGCGGCCGCTCTGCTGAAGCCATGTGCCGCTGCCTATGGCCACGAGCCTGATGCCCGGATAGCGCTTTATGGCCTGCATGAATCCGTTATGGCGCTCTATGGCAGGCGACGAGCCCTTAAGGCCCATAATCTCTACCACGCGGCCCTTACCGCCAAGACGGCGGGCAACATATTCGCCCATGGTGTAACCCATCTTGGTGTTGTCGGCACCGATGAACGCCGTATACTTGTCAGAACCTGTCTTGCGGTCGAAAAGAATAACGGGAATGCCCTTGTTGTAGGCTTTCTCTATGGCCGGAGTAACGGTGTTAATCTGATTGGGGGCCACTATGAGCATGTCTACGCCGTCGTCAACAAAGTCGTTTATCTGTTCTGTCTGCCTGACATTGTCGTCGTTGGCCGAAGCCACCCTGAGCGTAACATTGTCGTAGAGATAGGTTCCGGCACGCATCTCATCGTTAAGTTTGTCGCGCCAAATATCCTCGCTGCACTGCGACATGGCGATAACATACTCTTTTCGGTCGGAACAGGCCGTAACAATAATAATTGTCAACAATAATAGAACGTAAACGATATTTCTCATAGTCTGACCTCAGTTGGTTAATGCCTCATAAGAGGTACCCGTAGGGAAATTAAAGAATTTTAGAAAAGAAAGGACGGCGGCCTACGGTCTGATGTATCTGTGCGGACGGTGCCGCCGTTCTTTATTTTGATATATAAGGGATGTATAAGATATTATACTTCCACCATGTTTCATGTGCTACCGGCGTATTGCGGTTTCTGTATTTCGGTGTATCGTTATGTATGGAGCTTGTTGATGTCAGCATGCAGACAGCCCTACTGCTTCCATAACATTATATTCCATGCCACCTTCAGTTCTCATATAATATCCTATTTGTCGAGCTTCCATACGCAGCCGTCCTTGGTGTCTTTCACCTCGAATCCGGCAGCGGCAAGCTCGTCGCGTATGCGGTCGCTCGTGGCCCAGTCTTTCTCGGACTTAGCCTTAGCCCTTAAGCTCAGCACCATGTCAACCACCTTGCCGTAGGCTTCCTCGCGGGCGCTGTTGTTGCCCTCGTGCTCTTCCTTGAGTCCGAGCAGGTCGAAGGCAAAGAGACGCATGGTGTCCTTGAGTTCCTTCAGGCAGTCGGCGCATATCGTTGCCTTGTGGTCGAGCAGCTTGTTTACCACTCCGCACGCCTCAAACAGATAGCTGATAACCTGCGGTGTGGCAAGGTCGTCGTTCATTGCGTCGTAGCACTTCTGGCGAAGGCCCTTGACAAACTCTTCGGTCTGTGAGTCGCACTTGTCTGACACGGGCACGCGGTCTAAGTCGGCAATGCCTGACATCAGTCGTGCCAGTCCCTTCTCGCTTGCCAGCAGGGCTTCGTTAGAGAAGTCCACCGTGCCGCGGTAGTGGGCCGACAGGATGAAGAAGCGTATTGTCATGGGCGAATAAGCCTTGTCGAGGCTCGGATGATTGCCCGTGAAGAACTGCTCGAGCGTGATGAAGTTGCCGAGGCTCTTGCCCATCTTCTGTCCGTTGATGGTTATCATGTTGTTGTGCATCCAGTATTTCACCATCTGGTCGCCCTGACTTGCCACAGCCTGGGCTATCTCGCACTCATGGTGAGGGAACACAAGATCCATTCCTCCGCCGTGTATGTCGAAGTGGTTGCCGAGATACTTGCGGCCCATGGCTGTACACTCGCAGTGCCATCCCGGGAAACCGTCGCTCCACGGACTCGGCCAGCGCATGATGTGCTCGGGCTGTGCCTTCTTCCACAAGGCGAAGTCGGCCTGATTGTGCTTCTCGCCCACTCCGTCGAGCTGACGGCTGGCGTTGATAACGTCGTCGAGATTGCGTCCCGACAGTATGCCGTAGTGATATTTCTCGTTATATTTGGCAATGTCGAAATAAATGCTGCCGTTGCTCTCATAGGCAAAGCCGTTGTCGAGGATCTGCTTTACCAGTTCCTCCTGCTCTATGATGTGTCCCGTAGCGTGAGGCTCGATGCTCGGCGGCAGCACGTTGAGAGCCCTCATGGCGTCGTGATAGCGGTTGGTGTAATACTGGGCTATCTCCATAGGCTCGAGCTGCTCCAGGCGTGCCTTCTTCTCTATCTTGTCGTCGCCCTCGTCGGCATCATGCTCCAGATGGCCCACGTCAGTGATGTTTCTGACGTAGCGCACCTTATATCCCTGATGCTTAAGATAGCGGAAAAGAATGTCGAAGGTTATTGCCGGACGGGCATGACCCAGATGCGGATCGCCATAAACCGTAGGTCCGCACACATACATGCCCACATTGGGACTGTGTATCGGCACAAAAAGCTCCTTGCGGCGGCTCAATGTGTTATATATAAAAAATTTCTGTTCCATATTTAATTTGTCTATATTCCACCTTCTATGTAAAAAGATAACGCAAATCGAGAGCAGAATCGCCAAACAGCGTTTGAGCGTTATGCCGAGATGCAGCTTATCTTATGCAAAGATAATGCAAATCGAGAGCAGAACCGCCAAACATAAGTTTGAGCGTTATGCCGAGATGCAGCTTATCTTATGCAAAGATAATGCAAATCGAGAGCAGAATCGCCAAACATAAGTTTGAGCGTTATGCCAAGATGCAGCTTATCTTATGCAAAGATAATGCAAATCGAGAGCAGAATCGCCAAACAGCGTTTGAGCGTTATGCCAAGATGCAGCTTATCTTATGCAAAGATAATGCAAATCATCGATTTTTCAAAATCAACGCAATGTTTTTTGAAAATATGTCAAAAGTGAACATAAAGAGTCATGCCTATAACTGTGTGCCCCGCATAAAATATTCATAAAATCAGACTTTATTAGCCGGTTGCGTATAAGCGACTCGCATAAAACTTACAGGCAGCAACAGCAGCGACGTGCGAAACCTCAAAAAATCATAAGGAAAAAGCACGCTTATGATTAAAGTCAATCCGGGATAAACGACTAAAGAAGAAAAACTGTAATCAAAACCATGTGTGAAGGTTTCAAATCATTAACCTATCGTTTACGCATCGTAACTCGGCCACTTATGATGCAAAAGTGGGCCGTTTTCTTAGTGAAAACCACCCATTTTTATTCGGCAAAACAGTTGCCTTGTATCGAACATATTGTAATATACCTTTGGGCAGACATGGCAAACCATAAAGAACAGCAGACTATGGCGGCAGAAGCGCGGCTCAACGGCAGTGAGGACAAAAAGCGTGCCGCCCGGATTTATTTGGAAAAAACCAGACGGCACGGAATATACCAACTTAGCCATTAAACGAAGTTAAAGACTGAAAGCAGGAACAGAAAACTAACATTTAGGGTGAATGTCGAGCTTAACAGGGCGAACCATGTTCTTGGCATCAAGAATGGTGTCGAGATCTTTCTGGGTAAGTATGCCCTCCTCAAGCACAAGCTCAACCACGCCGCGGCCTGTCTCCATGGCCTTCTTGGCAATCTCGGTAGAATGTTCGTAACCTATGTAGGGGTTGAGGGCAGTAACGATGCCTATGCTGCGGTTAACCTCGCGGCGGCAGTTATCCTCGTTGCTTGTGATGCCTTCAACGCAGAGCGTGCGCAGAGTGTCGCATGCGTTGGCCATAAGGTCTACCGACTCGAAGCTGCACTGAGCCATGACAGGCTCCATGGCGTTAAGCTCCATCTGTGCCGCCTCGCCTGCCATGGTGACACAAAGCTCGTTGCCGATAATCTTGAATGCCACCTGGCTTACCACCTCCGGAATGACGGGATTAACCTTTCCGGGCATGATTGACGAGCCGGGCTGACGTGCCGGAAGATTGATTTCGGCAAGACCGCAGCGCGGACCGCTGGCAAGCAGACGCAGGTCGTTGCTTATCTTGCTGAGCTTAACGGCTATGCGCTTCAGCTCTGACATATAGCCTATCATGCAAGATGTGTCTGACGTTACGCCAACAAGGTCTTTAGCGAGGGTGATGTCCCATCCGGTAATCTCGGCCAAAGCCTTGACGCACTTATCGGCATAGCCCGGCTCTGAGCAGATGCCGGTGCCGATGGCCGTTGCGCCCATGTTGACCTCAAGGAAGTCGGCTGCAGCCTGGTCGAGATGCAGCAGCTCTGCCTCAAGTATGCTTGCAAAGCCTGAGAATGTCTGTCCGAGCGTCATCGGCACAGCGTCCTCTAACTGGGTGCGCCCCATCTTTACGATATGTGCAAACTCTTCCGACTTTTTGCGGAACGCAGCTATAAGCTCCTTGATATGCGGAACAAGGGCGAGATGGCTGGCATACAGGCCCATGTGGATAGCCGTAGGATATGCGTCGTTGGTCGACTGTGAACGGTTAACGTGGTCGTGAGGCGAGCAGTGCTCATAGTCGCCCGGCTTAAACCCCATGTGCTTCAGGGCAATGTTGGCTATAACCTCGTTGGCATTCATGTTGGTGCTGGTGCCTGCACCTCCCTGAATCATGTCCACGGGGAACTGGTCGTGATACTTGCCGGCCAGTATGTCCTGACAAGCTGCCTTGATACCCTCATACTGAGCATCGGTAAGCAGCCCGAGCTGATGGTTGGCCTCAGCCGCAGCCCACTTGGTGTATGCCAGACCGTTGATGAACAGCGGATACTGGCTGAGATTGAACTTACTGATTGAGAAATTCTCAACGCCGCGCAATGTCTGTATGCCATACAATGCGTCTGCCGGAATCTCACGTGAGCCGAGGAGGTCGTGCTCCATACGTGTAACCTTTTCTGAATTCATAATTTTAAGGTTTATGTTTTGACTAACTGTTTTCACAATATATATAATTAAGGTACTTCGGTGTTATGTTCTGCCAGTTGCCTTTCAGTGTCAAAGATAGCGCAAACTTTTCAATGTGTCAAATATTATTACGGTTTTAACATATTAAACGTATAAATTATCATAAAAACATCTTTAATATAGCCTTAATATGTTTCAAAAAGTCATCATGCGGTAATACTGAAAACTTGCGAAGCATCAGTATATTTATGCTTTCTACCGCCTGCCTGTCATATAACAACCAACAATCATCTGTCATGCTTGCCCACGCTCAACAATATAAACAAAAAAAATGGGAGCATCCTCACGGACACTCCCACTCACCTGCAAATTGACCTTACGGCCAAAACTTAAAAACTTACCTAACTCTTATTTTATTTACCTGCGAACCTGTAGCGGTGTCGGTGCGGACGATAACAATACCGCTGTTGACACCGTTAATGGTGCAAGTGTAATTGCCTTCGGGCATTACTTTCTTCAGGAGTGCGCCGCCTGCCGACCAGATGCTCACTGAGCGCAGCCCGGTGTCTGACGTAACAACAACCTGATGCGGAACGATAGAGCTTACGCTTACGTTGCCCTCAACAGGAGTTTCTGTTATGCCTGTAGTGCCTGAGCCGTGGCCTATCAGGAAGTAGCGGCCGTATGACGGACCGTTAACCGTGAGCTGATAACCTTCGTAGAGCGGTGTCTCGCTCTGCAGCTCGGCATCGTAGAGAGCGGCATCCTTAACGGCTGCAACGCCACTGAATGTAAGGGTTACAACTGAGCCGTCGGCTGCCGTAACGCCTAACGGTATGCGCTGTGCGTCCTTCAACTGGTTGACGCTCACTGCCGTGTTGCCGGCTACGGTGTAAACCTTAAGAGCGTTGTCGGCATTGCCTGTAAGTCCGCTAATCATCTGTGCGTCCTCCATGCCGAAGCCGTTGCTTGCCGAAGCAGCATAGCGCACAGCCGCGCTGCTTGAGCCTTCAGCGTCTTCTGCCGTTATCTTAAGCGAAGTTGCCTGTGAGCTGTCATCCGTTGAAGTTGTTTCAAACTGCTGCATGTCAGCAGTGAATTTTACAGTCACATTAGCATCATAAGTTGTCCCTGCCTCTGTTTCATGACCAAGAGTCTCAACATAGAAAACTGAATACGGTGCAATAAGAGATGTGCCCTCTGACCATGTATTACTATTTTCATCATAAGTTACAGCCGTTGTTGTCAAATCAGAGCTAATCCAATATTTCTGTGCCAGCACGTCGCTGTTGGCAGCAACAAATGCCTGAACATCGAGCGGAGCCATAAACGGGTTACCTACCATCAGAAACTTGCCGTCGACAGAAGGAGTAAGCGTTGCCGAAACTACATCAGGATGTACATACTGCAATGGATTGCTGCGATCAACCATGTTGCTGACAAGCAGCTTGCCTGCTGTGGTACGGTCAACTGTTTTATTTTCAGCAGTACTTACTGTATATTCTGTATCAGCCTTCGGGAAGCGGAACAGCAATTTTTCTGTAGAAGATGGCTGTTGTCCCTGATTCAAGATTCCTTTAACTGAGAATCCGCCACCTGCAACATAAGGCACGCTTGCATCGTTGTATGCAGAACTCCATTCTGTAGCAAACGATACAGGAGTGGTGCCACCGCCATCTTCAACGATATTTGCTCCTGTACTCCAGCTGCGCTGGTAAACGGCAGGATTCAGACGGTTATAGTCTGTTGTATTGAACGTTATATCCTTAAAATACTCTGTTTCTTGTCTTCCTGTTGCAGTAGGAGCATACCAGTCGCCGGCTACAACGCCCTGCAGCGGTGTGCTTACGGCTGTCCATTGTCCCGGAGTAATCTCCACGTCTGTCCATGCCTTGTTGTAGAGCAGCTGCTCGGCATGCAGCATCTGTGCGCCCGGCTCAAAATGGATGTCATTACAAATATTCACACGATAGCGCTGTGTGGTAAGTGCTCCGTTGCTCTCATAAGCCATCAGGTCATACTGGATATTCTCTGTCGGCAGTTCCATATAACTTGGGCGGCTTGTACTTGTCCATGCACCACCGTCTGCATATCCTGCCATATAAAGCTCAGCCTTGCTGTCTTTCGGCATAATGACATTAGAGAACAGCATCGGCACGAAACCATTGGCCGTGGTATTAGCCTCGTTAGTTGTATATGTGCCGTCAGTATTCTTCAAATCTGTAGCATTAGCGCGCTTCCAGTTGGCATCGTTATTCCAGTTGCTTGTAGCGTCTGCACCGCTCCATACCAGAATCTCAGGCACCACCTTCATGTCAACCGTGAACACACCGAAACATGCGTTGCTTACATCCGATCCATGCTCTTCAAAGTGAACGGCAAACGTATAGGTATATCCTTCCTTGGGCTGGAACTGGAAACCGTTATCTTGTTCCGTAGTAGTGTCGAAATAAATATTCATGTGGTCGTTATACTGCGATCCCTCGCCATAAGGCTCAGCATACAGCTCTGTCAAGTATCCTACCGGCAACGAATACTCGCTAAAGTCAGCAGGGAAGAATTCCTCATTGTTGTATGCCGGATCATCCGTGCCTACAAGATAGATATTCTTGAACACATCTGAAGAAACTGACGTTACCATACCTAAAGATGTCGCATTACTATTTTCTGAAGAAAATTTAGCTCCACGCAAATCCACTCTCAACGGTTTATCGGCTGTTGTCTCATTTATCTGACTTAAGCCAATACGCAAACTTGGATTGAAATCGTCAGCAGGATATACCACTGAGTTAAAGCCGGCATGCAGCTGCGGAGCATTACCCGACGTAGTCAATACCAATGGTATATACGACCAACAAACAGCAGTCCATATATCCTCCGTTATTTCTCCAGGAGGCACTAATGTACGTATAGGCTGAACTACCAACTGTAATCCTGAATTCAGAAGAGTAATATCAAGACTTTCTTTATGCAATACCAAAGGAGCATGCTGTCCGCCTTCTTCACCCGGCTTCTCCAAATAATGACTGATTATATCATACATTGCTTTTGTAAACTCTCCGCTACCTTCAGCTGGAACATTTGTCAGATCAACATTGTCTGTATATACATTACGGAAAGCCATAAGAGCATCCAATAATGATACACCATATGTTTCGTTAACTTCTGTATACTCATCCTCTGTACCGAAGAACCAGTCAAAATACACGCCATCCTTTATTTCTGTGTAAATTGCCGTACCATCATCATTCACACCTGTCGGCACGCGCAGATTAGCCGAGAAATTGAACACCTGACCGGCACAGAAGTCGGTCGACGGGTCTACCACCTCACCGTTTACACGAATCAAAGTTTGAGCCGTTACATAGAATTCCGTCTTGATAACACAGGCATCGTTTATATTATAATCAAAATCTGAGGCATCTAACGTTCCATCACTTGAGACATGAGTATTTATAAGCAATATATACGGACGGTTAGGAGTCAGAGCGGAATAGAAATCTACACTAAGAGACCTTACTCCGGCTTCATCTTTACGACCATAGAAATATGCCTTATTATCAGTCACATTATCTGCAGCAAGGTTTTTGTTTCCTACTGTATATTCCTTATTTCCAGTAAACGGCATCTTGAAATAAAGCGTATGATACTTACCATTATAACCTCCTTCCCCTTCATCGCCATTTCCGATTTCAATTACTGAAGCCGCCACTGCTCCCTCATAATCAGTCTCCTGACCAGATTCAGCCAAATAACTATTATATTTTGTCTTGTCGATAAAGCAGAAGTCAATCGCATCCTCACCTGTTGATGTTTCATCATGACCAAGACGTGACATAAGCTGTTCCCAATCGAGTTCTATATTTGTCAAAGTGCGTTCATTGGTACAGCCAGCCTCCAACTGTGTAACCTTAGCGTTAGGCGACATCACATAGACACGGATATCATCAATGTATATATCACCACCATTTGTTGATGCACTGTTATTATCAATCTGCAGAACATAGCTGTCAAAATCATCACTATTAGTATTAATAAATGAGAAATAAACCTGCAACCAGTCGTTATTACCACCCGTTGTACCATTTCGCTCTTCAAATCCTGGTATTTTGCCAGCTAATCCGCCATCATTTCTATATGTAGCAGGAATCTGTCCAGTCTGGTATCTATAGATAGGTGTATAATCTTTTGTTGAACTTGTTCCTACGCCTCTATCCTTTACACCCATAATAGAAAACAGAGCTGCCGCATTATTTGCAGAGTCATCACCTCTGGCACACTTAACCCATGCAGTAACGAACAATTCCGTACCCGGACACAACTTGCGATCGAAAGGCAGACGGGCAATAACACCGGGACGGTCGGACACGTCGGCATACAAGTGATATGTACTTTGGTTGCCCTTGCTGTTATATCTTATCGGGTCTGCATCATTTGGAGCATTATATGTATAACTCGTCCATCCCCAATTGCTTCCATCTTTATCCCTACATTCAACATATGAATTCAAGATACCATAATATCCCCATTCAGGACAATGAGAACCTGTTGGGCCTGTGAAATCTCCTACTTCAACACCTCCGTCATAGAATCCATAGGTACTGCTACTCCATCCAAGCGGGAAGGGATAACACTGTGGCAAGCCATATTTTTCAGCCACAGCATCATCAAAGTCGAAGTTAAGCTCTGTGAGCAACTCATAGTTCTCCTTCAGATAGTCTGGCATACGATATCTGTATGAGCTGCTTTCTTTAGCATTCTCTTGGCTAACCTGCGTCTGTGTCAACAAACGTGACTCTTCTTTAAACGTAATATTATATCGTGCCACTAAAGTGCCATTCCTTGAAACATTAACTGTTGCTTTCGGATCGCTGCCGTCTATCGGTGTATTTACAGACTGTGTATTGTCCGAATTTTTCACCGGATAATTTATAAATATAACACGGTCTTCACCAGATAAGGACGTTGTATTAAGAGTTATACCGGCAGTATTATTATCTAAGCTTACGGTTAAATCACTACTGGCCTCAGTTGTACCGCCTGTAGGCGTAAGATAGCTACGGGCATCCATCGACAGCGCCACCATTTCATTGGTATAGTCCGGCAAACGTGTGGCAGGCATGGTGATGTCCTTTTCTTCAATAGGTTCTCCTGCACTTAATTGCTTGGCAGCCCAACTGGTTTTATCTTCAATGACGCGGATGTAATAAACAAAACGGTGAGACAATGTAGGCTCCCAATAGCCTCCACTGGCAAAATCCGAATTCTTTGAATTACTGTCAAAATTTTCAGTAAAATCTGTATATCCTGAAACATCACATGCCACAAGATACCAGTTCTGATAACCAGTTTTAGGCACATAGAAATCCATGACATACAAGCAGGCCGAACTCAAGGGTTGTCCTATATAGCCATTTTTAAATCTATAGCCGGTGCCATTTGCAGCATTATTTCCTACAGCTGTTCCCGGCGTAAGATAATCCACGATATCACCACTACCGGTGTTGCCTGTGGCAAATGTTCCCTCTGTCATATAGTTATACCAACGCTGATATGTCTTGTTGTTGGTTGTTCCATTAAGATAATCCGGCAACGTAAGGGTTACACTTGTACCTGCATGCACATATATTGTGTCTATCAATGTATGAGCAGCCTGAATTTCAGTTTGATTATCATAAGCGATATTCATCGAAAGACTTTCATCTTCATCAAAATTATCTGCTGCATTTATTGACATGGTCTTACGCAAGTCGTACCACTTGGCAGGCTTATGTTGTATAGAAGTTGAAGTCAGATCACCTCCTGGAGCATAAAAATACACTTCGCTCACTCCTATCTGATCCTCACTTCCCTTTGTAAAGGCCAGCATAACGTAACGTCCTGTCAACGATTTATTCAGTACAATTATGTTATTGGTACTACTTTGATTCAATGATTGAGATGAAACCTGTGTCCAACTACCATTAACACTAGAAGAAGTAGAAGAAGAAATTGTGACAGCTCTTGCCACTCTATTCACTTCCTTCACAAACAACTCTATTTCCTTGATATTGGAATAATTATTACTGCCAACATCAATTATAACATAAGGGTTATTGTCTCTACCTGTATTTTTCCACATTGTGGTTTCATTCCCATCAGTGACATAGGAAGTATACGAACCGCCTCCATTAGAGGAAACTTTCTGAACGGACGCACCAACCTTCTCAAGGGCTGTAGAAGAATACTGATCGCCATATGTCTGCGCTTCAATGTCAAGTCCGCAGAACGCAACACTAAGCAACAAAAACAATCTATATAAAGAATTTATGTATTTCATGTTTTATGTCCTCCTTTTTATTTTATGAACATATTGAGCATCTCATGACGCAGATAGTCGAGGCCGAACTCCGGTGTACGAGTCTTGCTCTTAAACGGGAAGTTAGTAATGTCGTCGGTAACTACCTTTACTATATATGTGCGGTTATATGTTGCGCCATTATCCTGCCACGTAACCAAAAGGCTAAGATCAAAAGTCTTGCCGGCAGATGCCGTAACATGGCCCTTAACCGTGGTAACTCCTGTTGTTGCGCCGTCAAAGGCAATACCGCTGACACCGTCAGGCATGTTCCATGTGCAAGACAAATCTGTAACACCGGCTGTTGCTCCATTTATGCCATTTACGGTAAACGCGAACTGGCATCCTTCGGGCACTGTTATTTCATAAGTATTTTCAGCAAATCCTACGTTTACTTCCACGGGCAGGCTGCCTATCGGGCTTACCCAGCATTGCGCTGCGAGGTCGAGGCCATAGTCATTGAGCTGCAGCGTAAGCGGGAAGATGCTGTTGCGCGGAAGCTCGCCTCTTGAGGTGGTTGCCTCGTATGTAACGCCGTTCATCTCGTCAGTAGTAACGCGGACGTTAAACTTATGGTCTGCCGGTGAAGAGTTTACGTAGAAGTCAGGAATAACAAGTGTTCCTGTTGTACCTGTACCGTCAGCTTTCAGAGTGCCGTCACCAGGAACATTTATTGTCTTTGTCGTTGTGTATGCCTCACCTTCCAAAGCTTTATCAGAGAAGAGAGTTATCTTGTCGGCATATCCGCCAAACGACAGGGCCGTAACCTTTGTGTTGGCCTTGCCCGTGATGCTCATTCTTATCTTGCTGACAAGACGGTCGAGACCGATAGAGATGCTCTTGGTGGTGGCCGTAACCACAACCGTCTGCTTTGCACTCATAGGGATAAACTTACCCTCAGCAAAGTTAAGCTTTGCAGCTGGATCATCAAGCACAATATTGTCTATATCTACATTCAGAGTTGTGAGCGAAGCACCACTCTGCAATCCTGTAAGACTGCCCCATAAATTATCATAATAAGTATCAATGTTGGCAAAGGCATAAACGGTGTAAGTGCCTTCGGGAAGCGTGAAGGGGTCTGACACCCACGACTTCAGATTGCCTTGCTGCGCTGCAGTGTTACCGGCAAATTCATCATCAGTATTGGGCAACAGTTTTTTTGTAACCACATTGGTGCCGTCTACAATTAGCACGCAGAGGTTGTGCATATACTCACCATTGGTGCCAACTTCTTCGTCTGCCCTTGTGTTCAGGTCGCCTTCCTCACGTGCCGTGATGCTCAGCTGCAGCGTAGCGGTGCCGTCGTCGCCCGTGTCGATGTCGTCGTCGAACGAGCATGAGGCGAGTGGCACGGCGCACAGCCATGGCAGCAGCCATAACATAGCCTTATATATATGTTGTTTCATTTTGTTCATAACGTCAGTGTTTTTTCGTTAAAGTCATTTTATCACATAGGCAGATTCTCCGGGTCGAGCAGCAGCCAGTCGTTTACGTAAACATCAAGAATGATGTTCTCGTCCTCGCCGGGCACAGGATCTCCAAGTGAATAGATGCTGTTGACCGTGAGTTTATATATATTGTTGCGCACAATGGCATACTCCATTATGCCCTTCTTTGTATCATCATTGTCGTTGCTGTGGCGCACCCACCATGTGTAATAGCATGTGGCGTCTTCGTATGTACGCACTCCGTAAAACTGCAAGGCTTCACGGGTAGATATATCTTCGTTTTGGTCAAGCGTTACAGAATATACGCCGTCGTTCAGACTTGCTGAATATCCGCATTTATTTAACATATACGCTTTCCATTTCAGACTTTCCTTAACCGACGTAAGGTCTTGCGTATCGTCCTGCCCCTGCAGGAATGACTTATAGCCTGACGGGTCGTTGTCGAGCAGCGATGCCGCAAAGTTCTTTACGGCTGCCCAGTCGGTGCAGGCATCGATTTTATTATCAAACTGACTGAAGTCGGCACCATACACGTATGTCATCATGTCTTCCATTGATGCAAAGAGGTGAGTGCCGAGGGCGAAGAATGTTGCGCCGTCCTGATAATTTGCCACGCTCTGCGGATGAAATGTTGCCTTGAACACCACGCCCGTGCTGTAGTCGCTGCCTGCCGCATCGGCTGCCGTAGTGTTTTCGAGGGTATAGCCTATACGCTGCCATGTTTCGGCTCCGTCAGAAACAGGAGTGCCCGGCTGAACGTAACCTGCCCACCAGTTGGGGTCTGAAGAACCGTTCATAAACCATGTTCCGTAAAGATTTCCATTCTTGCTTGCCGTCCATGGGTCAAGCACATAATTTGTTGCTGCGTCGTTCTCGTCAGCAGTTTCATCACCGAGATAAGACAGATTGGCGCCGTTAACATCGTCAGCCACGCGCTTTATGATATAGCTGCCTGCCGTAAGATTGTTCACCAAAGCTGCGCCGGTTATCTCAACGGTTGCATTAGGATATGCCGGGTCGGTACAAGTATAAGACGCTTCGGCCTTATAGTCGAGCCTTGCTGCCATGCGCTCTACGTTTACCTCAGCAGTGGCGGGATCGTTCTCCGGGTTAGAATTGAGCGTCAGAGTGGCGTCGGCAGCTGATGTCATTACGAAGTTTGAATATCCAGACTCTGAAGCTGTCCATGCCGTGGCCTGTATATGGTCGCGTACATCGGAGAGCCTGAGAGTCTTGCCTGTCCACCAGTCTGCGCCCGGATTAGCCACCACAATCACGTTGTATGTTCCGTCGTCGAGGTCTACCTGCTGCGGTGATGTTGTATATGTGCGGTCGATGCCGTTGCCCGGCTCGGTATAGCTTCTAACGTTAAATGTTGCAACAGCCATGATTGGAGTTGTACCAATGCTGTTCACTCCGTCAGTGCCACTACCCTGATAGAAGAAAGCTACGGCAGATGTTATTGCGTTTTCATTATCCTGTCCGGTCTCAAGTCCGTCGCCCTGTTCGCCTCCCGTAGGATTAGAGCGCGTAGGCGTACTTTGCGGCGAGGCGAAGCTGAGCGATACATAAGAAGATGCCGACATGCCGCCTCCGCCTGACGGAGCGGTGCCTATGTCGTCTTGCGCACAGCCCGCCGCGAGAGATGCCATAAGCAGACATCCCGCAACGCCCTTAACCGTATATAATATATTCTTGTTCATAGGTTTTCGTGATTTAGGTTGGTCAGGTAGATTAATCACAGTTCCTCAAACTGCACACGCTTGCTCCATCCCAGCACGCTGATGCTGATGTTTACGTAAGCCAGGCGGTCGCCCTTGAGGAAGAAGTCGAGCTGATAGTCGTAGCCGCGGTCGAGAAACTCTTGTGCCGAATAGCGGTAGATCTCCTCGCTCGTGCGCAGACGGCTGAGCAGATCGGGCAGGTTGACGCGCACCACTTCCATGTTGGTGTTTTTGTTAACTATCGACAGTATGCCGTCGTCCTTGGCATTGTCGTGATATAATATGCGCGAAGTCATAAAGTCGGCATGTGCTATCTTGCCCACGCCTTCAAGCTGGTCGCCGTTGGCGTCGGTAGCCGGCGTGCGGTCGTCGGTGTTCCATGTAGCGTGCGGCGTGTAGATAACGGTGCTGGTCTCGTCGAGCGAATTGTCCCAGAGGATGTGCGAGTTGCGGTCGGTGATGGTCATGTCATAGTTTGCCACGTCCATCTGTGTGGGGTCGTCAATCTCGCGCAGCGTTACGTTTATTTTCTTTGTGTCGCGCATGAGCGATATTGTGTGATAAGTAGGCTTCTCGGCAAACACCTCCACCGGCTCCACCTCCATGCCGTGCCACAGCGTGTCGAGGGGCAGCCCGTGGTTGTCAACAAGGAGCATGTTGTTGCCCTGCTGTGTTGTCTCGAGCCTGATGTCGAGCGCCGTCATGTCATCTCCGGCAGTAAGGTCAGAACGGACGAAGCGTGCGCGCCCCGACTCCATCTGCTCCGCATAAGAGTCTTGTCCGGCAAGCACGATAAACTTATACTTGCCCGGGTCGAGGTTCATCTTCATAGTGTATGTAGGCACTGCCAGAGGCATCGACGTGCCTACGTTGGCTTCCGACTGCATGGTGACGTATTTTCCGTTTTCGTCGAACACATATACGTCAACCGCCCCAACGTGGTCGTTGAACATGTCGGCGCGCTCAAGATTGTAGTCATACTTGAAGTTGAGATACAGTCCCATAGGACAGTCGTCTCTATCTTCGGTCATCATGTCGCACGATGTGAACACCGGTGTCGACAAAGCCGCAATGCACAGCCAAGTCAGACGCTTTATTGAAAGATACTTCATAAGCATATATATTTTTTGTTTTTATTTCCTTTATCCATATTTAATTGTTGCATTGTCTTTGCACGGCGACATTGCAGTCTATCCTCGCCGGGCCAGCCCGGATGCCTATCTGTCTGTGTTGCTTAAGCAGATGTTTAGCCTTGGGCTGTCGCTGTTTATGTTGTGGGCACTTGCCCTTGAGCGTCGTGCCTCGTTGTTGTCAGTTTTGGTTTGCGGCAACATTGTTCCGCAACGGCTCCTCTCTCTGTGCCGGAGCTGCACCCCGCCGTATCTCATGGTGTCTCTGCGGGCAGACTTACATGCAGGCCACACCTCTGCGGCTTCAGCCTTTTTAAGAAAATGTGCGGCCGGCCCATACCGGCCGCACACGGATGTTGTCAATTAACTTTATCTTTTATGAAGTTCAATCTTATTAGAGATCTACGCTCTGGCTGCGCTTAGCCCAAGAGAGGACGTTGATTTCAACAGAGATCCAAGACTCCATTGGATCGTCAGGAGTACCATAAACATCTGGAACATCTGCAGAACCGATAGTCTTGATAGCAGTAACATCAATATTGTACCAGTTGTTACGCAGTACACCATAACGGCCAAGATAATCATTTCCGTTATTGTTATATTCAGCATTGTTCCAAGGTGTCTGACTTTCATCGAAGTGTCTAATCAATACAGGATAGTAAGCAATACCGCCCTTATAATAAGAAACCTTCTTACCAGCATTGACAGCTGCGATAATATCATTATTACCATCAGCTTTCAAGACAGCAGGAATCTCACCACCTTTGAAATCACTTGCTCTATCATCTGATATAGTTATTTCTGTAACCGTCAGGTCACCGCCTGTAGTTTCCTTGCTGTCAAAATTAACAGTAAGGTCTGCCTCACCAATAGACTGACCTCCATTCAAACCTGTTGTAGGATCTTGCAATGCAGCAACAACAGCAGGATTTGTCAGATATTCAGCCATAATAGCCTTAACAGCATTCTCTTTAGTGAAAATGGTATTCTTGTCATTATCCAGGATATAGAAATCTCCACTCTCCTCAGCTCCTGCCATTGTAAGCTTTGCTGCCACGATAACACGTGTTGTCTGATTCTGGTTCATATTGGCTACATTAAATGTATTTTCCAGACAGTAAGCATTCTTACCAACTTCAGTCAAAGATGCAGGAGTTGTTCCTTCCAGCTTAGTAAAATCACCTTCTACAAGACTTGCATAGTTCGGGTCGTATGCCCAATATGTACGATACAATCCGGCAGCGACAGCAGCAGAGCCGACAAAACGATAATCGTTAGAAGTAGCAGCCTTGTAACTCCACCAGTCAGCACCATTCACATTACGAACAATGTAAGATTTTGTGTTAGTAACATCAAGAGTCCAACCTGTGATTGCATATGTAAGGCTACTTCCAGCAGAACCTGTATTAGAATTTGTAACCGTTACTTTAGCAACAGCTCTTTCTACATATATACTTGCTGCAGGATTGTCCTCTGCCTCAGCCTGTGTAGAATAAATGTTCTCTGTATTAATTTTTGTAAGAGTAACAGCATTACCACCGTTAGGGTCTGTAACACCACCAGGATTTGTGTAAAGAGGAGCATTCGTCATAAAGAAACTACCCTCAGCATCAGAAGTCACAGATGCCAATTCAGACGCAGTAAGAGTCTGAGCAGTTGTTCTAAAATAATCAAATGTCTTTCCTGTTAAAGACTCACCCTTCAGTTTCCATTCACCATCATTAGTCAGCACGTTACCCTTGTTAACAACGACCAAGGCATACACGTTTCCGGCACCAGGCTTTGTGATTTCCTGCGTAACATTGTAAGAAGCTGTAATATTGCCACCAACAGATGTTGGAGTCATAGAACCAAGATCGTATGCTCCTGAGAAAACAGCAGTACCCTCATCTGTTCCGTTAAAAATAAGAAGAGTTGCATCATTTACTTTGTATTCTGCCTCCAAGCCATCATCAAAGTCATCATTTGCACGTGTACTTGGTGTTGTCGGCAGATTGATCGCAAGGCTGATATAGCCCTTTTCACCAGGTAATACAGTTCCCTGTCCGCCATTGTCAATGCCATCTTCGCTTGAACAAGCTCCCAGCATCAGCGCTGCCAATGCGAAGGAAAATAATTTTACTTTTTTCATAATTTAAAAAATTGAGTTGGTTTAAAAAATATTTTTATCAATTCTCGTGTTTTTACATGTCGAGTATCTGCAGGTTTTTGTCCACTCCCTGTGCTCCGGCCTGCTTAGCCTGATTGAGCAGCTGGCGCGCATGGCCGGTGTTGCCCTCGAGCATGGCCATCACGCCCTTGGCGTGCAGAGCCTGCGGCGAGTTGCCTGCCTTGCTGAGATAGCGTTTAGCACCTTCAAGGTCGCCGCTCTCCATGCGTGTGCATGCGGCATTGATGTTGGCCGTAGGGTCGTCGGGATACATGCGCACGGCGGTCTCCATAACCTCGTTGAACTCGCGCGAGCCCGGCTCGTAGGTCTGTGCCACCATATACATCTCTTCGAGCGAAAGCTGCTGCGGCTTGGTCTTCAGCACCTGTTTTGCCTCGTCTACCGAGAACGGGCGCACGCTGTAGCTCACCACATAGTCAGAGTGGCGCAGAGCGGGATACCATGAGTCGAGCATAAAGCGGTAGTCTGTAGGATAAGTAGACTTAATCTTCCACTCTTTGGCATCGGGGTCGAGCGTCTTGTCGTCGATGAGCTTAAGTATGGCGTCGCTGTTGTCGAGATTGCCCTCAACGACATACTCGCGCAGGCCTTCCCAGTCTTCAGGCGTAGACGATACGGTGAAGAGGCGGTCTTCTATATGCACGAGCTTGCGCACATAGTCCTTGAGCGTCTTGGCACGGTTCTGTGCCAGATATGCGTTGTGCTCATAAGGCGACTCGGGCGAAGCATATCCGTGGATTTCGATGTTTGTTATGGTTGTGTTCTTGTCGTTCTTCACGAGGTTGATCGTGTTCACAATCTTCTCCAGCTCGCGCGGGTTGTTGCGGTATTCGGGATAGAGAGTGATTTTGTCAACGGGGAAGTCGATAAACGCGCGTCCTTCCTCATGGCGCACCTTCTGTGCCTCGGCTGCCGGGCGCATATACGGCATGAACGGCGTGCGCAGGCGCTTCAGCTCAACGGTGTTCTGGTCTTTCACATCGCCGCATCCGCAGAGGTCTTCAGCCACGATGACGTTAGAGTTCTTCATCCAGGGCTCATAGGGCAGCACGGCGCTGTAGTGGAGCGTCTGGTCGGTGTTGTTCTTACGTCTTACGGCCACCACGTTTGCCGGAAAGTCCTTATGTCCGCCGCGGCGGTAAGAGATGTCCTGCTTGCGTCCGTTCACTACTATCTGCGGCATCTGCCTCTCCTCGGTGTTGTTAGTGATGATGGGCGTGAAGACGAGCCTCATGTTAGAAGGCAGCTTCAGCGAGTCCATGTTGAGGTCGAGGTCAACCACCATAGTCTGGTTGGTGTTCTCTACCTTGATATTCTCTACCGTCACTGTCCGTCCGGCCAGCTTAGGCTCCACGCACTGTGCCTGCAGCGCGAGGGGCGCGGCCAGCAGGCATGCACAATATATAGATAATCTTTTCATGTCCTTGGTGGTTTATAGTATCAGAAGATGTAAATAAGACTCAGCGCGGCCTTTGTCGGGCCGAAATAGTTGGTGTGCGACGACTTGAGCTTCTCGCCGCAAGTTCCGCACTTGTATTTGTCATACTTTATGTAGTCGTATCCCAGGCCTATGGATGCCTCAAAGTTCCAGTGCTTTGACATCACCCACTGATATCCTGCCGTTACGCCTCCGCCTGCATACCATCCTTCATAGCGGTGGTCCTTAAGCTCGGGGAAGAACCCGAAAGGCAGCTCAACGCTGCTGACGTTGAACTGTCCGCCCATGAGGTGGGCACCGACGAACCAGCCATTGAAGCTCTCGCAGAACCAATAGCGGTATTCAGGCATAACAAGCCAGTGGCGCAGACTCGACTGGTCGCCGCCCGACTGTTTCCACGGATTAAGGCCATAGAACAGCTGCAGCGTGCTTTTCTTACCTACTGAGGCTTCAATCCCAAGGTTAGGGGTTGTTGTAGCCCAGTATAATGCATTGGTCTTCAATGCCACGTTCTGAGACAAGGCCGAAATTGAAGTTGCCAATACAACTAGTGCTGTACTTAATATGCGTTTAATCATAAGTTCTGTAAATATTTTAGTTTTTTATTTTCTGTTGAGTTATACTATCATATAGAGCCATCACATGCAAAGCCGAAGCTTACCATCAATTCAAACTGCATTCTCAGACTGTGACCCGTAAGCCTTTCAGTTGGCAGTTTAGTTTTCAACCATTTACATAAATAAACCCGAACTTCCGGATTTTTCATATTTGTAGTTGCAGATATTTTACCATCGCAAGTTTTCCACATTAGTAGTTCGAATGCTAACACCATTTTAAGGTTAAGCTTGTCCGAATTTTTGTGCTTTATTTTTATTATTTACATCCAATCGCCTTTGTAAAGCGACAATCTTAAAATTAAAGAACTTTATCTTTATTTTGTCAATTGCAAAAATAATAAATATGTATTTTACATGTAGCTTTTTTCGTTAAAAAAATATAACTACATAAATTTTGTAAAGATGCAGAATTAGTGTAAAAATAATACTTTTAGGATACTTTCTGTAATAAAAAGAATAATAATAAATAAAAAAACAGATTTAGAACAAAAAAAATGGAAAGTTGAGAACTTATACACATGACCACCATAGAAGAAAACTAATTTCAGATTATGAGAACGTGAATTTTTGCAACAAGAAAGGGCACGAACTCTTACAAAGTGATTTTGGATGACGCTCTCAGAATGAAGTATTTGAAAATTAAAATCCGCCGGACGCAAAAACGGGCAGTTTTGGTGTGCAAGTATAAAGCAGTGAATTACAGGGCGTTATGATGTATATCAGTGATATGTGCAAACTTTTTTGTCCGAATTAGGACAAAATCGCGTTTATTTCAATAAAAAAAACAGGGTGGTTTAAGGCACAAAAGCGGCCTGTTTTTTGATCAAAAGTGGCCGAGTTGTTTTCCAAAAGCATGCCTTTTGGATGATAATGTAAATATAGTTTACCACAGAGAGGCATAACACGCCTCAGAAAATTCTATTTTGAAAGAAAATCCGTACAAAAACACGATGACACAATGAGTGGTTAAGTGGCGCAAATGGCAACATAATGAAAATCGCAGGAATAGAAAACACATTAAAGCATGAACGCCAAAGAAGAAGTAGCACCACTTCGGGTGCCCGCCACACGACTAAGGGAAAAGTCCGGGAGTGGCAAAGCGTTGCCACACCCGGTTACGGAAGTACAGCCCTACGGGCTGCAAAGACGCTTAACAATAAAGAAAAGACGCGACGGCATAAAGAATACGACAAAAAATAAAAACTATAACTGACGAATAGCCGAAACGATGATGAGAGTGCGGAGAAAGCTATGCCAAAGAGTAACGAAAGCCACACGTAAGTAACTATATAACTGATGAATGGCGGAAACGATGATGAAGGAGCGGAGAAAGATATGCCAAAGAGTAACAAAAGCTACACGTAAGTAATAATATAACTGACGAATGGCGGAAACGATGATGAAGGAGCGGAGAAAGATATGCCAAAGAGTAACGAAAGCTACACGTAAGTAATTATATAACTGACGAATGGCGGAAGTAAAGCCGGGTATACACACTCATAGCCCGGAGGGCTGCACTTTCGTAACCGGGGGTGAGGCACCCCCGGATTAAACACGCTTAAGAGGAATCACCCGAAGTGGTGATACTTCCTATCAAGGATAATGGCACTAATAGTCATATCAAAAAAACTTCAGAAGAAGTAGCACCACTTCGGGTGCTCGCCACATGACTAAGGGAAAAGTCCGGGAGTGGCAAAGCGTTGCCACACCCGGTTACGGAAGTACAGCCCTACGGGCTGCAAAGACGCTTAACAATAAAGAAAAGACGCGACGGCATAAAGAATACGACAAAAAATAAAAACTATAACTGACGAATAGCCGAAACGATGATGAGAGTGCGGAGAAAGCTATGCCAAAGAGTAACGAAAGCCACACGTAAGTAACTATATAACTGATGAATGGCGGAAACGATGATGAAGGAGCGGAGAAAGATATGCCAAAGAGTAACGAAAGCCACACGTAAGTAACTATATAACTGATGAATGGCGGAAACGATGATGAAGGAGCGGAGAAAGATATGCCAAAGAGTAACGAAAGCTACACGTAAGTAATTATATAACTGACGAATGGCGGAAGTAAAGCCGGGTATACACACTCATAGCCCGGAGGGCTGCACTTTCGTAACCGGGGGTGAGGCACCCCCGGATTAAACACGCTTAAGAGGAATCACCCGAAGTGGTGATACTTTTAACTAATAATGAAGTTAGAAGAATACTTACATTTATCAGGAATAAAAAATTCGGGTAATTATAACGCTTTTTCATTATGGCAGAATAAGAAACCGATATAAATACTTTATACATGAACCAAGCCTGTATGAGAAAAGGCATATCTATAACCAAGGTATAAACAGACTAGCCACATTAGCCGCAACATGATAAGATATGACATATTTTAACTTGCGAGCCTAAAAAATATAGGGCTTTTTATTTTGCTTTACGGTTGTTTTTAGTAACTTTGCCAAAGTTTAACCTGAATAAAAAACATATTTTACTTATAAATTTTTTCACCATGGCTTATACACGCATAACTGCTGCCGAAGCTGCGGCAATGATTAAGAACGGAGAGAACATAGGTCTTAGCGGCTTTACCCCCGCGGGCACTGCCAAGGCCGTAACCAAAGAACTGGCCAAGATAGCTCAGGCTGAGCACGAGGCCGGCAGGGAGTTTAAAGTAGGTATATTCACCGGAGCGTCGACCGGACAAAGCACCGACGGCGACCTGGCCAACGCACAGGCTATAAAATACCGCGCGCCATACACCACCAACTCTGACTTCCGCAAGCATGTTAACGCCGGAGAGATAGCATATAACGACATTCATCTGAGCCAGATGGCGCAGGAGCTTCGCTACGGATTTATGGGCGAGGTAGACTGGGCTATTCTTGAGGTGTGCGACATCGAAGAGGGCGAAGACGTGTGCAAGGCTTATTTGACGGCAGCCGGAGGCATCAGCCCCACCGTGGCACGCCTGGCAAAGCATGTGGTGCTGGAGCTTAACTCGTTCCACAGCCCCGAGGCCAAACATCTGCACGACGTGTATGAGCCGCTTGATCCGCCTTACCGTCAGCCTATACCCATCATCCATGCCAACGACCGCATAGGCACCACTTATGTGGAAATTGACGCCAAGAAGATTGTGGGCGTGGTTGAATGTAACATTCCTGACGAGGCAAGGGCATTTAAGGATGCCGACCCGATAACCGACCAGATTGGCCACAACGTGGCTGCATTCCTTATCAATGACATGAAGAGGGGCATCATACCGCAGTCGTTCCTGCCGCTGCAGAGCGGCGTGGGCAGCACGGCAAACGCCATACTGGGCGCGCTGGGACACGACAAGAGTGTGCCCGACTTCAACGTATACACCGAGGTGCTGCAGGACAGCGTTGTGGGCATGATGCTCGAGGGACGCATAAAGGACGCTTCAACCTGTTCGCTTACGGTGTCGAACGAATGTCTGAAGCAGATTTACGACAACATAGACTATTTCAAGCAGCACCTGACGCTGCGCCCGAGCGAGATTTCCAACTCGCCTGAGGTTATCAGACGTCTTGGCGTGATTGCCATCAACACAGCCATTGAGGTTGACATCTACGGCAACGCCAACTCTACTCACATCAGCGGAACCAAGATGATGAACGGTATTGGCGGCAGCGGCGACTTTGAGCGCAACGCCTACATCAGCATCTTTACATGTGCCTCAACAGCCAAGGGCGGACTGATAAGCTCTATAGTTCCTATGGTGAGCCATCATGATCACTCTGAGCACGACGTTAACGTTATTGTTACGGAGCAGGGTGTGGCCGACTTGAGAGGCAAGAGTCCTATAGAGCGTGCTCATCTCATCATAGAGAACTGCGCTCACCCCGACTACCGTCCTTTATTGCGCGACTACCTTAAGATAGCCAAGATGGGCCAGACCCGCCACTGCCTGACTGCTGCCTTCGCCATGCACGACACTCTGATGCGCAAAGGCGACATGCATCTGACGGATTTCGCGGAGTATGTTAAGTAGAATATTCTAGGAGTTAAGGAGTTAGAGGGAGTTAAGGAGTTAAGACATATGTCTTGAGGGTATAATTTAGGAGTTAAGGAGTTAAAGGGGAGTTAAGGAGTTAAGACATGTGTCTTGAGGATATAATCCCAACTTGTATTGGTCCCATGAGTCCCATTTCTCCCACAATCCTCATTCTTCCCATCACTCCCATCCCATAAGATAAGGGCTGAGGCGAAATGCCTCAGCCCTTATCTTATGAATTTAATGGGACCTGTTTAATGGGACCAATAAGACTAATGGGACTAATAACCCACAAAGCATATGTCTTAACTCCTTAACTCCCCTTTAACTCCTTAACTCCTAAAGAATAACTCCTAAAAATTAACTCCTAAAAATTAAATAAACTTCACCTTCTCCTCATTCCTCGGCTTAGCCTGGGGCGACTCGTCGGGATAGCCGAAGGCTATGCAGTAGAGGAGCTGATAGCCCTTGCTGAAGTTGAGTTTCTTTAGATATTCGGCTGCCTCGGGGCTGCGCATGAAGCGGGCGGGACCGCCTAAACAGCATGTGCCTATGCCCATCGACTGGGCTGCCAGAATCATGTTGCCGCCTAACAGACCGCAGTCAATCTGTGAGCAGTCGTAAGACGGGTCGTTGGCTATGAACACCACGGTGGGCGCATTGCGGAACATATTCTTGAACGACGGGTCGGCGGCAGCCTCAGGGTTAGACTTCTTGTATATGGCAGTGATGCCGTTGATAAATTCGGGATTGTCTACCACACGCACCTCCCACGACTGCTTGTTCATGCCGTTGGGCGCGTTGATGCCGCACTTCAGTATAATGTTCATCGTGTCGCGGTTAACGGGCTGCGGCTTATACTTGCGTATGCTGCGGCGCTCCATTATCGTTGATATCACGGCCTCAGAACGGCTTACAGTAGTGTCGGCAGCCGAAGCGGCTGACTTTTGCGACGCGTTGGAAGTGCAGCCGAAGGCGGCACACAGGCATGCAATGCCCAAGAAAATACTTAATGGTTTCATAGCGGTTCGGTTTTAATTTGTTTTTAATCAGATTATCTCACGGCCCGGCAACCCATAAAAAGGCTGCGTAGCCGATGACAAAGCTAACGAAATATTTTTATAAATCATAGCGCGCGCCGCGTTTTTTCATGTTTTATAACTAATGCCGCCATGAGTCAAAATATCCACAAAACTATGTTTTAAAGAGTTTAATGACAATAAGTTGCACGATTGTGCCGAATTTTTTACTAACTTTGCGCCCTAATAACAAAGCAAAATCAGTATTGATGAAAAAAATACTTATAACTGGCGCAAGCGGATTCATTGGCAGCTTCATTGTTGAGGAGGCTCTCAAAAGGGGATTCGAGACATGGGCAGCCGTGAGAAAGAGCAGTTCAAAGAAGTATCTTACAGACAGCAGGATACACTTCATTGAGCTTGACCTCGGCAACCGCGACAAGCTGGAGCAGCAGCTCAGCGGGCATCAGTTTGACTATGTGGTGCATGCTGCCGGCGTTACAAAATGTCTGCACAGCAGCGACTTCTTCAAGGTGAACACCGAAGGCACGGTTAACCTTGCCACGGCACTGCGCAGACAGAACGCCGGACTGAGGCGCTTTGTCTATCTGAGCAGCCTGAGCGTTATGGGACCGGCGCGCGAGCAGGAGCCTCACACGGAGATAACGGCAGACGACGAGCCGCGCCCCGACACGGCCTACGGTAAGAGCAAGCTTGAGAGCGAGCAGCGGTTGGCAGGTATAAAGGACTTCCCGTTTATAGTGCTGCGCCCCACGGGCGTCTACGGTCCGCGCGAAAAAGACTACTTCATGATGGCGCAGAGCATCAAGCAGCACGTCGACTTTGCCGTAGGATACAGGCCGCAGCACATCACGTTCATATACGTGATGGATGTGGTGCAGGCCGTGTTCCTTGCTCTCGACCACGGCACCGTTGGCGCGAAGTATTTTATCAGCGACGGCAAGGTCTACTCGTCGCGCACGTTCAGCGACCTGATACGCAAGGAACTTGGCAATCCGTGGCTGCTACGCATAAAGGCTCCGCTATGGGTGCTGCGCACCGTAACGTCGCTCGGCGAATGGGCAGGTCGCATTACCGGCAAGATTTCTGCCCTTAACAACGACAAATATAACATAATGAAACAACGCAACTGGATGTGCGACATCACTCCGGCTGAAAATGAACTTGGATATAAGCCGAAATATGACCTGCAACGCGGCGTTGAAATAACAATGAAATGGTATAAGGATAATGGGTGGATTTAAAGGAGAATAAGGAGAAGGAGCTATAGGACAGATTGGGCTAATGAGAATAATGGGAGTAATGGAAGTAATGGGAGTTATGGGAGTTATGGGAGTAATGGGAGTAATGGGACTTATGAGGCTTATGGGACTCATGGGAACCATGAGACCAATGATTGCCACATCTTGCCAGTCTTACCAGTCTTGTATTGGTCTCATTAGTCCCATAACTCCCATCACCCTCATCACCCTCATAAGCCCCATCCTCCCCATCACTTCATGCTCTCCCATCCCCCACCATTAACAACCTCTTAAAATGATCAAATTCATCAAACAGCTTTTCGCCATTGAAAAGCAACCAAAGAAAGGGCTGCTGGCCCTCGAATGGGTGGTTATGGCATATCTCGTGCTGACACTGCTCATAGTATTCTTCACATACACCAAGGCTGCCAACCCCGACGCCATGATATGGGGACGCATACGCATAGCCGTGATAACCGTAGCGCTGTGGGGCGTCTACCGCATGATTCCGTGCCGCTTCACCCGACTGGCGCGTGTGGTGGTGCAGATGGCACTGCTCAGCTGGTGGTATCCCGACACCTACGAGATTAACCGCATGCTGCCAAACCTCGACCATGTGTTTGCCGCGTGGGAACAGACCATATTCGGATGTCAGCCCGCACTGCTGTTCTGTCAGGCCATGCCGTGGCCAATAGTCAGCGAGCTTATGGACATGGGCTACGCTTCATATTATCCTATGATAGCGCTCGTGGTGCTTTATTACTTCGCTTTCCGCTACAACGAGTTCGAACGGGCGTCGTTCGTCGTGCTGACATCGTTCATTATATATTATGTGGTGTTCATCCTCGTGCCCGTAACAGGTCCTACGTTCTATTACAAGGCAGCCGGACTTACCAACATAGCCAACGGCATATTCCCCAACGTGCACGACTATTTCAACTATTATCAGGACTGCCTGCCGAGTCCGGGCTATGAGAACGGCATATTCTATCATCTTGTTGAAGACGCCAAGGCGGCGGGCGAGAGGCCAACGGCAGCCTTTCCGAGCAGTCATGTGGGCGTAAGCACCGTGCTGATGCTGCTCGTATGGCACAGCGGCAACCGGCGTCTGCTGTACGTTCTGCTGCCGTTCTACGTGTTCCTGTGCCTTGCCACGGTCTACATCCAGGCTCATTATGCCATAGACGCATTGGCCGGACTGGTGACCGGCGTGCTGCTTTACGTGGTGCTGATGGCAGTATCAAAGAGAATGACCGTAAGAGAATTGCAATAACAATGACCATAACGGGCTGGCATATCGCGAAGAAAAGATATGCCGGCCCTGATTTTTTAACGGCAGAAAAACTTCTTTAACTAACATAACTTCTACAAGTTGCATAAAATAACTATTTTTGCAACCATGACAATATTCAGAATAACATTGACAAGACTTAAAATAACCGTGACAGGACTGAGAATATTCATAACGGCACTTATGGCGCTGATACTTGCGGCAACGGCGACGGCACAGAACAAGAATGACGACAACCCCGAAGACAACGAGGTTGACATGGACAACCCTACGTTTGTGCCTATGGTGAAGGTGGGCAAAGTGCTCATCGACGGCGACAGCATACAGTATGTTGAGCTTAACAACGTGTATGTGTATCCGCAGCCGGTGTTCAAGAACGCCAAGCAGCGCGCCGCCTACAACCGTCTGGTGTATAACGTAAAGAAGGTGCTGCCCATAGCCAAGGAGGTTAACAGGGTTATCATCGAGACTTACGAATATCTGCAGACGCTGCCCAACAAGAAGGCGCGCGACGAGCACATGAAGCGCGTTGAGGCAGACATAAGTAAGAGATACACACCGAGAATGAAGAAGTTGTCTTACTCACAAGGCAAGCTGCTGATAAAGCTCGTTTACCGCGAGTGCAACTCATCGGCCTACGACCTTATCCGCTCGTTCATTAGTCCGATAAGGGCCGGCTTCTATCAGGCATTCGCCTGGGCCTTCGGCGCCAGTCTGACAAAGAAATATGACCCCGAAAAGACCGACCGACTCACTGAACGTGTTGTGCTGATGGTTGAGTCGGGGCAGCTGTGATTAAGAGGGATGATGATGGGAGTGATGGGAAGGATGGGAGTGATGGGACTTATGGGACTAATAGGACCAATAACCGTTGATGATTGCCACACCTTACCAGTCTTGCATTGGTCTCATTAGTCTTATTAGTCCCATCCTTCCCATAGGTCCCATCCTCCTCATCACCCCTATCCTCTAAAAAAAACTCCCCGGCACATTCTCCTGTGAGGATGTGCCGGGGAGCATCATATTATAATATCCTTTCTAAGGTTTCTCTGAATACAGCACCTGAATAACAGTCTGGCCTACCGCCAAAAGAGTATTCTTGTCGATATTTTCCATTGTATCGCTTATCGTGTGCCATGTCGGACCGAAGCTGCTCTGCTGACAGTCTGAGTAATAAGGAACGATGTCTATCGTTGGAATCTTGGCTACATCGTTCACAGGCACATGATCGTCGGTAACCATAACGCCATCGGTTGTCGGGAAATAGCTTCCGAAACCTACTGTCTCGGCTGCTGCCCACACCTTGTCTACTATGCCTTGGGCATACTGCTTAGACAAACCTTCCTGAGCAAACTTTGAACCTTGACCGCCAACCATGTCGAGCAATATGCCGAAACGTGCCTCATAGCCTTGCTTGTGGGGATTGGCAGCCCAATGCTGTGCGCCCAAAGCCCATGAGTCGCCGTTGTCGGGAACTGAACTCCACTGCGGAACGCCACGGTCCTCAGCATCAAAACATACGAAGTCTACTCCAAGGTTGAGTTTCGTTGTGTCGCTTGCCAGCAGACGCGCTATCTCAAGCATCACAGCCACTCCGCTCGCTCCGTCGTTCGCACCCATAACAGGCTTGCGCCAGTTGGTTGAATCCGGGTCGTTGTCGGCCCATGGACGACTGTCCCAATGAGCGCATACAAGGATGCGCGTTGTAAGCTCCGGACGGTAGCTCGCAATGATGTTGGTACACTTCAGTGCCTCGCCGTCGAATCCGGTGAGCGTTACGTTCTGCGGTATCACCGTGAGGCCGTACTGACGGAACTTGTTAACAATCCACTCACCGCACTTGTCGTGAGCCTCACTGTTCATCGTGCGCGGCCCGAAGTCGCACTGAGCCTTGCAGAAAGCATAGGCAGAGTCGGCACTGAACGAAGGCCCAACAGGCTGCGCGGCAGCCGCGTCGTCGTCAGCGGCAGCCTTCTTGTTGCCTCCGCAAGACGCCATGGCGATAATCAACGCCAGCATAAGAATCTTGGTTATTGTTTTCATCTTAATGTTATCGCCGCGTACATGCCGCAGCGAAAAGTTTTTTAATAGAACCTTTAATTTAAAGAAACAACCTCAATAATAATCCGTTTTTAAGGCCGACAGGCTACAGATTGTTCTGCACCTGAGCCATAACCCTGAGCCAGTTGCCGCCCCATATACGGGCGATGTCGCGCTCGTTATACTTGCGGCGAAGCAGATGCAGGGTGAAGTTGATAAGCTCCGACGAGTCGGCAAGACCTCTTATTCCGCCGTCGCCGTCGAAGTCGGTGCCCAGTCCTACGTGCTCTATGCCCATGATGTCTATCGCATGCTCAAGATGAGCTATGGCATCCATCACCGTTGCCTCCTGACTGTCGTTGCGCAGGAATCCGTGATAGAGCGTTATGTGAGCCACTCCGCCGTGTTTTGCCAATGCCCTCATCTGGTCGTCGGTGAGGTTACGCGGCACGTCGCACAGCGCCTTGCAGTTGCTGTGGCTGCAAACTATCGGCTTGCTGCTTATGCTCAGCGCGTCGTAGAAGCTCTTTTCGCCGGCATGACTGAGGTCGACCATTATGCCGCAGCGGTTCATCTCCTTGATAACCTGCTCGCCGAAACGGCTCACTCCGCCGTGAGTGTTGCATCCGCGGGCACTGTCGCATATATCGTTGTCGCCGTTATGACACAGCGTGATGTACACAACGCCGCGCCTTGCAAAATATCTAACGTTGGCAACATCGTGGTTAAGCGCCAGTCCGTTCTCAATGCCGAGCATTATAGAGTGGCGCCCGTTGCGCTTGTCCTCATACAGGTCGGACGGTGTGCGAGCTATACTTATGTAGCGGCTGTTGGCGTTTACTATCTCCTCTATCTTGTCGAAGATAAGGTCGGCGTACTGAAGCGGACCGTCAACCTTGAAAGGTACCTTCGACGAGAACGTCTCGCCGAGCTTGGGCTGGGGCAGATATGCCACCATTATAACGGCGTCCTGACGTCCTTCGGTCATCTTGTGCATGTCGACAAGTATGCGCGGGTCGCGCTGCTCGAAGTGTATGCCCTGCGGAAAGAACATCGGCGTGTCGCAGTGAGTGTCGAGCGTGAGTATGCGGCGGTGAAGATCTTTTGCCACATAGAAGTCGCGTGCCCTGTCCACGAGCCATTTAAACAGCTTCAGTCCGCTCTCTCCCAGCCATTCGGGATGCCACTGAACGCCCATGAAAGGCTTAAACTCGCTGCTCTCTATTGCCTCAATAACGCCGTCGGGTGCCGTTGCGCATACGTTGAAACGTCTGCCCGAAGCCCTCACTGCCTGATGATGCAGCGAATTGACGGCTATCTTGTCGGTGTTATATATTGAGTAGAGCATCGAGCCGCTGTCTATCCTCACAGTGTGAGTAGGCTCGCTGCGGTCGGCGTCCTGACTGTGCTTTATCAGGCTGTGGCAGTCGTTCGGCGATGCCATGTCAGAGCCGTGAGCCATGGCATAGCTCTCGGCGATGTCCTGGTCCACCTCTCCGTCTAACGCCGTCACCAGCGTCTGTATGCCGCGGCATATCCCGAGCATAGGTATCTGCCGGTTATATGCCAGCCTGACGGTAAGCAGTTCGGCCTTGTCGCGCGTGCGGTTGATGCCGTGCAGACGCGGCGAAGGCTCCTCGCCGGCCCACAGCGGATTGATGTCGCCGCCTCCGGTAAGCACCAGTCCGTCTATCTTGTCGAGCGTGTTGATTATTACGTCCTTGTCGGCAACGGGCGGAATGATTACCGGCGTGCCGCCTGCCCTTACCACCGACATATAATACTGCTCGCAAAGACGCGCGTCGCCGTCGGCAAAATTACCCGTGAGGCCAATCACGGGCTGGCGTGTGGCCTCAGGATAGCGCGAGTAGATGTCGTCGAGGCAGCTCTGAAGATCAAATGATTTCATAGCCTATGCCCCGCTCCTATCTGTTTTCTCCCTGCGGAACGGGCACTTCTCTCTTGATGCTCTGTTCCAGCGAGATAAGTGTTTCGGTTGCAACTACGCCCGGTATGCCCTGCATCTGGTTGTTGAGCAGATCCATGAGCTGCTCGTTGTCGCGTGCGTAGAGCTTTACGAGCATGGTGTAAGGACCTGTGGTGAAGTGGCACTCCACGATTTCGGGAATGTGCTCAAGGCGCTCAACCACCGACTTGTACATGTTGCCGCGCTCAAGTGTTATGCCGACGTATGTACATGTTGTGTAGCCGAGGCTCTTAGGATTAACGTCGAATCCGCTGCCTGTTATCACTCCGCCCTCGATGAGGTGCTGAACACGCTGATGTATGGCAGCGCGTGACACACCGCACTCTGCAGCAACGTCCTTAAACGGTATTCTGGCGTTCTTTGACAGAATGCTCAGAATCTTTTTGTCAAGACTATCAATTTTTTCCATTTTATACTGTTATTAGTTATATTTCATTATGTTTTAATTCCTTTGGATTCTCAGGTTGTTTGATGCGAGCAAATTTACATATTAAAAATGAGTTATACAACATTTTGATATAAAAATTAGCTTATTTTACGCATTATGAAATAAAAAAGGGAGGCCGTGGGCGGTCTCCCTTGGTGTATTAATGACAAATGAACACTATTTCTTTGCCTTGGCTGATTTCTTCACAACAGCTTTCTTTGCTGTATTGCCGGCCTTTGTGCCTTTGGCGGCAGCCTCGGTTTCGGGCTTCTTAGCCTTGTCTACCGATACCATCTCAACAGTGAATATCAGTGCGCTGTAAGGCTTGATGGCTCCTGCCTGGCGCTCGCCGTAAGCAAGTTCCTGCGGTATGTACAGCTCCCACTTGCTGCCTACAGGCATCATTGTCAGAGCCTCGGTCCATCCCTTGATTACCTGGTCGGGGCGGAACTTAGATGTCTCGCCGGGACGTTTGTAGCTGCTGTCGAACACAGTGCCGTCTATCAGTCGGCCTTCGTATTTAACTGTAACCTCGTCGTCCTTTGCAGGTATTTCGCCGTTGCCCTTTACGAGCACCTTATACTGCAGTCCGCTCGGAAGCGTAACCACGCCTGCCTTGGTCTTGTTGGCGGCAAGGAAGTCCTCGCCTGCCTTGCGTGTGGCCTCGTTGCGTGCGTTGACAGCCTCTTTGAACATTTTATCAAAATATTTCTTTGCAACAGAATCGGCCATCACTGTATATTCTTTCTTCAGTGCGCTGACAAACCCTTTGTTGAACAAAGCCTCGTTGATTGAGTCGTTCTGACCCTTAAATTCGTCCTTGAGGAACGGCAGCATGCGCTGACTTACCATCAGGGCTATCTGCTCTCCTGCGAAGTATGCCTTTGTCCTTTCGTTGATGCCTTTGGCTACGGCGTCCTCATATCCCTTTATGAAGTCGGCCATATAGGCTGTGTCAACGCCGAATCCCTGTTTGAGATAAGGCACAAGTCCCTCTGTGCGCACCATTCCGGCAGAATAGCTTACAGAGTCAGACTTAGTTACAAGACTAATCGTTGCAGGTTCTTTCTTTTCCTTGTTATCCTTTTTCTTCTTATCTGCGGCAACTGCCGTATTGAAAGAAGCACTCACCAGAATGGCGAGTGCTGCTAAAATTATTTTCTTCATTTTACTTATTTTTTACCTACTTTTATAAGTTCGATCTTGAAGATCAGCGCAGAGAACGGTTTGATGTTTCCCTGCTCGCGGTCGGCGTATGCAAGATTCTGCGGTATAACTACCTCCCATACACTTCCTGCAGGCATGTGTGTCAGAGCTGTTGTCCATCCCGGTATAACCTGGTTGGCGCGCAGTGTTACAGGCTCCTTGCGCTCGTAAGAGCTGTCGAACACCTTACCGTCTATTGTCTTTCCTTCATAGTTTACAACTACGGTTGATGTGTCTTTAGGCAGCTCGCCTGTTCCTTCCTTTATAACTCTGTAGAGCACTCCGCCCTCAAGTTTCTTAACGCCTGCCTTCTTGGCATATTCAGCGAGGAATTTCTCGCCAGCCTTCTTGTTGGCGCCATACTGCTGCTCAACAGCCTTGCTTCTGATGGCCTGCATCTTGAGCTGAGCCACGCGCTGAGCCTGCTCAACAGTCATGAGTCCGTTCTTGCCTGTTGTACCGCTGATGAATCCGGCCATGAAGTTCTTCAGAGATATAGTCTTTGTAGAGTCGTTGCCGAACAGTTCGTGGTTGATGCCCTTAACCATCTGGTTAGAAATCTGCTGGCCTATCTGGATACCTGCATAGTAGGCAGCCTTCTTCTTGTCGTCGCCTGCATTGGCACCCTCGTTGAGTCCCTTGAAGAACTCGTCCATATATGCGGTGTCTACACCGAGTCCTCTTACCAAATAGTCTTTCAGACCCTGTGTCTGTGCCATACCTATGGCATAGCTCACTGTGTCGACATCATTTTTCAAGTCTGCCTTAGGTGTTGAATTGCCGCATGAAACGAATGTTGCGGCTGCTACAGCCCAAAGGGCTGCAAATGTAAGCTTTTTCATCTTTCTCTTTATTCTTTATTGTTTTTATTCATTCTCTCTTAAATCTCACTCATGGCGCCGTGCCGCCCGTGCCTTAGAGCACCTCGAGCAGCTCAACGTCGAATATCAGCGCTGCATAAGGAGGTATTGAAGCTCCTGCGCCGCCCTCGCCGTAGCCGAGGATGTAAGGTATGAAGAAGCGGTATTTTGCGCCCTCCTGCATCAGCTGCAGTCCTTCGGTCCATCCTGCTATAACCTGGTTGAGGGGGAACACTGCAGGCTCGCCGCGCTGTATGCTGCTGTCGAACACTGTGCCGTCGATGAGGAATCCCTCATAGTGGCATTTCACCTTGTCGGTAGCCTTCGGCTTCTTGCCGTTGCCTTCTTTCAGAACCATATATTGCAGTCCGCTCGGAAGCGTAACCACGCCTTCTTTCTTGGCGTTCTCGGCCAGATATTTCTCGCCTTCAGCCTTTGCGGCCTTTCCTTTCTCGGCGCGCTCGGCGTTGAGTTTCTCTTCCTGCTTGCGGAAGTAATCCTGTACTATTGTTTGCGCTTCACGGTTAGAGACCTTCAGCTCGTTGCCCGCAATAACGTCTTTTATCGCCGCAGCGAAATCATCAATATTAAGGTCTGACGCACCCATCTGTGCCAGCTGGCGGCCGATGCCCAAGCCTAAAGCGTAACTTACTTTATCCATTTTCTTTATTTTATATTTTATGATTACTACCTTTATAAAGTCGTGCAAAGGTAGCATTTTTATCTGATTACGGAATTATTATTGAAGAAAAATCACTAATTTTGTGCATTGTTAATAGTATTGGAGCTAAATTGCAGCGCCTTAACGGATTAACGGCGGCCGCCGCCGGCCATGTGCTGTGCCGCGCGGCAGTGCCCGAGGTGTGTCCCGGGGCGGGCTGCGGCGTTTGCTCCGGCTATGGCATGACTTATCAAAAACATTAAGCATGATGAAAAAAATTGTTGTTCTTACCGGTGCCGGCATGTCGGCTGAAAGCGGACTAAGCACGTTCAGGGATGCCGACGGACTGTGGGAAAACTATCCCGTGTCGCGCGTGGCCACTCACGAGGCGTGGGAGAGCGACCCCGTTTATGTTAATAACTTCTACAACATGCTGCGCAAAAAACTGCTCGCCGCAAAGCCAAACGAGGGCCACAGGCTCGTGGCGGCGCTCGAAAGCAAGTATAAGGTTACGGTGGTTACGCAGAACGTTGACAACCTGCACGAGGCTGCCGGCAGCTCTGACGTGATTCATCTGCACGGCGAACTGATGAAGGTGTGCTCGAGCCGCGATGTTGACAACCCTCACTTCATCAGGACGCTCACGCCCGACTGCCTTGACGTTAAGCCCGGCGAGAAGGCGGGCGACGGCTCGCTGCTGCGCCCTTACATAGTGTTCTTCGGCGAGGCTGTGCCCAACATTGAGAAGGCTGCGCAAGAGGCAATGAGCGCCGACATATTTGTCATCATCGGCACGTCGCTCAACGTTTATCCGGCGGCAGGTCTCGTTCAGTATGTCAAGCCCGGCGTGCCCGTATATCTCATCGACCCCAAGCCCGTGATGGCTGCCGGAAGGCACGACGTAAGACAGATAACGGCAGGCGCCTCTGAAGGCATGCGCCGGCTGTCTGAGATACTTATGAAATGACATTCTGAGCCCTTGAGGCGGCAGAATTAAGCACGACATTACAGGCGTCCGCAACTATCTGATATTCAGACGATTGCGGACGCTGTTGCAAAAGGCCGTCTTTCAGGCTCTAAAAGGCCGTGTTTTAGCGTGCAAAAGGCCACCTTTTGGAGGCTGAAAGGTGGCCTTTTGCAAACCATGCACCAAACAGGCATGAAGAGAAGTGCCCCCGAAGGGGCAAAAACATGACAAACAAAAACTAAACAAAAAGCTCTTTTTGCTATGTTGTTGGCATATTTTAATTAAATTTGCAGCTGTAAATAACATTAAGTATAACTTCCGGCTCTGTCTCCGACGCTGACGAAGCGCATGGCGGAACATTACGGACAATAACATTGTATATGAAATTTAACTACTACAAAAGTCTTATGAACATTTCAAAATTATCGCTGTGCGCGCTCATGCTGCTCTTTATGGGAACGGCTGCAAAGGCACAGATGTCGGCTCACGACTATAATAGTCCGGTGGGCTGGGGAACTGTTGACGGAACCATAACGGGCGGAAACGAAGAGGGTGTGATGAAGGTTACTACCATGAGCCAGCTCAAGACGGCGCTCATCGGCACCTACAACCACACTGTGTATATTGAGGGAGAGATTGAAATAACAGGACTGATCAGTCTCGAGAACGTGCAGAACAAGACCATCTACGGACTGCCCGGCTCGGCGCTGGTAAACAGCACACACTCTACCGACAAGAAAAAGAGCGGCATACTGTCGTTCAAGAACAGCAAGAACATCATAATACGCAACGTTACGTTCAAGAGCGCGGGCGCTTATGATATTGACGGCAACGACAATCTTAACCTTACTAACTGCAACTACGTGTGGGTTGACCACTGCGACTTTCAGGACGGCGTGGACGGAAACTTCGACTGCAACAACGGTTCCGACCATATCAGCGTTACATGGTGCCGCTTCCGCTATCTGAAAGACCCATGGGAAGGAGGCTCGGGCGGAGCCGACGACCACCGCTACAGCAACCTCTGGGGCGGAAGCGACAGCGAGACCGAGAGCGAGGGCAAGCTGCGCACCACATTCTACAGCTGCTGGTGGGACGAGGGATGCCGCGAACGTATGCCACGCATACGCTTCGGACAGGTGCATCTGCTCAACTGCCTCTATTCGTCGTCGGTTGCCAACTATTGCATCGGCACAGGCTACAAGTGCAACGCGTATGTTGAGAAGTGCGTGTTCGACGGCGTTAAGAATCCGTGGAAAAACTATGCCACAAGCGGCAAATACACCGACTATAACATAACCATGACAGGCAATCAGGGCGCCAAGGACGAGCAGGGCCATTCGGGCAGCATAGATTACTTTGTGCCTTCTGACCACTATCAGCTCGACGGCTACGACGTCAGCCTGGTTGACAGCGAGGTAAGAGCCTACGCCGGAGCCACTCTCAACGTTGAATACGAACAGGGCGTAACCTCGGCAATAAGCAATCCGGGCGCTGATGGCGCAGCCGTGAAGTCGGTTACATATTATTCTCCGTCGGGCATGAAGCTGTCAGAGCCGCAGAAGGGCCTCAACATCGTTGTCAGAAAGACGGCCGACGGCAGGGTTGTGACATCGAAAGTGATGATAAAATAAACCTTAAAAAAACAATAAAGCACAATGGAAAACGAAATTAAAGACAACATCAAGTTGCCCGACAACGCCTTCACCGAGTTGAAGGAGGGCGAGGAATACCAGCCCGTGATGAGCCCCGACAAGGCTTATCCCGAAGTCAACGGCTGGTCGGTTACGTGGGGCGTGCTCATGGCCATACTGTTCTCGGCCGCAGCCGCTTACCTTGGCCTGCGCGTGGGCCAGGTGTTCGAGGCCGCCATACCTATAGCCATCATAGCCGTAGGCGTGTCGACGGCAGCCAAGCGCCGCAACCCGCTGGGCGAGAACGTCATCATACAGAGCATCGGAGCATGCTCGGGAGCGGTGGTGGCAGGTGCCATATTCACCCTTCCCGCCATCTACATCCTCAAGGACAAGTATCCCGAGATGGGCGCCTCGTTCATCAACATCCTGCTCAGCTCGCTGCTGGGAGGCATATTGGGCATACTGTTCCTCATACCTTTCCGCAAGTATTTCGTTAAGGACATGCACGGCAAATATCCCTTCCCCGAAGCCACTGCCACCACTCAGGTGCTTATCAGCGGCGCTAAAGGCGGCAAACAGGCCAAGCCGCTGCTGCTTGCAGGACTTGTGGGCGGTCTCTACGACTTCATAGTTGCAACCTTCGGATGGTGGAACGAGAACTTCACCACACGCGTGTTCGGCTGGGGCGAGATGCTCGCCGATAAGGCTAAGCTGGTGTTCAAGGTCAACACGGGAGCCGCCCTGCTGGGCCTCGGCTACATCGTCGGCCTCAAGTATGCCTTCATCATCTGCGTAGGCTCGCTGGCTGTGTGGTGGCTCATAGTGCCCGCCATGGCGCTCATGTATCCCGACACGGTGCTCAACCAGTGGGATCCGTCTATCACCACCGCAGTAGGCGCAATGTCGCCTGAAGATATTTTCAACGCCTACGGCAAGTATATCGGCATCGGCGGCATAGCCATGGCCGGCATCATAGGCATCATCAAGTCGTGGGGCATCATCCGTCAGGCTGTAGGCCTTGCGGCAAAGGAGATGAAGGGCAACAAGACTGCTGCCGAAAAGCTGCCCCGCACACAGCGCGACATCCCGTTTAAGATTATCGCCATAGGCTCTATTGCCACCATAATCGTCACCTTTATATTCTTCTGGGCAGGCGTAATGCAGGGCAATCTGCTCTTCGCCGTTGTGGGCATAGTGCTTGTTGCCGTCATAGCCTTCCTCTTCACCACGGTGGCTGCCAACGCCATCGCCATCGTAGGCTCTAACCCTGTGTCGGGCATGACGCTCATGACGCTTATCCTTGCCTCTGTGGTTATGGTTGCCGTAGGACTTAAGGGCACGGGCGGCATGGTTGCCGCGCTCATCATGGGCGGCGTGGTATGTACGGCTCTGTCGGTTGCAGGCTCGTTCATCACCGACCTTAAGATTGGCTACTGGCTCGGCTCTACGCCGCGCAAGCAGGAGACATGGAAGTTCCTCGGCACTCTGGTTTCGGCTGCGACCGTAGGCGGAGTTATGATTCTGCTCGACAAGACCTACGGATTTGCCAGCGGACAGCTTGTCGCTCCTCAGGCCAACGCCATGGCGGCTGTCATCGATCCGCTCATGAACGGTATCGACGCGCCCTGGATTCTCTATGCCATCGGAGCCGTCATAGCCATCATTCTGACATGGCTCAAGGTGCCGGCACTGGCATTCGCCCTCGGAATGTTTATCCCCATACAGCTCAACATTCCGCTGCTCATCGGCGGAGCCGTCAACTGGTATGTCACCACACGCTCTAAGAACGGGGAAGTTAACAAGGAGCGCGGCGAGAAGGGAACGCTCATTGCCAGCGGATTTATTGCCGGAGGAGCGCTCATGGGCGTTGTAAGCGCGCTGCTGCGCTTTGCCGATGTCAACGTGCTCAACACCGAATGGCTTGCCAACCCGCTCTCTGAGGTATGCTCGCTCGTTGCCTATGCTCTTATCATCATCTATCTGATAAAGAGCACAAAGAAGAGTTAAAGCCGGGCAGAAGCACGACTTAAAGAAACGACACACGGCCTGAGACAGGGCCATAAAATATAAATCCGGACTTATGCGGCACCGTAATACTGCATAAGTCCGGATTTTTTGTTGTCTGCCGCAACGCTACCCGGCGCACAAGCTACTATAGGAATAAGGCCGTAGACAGCGCGGCCTCAACCCGTAAGGCTGTCTGAACGGAAATAAAATGAAGATAACGGCAAATAAAAGGGACGGCCAACGATGACGCGCAGGACAGAAAAGAATGAACGAAAGAGGGATTAACGCGGGATAAGACGAACAGACAAAGCAGGCAGGAATAATAAAAAAACAGGACGGCGGCTGCCGTCCTGCTGTGTATGTGTCATTCTTTAAAATCTCTGTAAGGATGATTCAGGTCGAGATAATGGAAGTTGTGCTGGCGCTGCGCGCTGTGTTTAGGTATGGTCATGTAGTCGCCATACTTGTTAGACAGATAGGTGTCATAGTCGCTCACGCCCATCACCTTGGTGTCTTCAAAGGTGTATGGCACCGGCGTTCCCAGTATCTTCTTGTCCATTGCGCCCTTTGAACCGTCGTCATAGTCGGCCACCAGGCGGCACTTGTCGTAGTTGTAGCGGTGAAGCAGGCGGCTGATGCGCTGCTGAACTTCAGCAAGAGTATACATTCGGCGGCACAGCAGAGGCACCCACGAGCTTGGGCCGTGGCCGTGCTTGTAGGGGTCGCGGAAAAGCAGATACAGCACTCGCTTGTAATATTCGTAGCGTGCGAAATGGAGCTTGCGCGCCACAGCGCCCTCAGGCACTCCGTCGATAGGGAACACGTCGATATATATTCCGCCCAGATATTTAAGGTGCATGCGCTCTATGAGCGTGGTGTCGGCATCCTGAATCTTGGCAAACGGGAGCGGATAGACATCGTCGTTCTCGGCGCAAACCATCTCATAAGGCTCAGGCAGCCACTCTGCGGCATGCTTAATTAGGCGGTCGTAGTCGGGGCGCGGCATGGCAATGTCGAGGTCGTCGTCCCAGGGTATGAAGCCCTTGTGCCTCACCGCCCCTATCATTGTGCCTGCCCATATATAGTAGCGCAGGCCGTGCTCGCGGCATACGGCGTCGACAGCCTTTAGCGTCCGGAGTATTCTGAGCTGCAGCTCGCGTATGTTATATTCGGCCATAACAGCTTTGGGGATTATGTATTGTTGTTAATAACGGCAGCCGCGGGCTTTTCAGAACAGCTCGCGGGGTATTATCTCAGATGCGTGGTTGAAGTCGTCAACCGTGTCAAGCTCTATCGAGAAGAGGTCTGTGGTGTCTACCACGCTGAACTTGTGTCCCTGCGGAATGAGGCGTTCGAAGGCTCTTTCGTAGAACACGTCGACAAGATGCTCGTCCTCAATCATGACGCGCAGCTCGCTGAAGAGTGCAGCCGAATAGCCGGCGCTCATCTTCTCGATGCCCACCGACTCGCCAATGGCTTTGTCAATGCTGCAAGTCTTGCTTATCTCGCTCACCTTTCCGTCTTCGCCGGTTATCACCTTTATCTCTTCCTCGCCCAGCTTGTGGCTGTTGAGTGCAAGGGCTGTGCCCTCGGCGGCGAGCATGCGGCTTATTATGCGGCCGTCGAACAGGATGTCGCTGTCGAGCAGCATAAACTCATGTCCTGCCACATAAGGCCTGGCGAGCCATAAAGAATATATGTTATTCGTGGTCTGATAGTCGGCGTTCTCAATGAAGTGGAAGTCAGTGTCGGGATAGTTGCCCTCGAGAAAGAGGCGTATCATGCCCCCGCGATAGCCCGTAACGACAACTATCTGGCTTATTCCCGCTGCGACAAGACTGTCGACGGTGCGCTGCAGTATGCACTTGCTGCCCACACGGAGCAGGCATTTCGGGCGGTCGTCGGTGAGCGGACGAAGCCTCGACGCCATTCCGGCGGCTAATATTACGGCTATCATCGCTTTGCAACTTTTAGTATTATGTCGGCCACCATGCGGTTCTGCTCCCTGCGTCCGAGGGTTATGCGCATGTGTGAGTTGATGTCAGGCTCGTCCATAAACTTCACCTTATAGCTCTGTCCGGCAAACTCCTGCTGCAGGGCGGCCTTCAGTTCGATAGGATATTTTATCAGGATGAAGTTGGCTATCGACTTATACACCTTGAATCCCGGCAGCGAGCCAATCTCGTCGGTGTACATACGGCGCGCCTCGTCCATCACGCGCGCTATCTCGCGGTAGTGCTCGTCCGACTTGATGGCGGCTATGCCTATCTCCTCCGACATGCGGTCGTAGCCCAGATATTTGTTGGCGTAGCGGCTGAAGCGCTCCATGGCTTCGCCCTTGCCTATGAATCCGAAGCCCAGACGCAGGCCGGGCAGTCCGTAAAACTTAGACAGCGTGCGGCAGAATATTATGTTGGGATATTTCTCTATCAGCCGTTTGATGTAAGATGTGTCGCCGGTTACATACGACGCATAGGCCTCGTCGACGAGCACAACGGTAGTGGCAGGCACCATGCCGACAAGCTGTTCCAGCTCATCGGGCGTGAGTCCGTTGCCTGTAGGGTTGTTGGGCGACGCCACGAGCAGTATCTTAGGCTTTTCCTCAGATATCATGCGGCGCAGTCCGTCGAAGTCGTATGCAAACGAGTCTTCGGTCTCATACACAGGATATTGCAGCGTGCGGCCGTCAACCTCGTCGGCTATCGACTTGTAATACCACCACGAAAACTTGGGTATTAGCATGGTCTTGTTGCCGTCGCTGCCCGTAAGGAAGTAGTGAACGGCCATCTTCAGCAGGTCCTCTGCGCCGTAGCCCAGCACAATCTGCTTCTCGTCGATGCTGTATTGTTCTGAAAGGAATACCGAGAATATGCTCTTCTTCCCCTGGTCATAGATACGTGTGTAAAAACAGAGCTTGTTAAGATCAAAGTTCTTAATTGCGTCCTTTACCTCTTGAGAGGGCTCGAAGTTAAATTCGTTCCTGTCAAGATAATTTAATTCTGTTTTCATATATATTTATATTTGATTGCAAAGGTAAATATATTTTATATAAAATTCTAATTTTAGCGCTAATTATTTGTCTTTCAGGAGTGTTTTATGGCGGTCGGTCTGAATTATAGACCATATCATCGGTTATAACGGCACAAACAGCCGACAGGCAGGCACGGCAGAATTACGATGTGCTTAATCCGATATCAGGCGATTCATACACATACGATTGCGGATGGGCGACCGTCAAGGTTGAAGCCAATCAACTGAAAATCCATTTCCCAAAACAGGAACCGGGGGCACCTGACGCCTACAAGGAAATCACAATCTCGGCAAATGACGGAAACAGAAAAGCACGGGCAATGATTTGCCTTACCAGGACATTTAAGGAAGGGGATGGACAGGGCTCCGACTCCGACACTTTGCCCGAAGAAGCAAAGTTCAAGATGACCATGGAAGGATTTACTCCGCTGATGGACATTGAAAGCCTGTTGCCGGCACCGCTTGACTTGGTTACATTCAGAATCACTGACATTGACGGCAATTACACGCCTGTCGGATTTCCCGAGTTCACCCAATACTACGACTCAATCGTCTGGAGCGCCGATAATTATCCTCATACGTACAAAGTCTTTGACAAGAACACGACAGAAGACACTTCCGAAATGCACCTGACTACCCAATGGGCGTCACACTTCTTCAAGAGCGGCAATATCAGGAATCATCTTAAAGGCTACCGTAACGGGAAGGTTGAATATGAAACCTCGCTCAATCTGACCCTGTACGACCGTGACTTCCTGGGGCTTGAATGGGGAATAATAGTACTTCAGAATCCGCAGAACCTTACAGCATATTGCCGTCTGGACACCGATTATGAGTATCAGGTGAACGACATTACGGAAAGGAACGGCCACCCGTTCGCTGAAATAATCCCGGTAAATCACAGACTCATACAGGATTCTGACTTCCTGACGACTGCACAAAGAGCCATCAGGAAACTGATGGAAGACAATGTGGGCGCAGGACAGGACGCCAAAGGGAAGGAAAAGCTTTTCAAATGTCTGCCGGAAAATGGCGTGAAAGCCGAACTGTATTGGGAGAACAAAACCACACGCATGATGATGGTGCACCAGCTTTCAAATGATTCTGGTGACTTGGCGGCTGAAAAGTATTATCTGCATATCGAACCTAAACAATGAACTGTTTGATGCCGTAGAATAATCGGGTCTTGCATTACCGGTTAAAAGAATAACAAACAGGATGCGAAAGGCATCCTGTTACACGCTGAAACGCCACCTTTTGGAGTCCAAAAGGTGGCGTTGGCTCTAGTTAATTATACCGTTGCAAACTTGACATTATAATGGTTCATGGAAAGTCCAAGCAGTTCATCTGCCTGGTCATTGCAGAACTTCAGCACGGTCTCTTTCACCTTGAACCAGTTGAGATAGTCCTGCATGTACTTCGTGGCGACGCCCCAAAATGTCCCGTTAAGCCATTTCTTGAGCCTGTTGTGCAGTGAATTGACGTGC